>Ga0116230_10001603_pt1 | contig 21635 bp, 16 predicted proteins | sample S1TSphfallax_3_FD_88678 | JGI IMG/M metagenome (GOLD analysis project Ga0116230, IMG submission 88678) | Host-associated microbial communities from peat moss isolated from Minnesota, USA - S1T2_Fd - Sphagnum fallax MG | ecosystem: Host-associated > Plants > Peat moss > Unclassified | place... | reverse complement strand
GCTTCAATCCGAACCGTGCGCCGCTGAACCCGCCGCCGACGATGACGACCGTTTTGGCCCCGGTGCCCGTGGCAACTCCGCTACTGCCGTTCATGAAAGCCAATGTTTACGCATTCTCAATCTCGAGTGTCCGGATATTCGTGGAAACGGGGTTCCTAAGAGTACGAGACCCGGACCGGACGAATCATGCGGGCGGGGTTGGCGTGTCTTGAAGAAAACCATATGCAACAGGGGCGCAATTATGACAAGTAGTACATTCCGATTGGTGGCGGCGAGCGCGTTGCTCGGCATCATGGCACTGTCCGCCCGAGGACAAACCATTTCGCCGACAACGGCCCCGGCCCCGGCTGCGGCTGCGGCTGCGCCTGCGGCGCCCGCCGCGGCGAAGGCACCGCCCCAGGCTCGCCTGTCGCCCGAGTGGCTGCGTTTTCGGGAGGCTCTGCGTCAGGCCAAGCCCATGCCCATGCCCGATCTGGCCGGCGGAACGAGTTCGCCGACGCCGTCCGGCAACCTGCGCGGATTCGACGTGCGGACTCAAAAGTTCACTGAGATGGCGGTCACGCCGCCCTTCCTCGCGGCGGGTCCGCACAGCGAGCCGCAGCACTTCGGCGCGCTACCGGAGAAAACCGTGCGCAGCCTGTCGGGTGCGATTCCCGAGGCGCCGCCGGAAGGGATCAGCCTGCCGCGCGAGGGGACAGACAATGTCACCCCACACGACATCACGCCGACACCGCCGAGCCCCCTCGATTATCCCTATAGCTTTCCATTCAACTCGGAAATGCGCCTTCTCATGCGCTTCGTCGTGAGCGGCTTCCCGGATAAGTACTATTACTGCAGCGCGTCCGCGATTTCGGACTATTGGGTGCTGTCGGCTGGGCATTGCATCTATAACCACGATCCGCTCAATGACGGTAGCGGACGCGGTGCCAGTTATGCGGTGGAGATCTGGGCCTGGGCCGCGGAGACGGACGTCGTCGATCCAGTCGATCCCGATAATTGGGAGGACTATCCGTACGGCGTGGCCAAGATGACCGCTCAGTACACTTACACTGCGTGGCAAAACAATAGCGATTTCAACTGGGACTTCAGCTTCATTTCCCTCGACCGGCGCCTCGGCGACCATACCGGCTGGATGGGCCTGCAGACGAACAACCAAGTGCCCTCCTTGAATTTCGACGGGTATCCGGCGGAAGCACCGTACGTGCCGAGCGACAACCCTTATCAATATAAGGGCTTCGACACCAACAACGTCATCGCCTACACGTGCTGCCGGATCGAGATGGACGCGTTCACTTACGGCGGCCACAGCGGCGGCGGCGTTTGGTACTACGACGGCACGAACCGTTATATTCAAGGCGTCAACTCCACGTCGAACCGTGCCGGTTATGCCGAGGCGACTTTGTTCACGAACCAGACGTTAGCGGATCTCAACAACCTCATTGCGGGCTCTTCGCCTCCGACCGATCTCGCGCAGGTGATCGAGTACGTGTTCAACGGCACGTCGAAGGGGCTTCTAACCCCACAGGTGGCCGTCGGACAATCTCTGGGAGTAAAACTCAACGCCTTCAATGCGGGTTACAGTCCGGCGGGCGACACGACGGCCTACATTTATCTGACGACGGACGAGGCCAGCGTGACCAATGGGACCTATATCGGCTACGTGGATCTGGGCTATCTCGACACGTATCACGCCACGGTGCAGAACCAGTACATCACGATTCCTTCCTATATCCAGCCCGGTAATTATTATGTGGGTTGGGTCTTGGGTGCAGCCAATAGCACTTACGGTACGGACCAGACCTCGGCGATCATCACCGCCCAAACGGTGACCATCATCGCGCTGTCGGGTGTCTCGACGACACCGTCGAGTGTGACCGGTGGATCGACCACGACCGGAACGGTGTTTCTCACGGGCGCCGCGCCCTCGCCGGGCGTCGATATCGCGCTCTCGAGCAGCAGTGCGGCCGTCACGGTCCCGGCTTCGGTTCACATCAATACCGGCGCGTCGTCGGCGAACTTCGGCATCAGCACGTCTGCCGTCGCGGCGACGACCGGTGCGACCATCACGGCGAACGGTTCAGGCGTCACGCAGTCCACGACCGTCACCGTCAAGCCGCCGGCGCTCAGCGCGTTGGCGGCCGGAACGTCGGTCGTCGGCGGCGACAAGGAGACGGCGACCGTGACGTTGAACGGACCCGCGCCCAGCGGCGGGGCAAAGGTTACGCTGTCGAGTTCCAAGACCCAGGTCACCGTGCCGGCCAGCGTGACCGTCGCGGCGGGCGCGACCAGCGCGACGTTCACGATCACGACCAAGGCGGTCACTGCGCAAGTGACGGCGGCCATCAAGGCGACCTATGGCGGGGTCACCAAGACCTCGAACGTCAACGTCGTGGCGCTGGCGCTCAACTCGCTCAGCCTGTCGCCGACCACCGTACTCGGCGGTGCCACATCCACGGCCACCGTGGTGCTCGACGGTGCCGTTCCCACCGGGACGGCGACGGTTGACATCACGAGTTCCAGCACCAAGGCGACGGTGCCGGCAACTCTGGCGATCAAGGCTGGCCTGAGTACCATCACGTTCCCGGTGAAGACCTCATCGGTGACGGCCGTGACCCAGTCGGCCATCACGGTGACCTATGGCGGCAAGACCAAGACCGCGACCTTGACGATCGATCCGGTCGAACCGAAATCGATGTCGTTGTCACCGTCGAACGTGCAGGGCGGTGCGACGTCGACTGCAACCGTGACCATCAACGGAGCGGCGGGAACCGCGGGTGCCAAACTGACGTTGTCGAGTTCCAAAACCGTCGCCACGGTGCCGGCGAGCGTGACGATCGCGGCCGGCGCGAAGACGGCCACGTTCAAAGTCACGACCAAGACGGTGACGACGAGTACGACGTCGTCGATCAAAGCGGTCTCGGGAACGTTCTCGGCCACCGCGACGTTGACCATTCGTCCTGAAGGATCAGCGCTCAAGTGATCCCCACACCGCCAGAGCAGGGTCCCCGGCTCTGGCGGTGTTTTAGCACGAGCCCCGTCGTGGGGAACGGCACGGTGTATATGGCACAGCGCACGCCGGACCCACTGAATTAGGTCCGGAGAACCCCAAGATCGTGGTGAGACTCGGCCGGCTGCGTTCAGCGCCCGAGCTGGCTCTCCACGTCATGCGCTTCTTGATTGCGTTGCTGCGCGCGCAATGCATCGGCGAGCAGCCGTAAGGCTTGATTCTGCGCGGCGTGGTCGCCGCTCGCCAGCGCCAGCGCCTTGCGGCCGCAGCCCTCGGCTTGGTGCGCATCGTTCTCGGCGAGGCGCAGCCGCCCGCGTTCGACCCAGAGCAAGGGATTGTTCGGCTCGATGCGCAGCGCGCGATCGAGCGTCGACGAGGCACCGTCGAGATCGCCGTGGGCCATTAGTGTGTGCGCTTGAGTCACGAGGGAGCGCGTCGCGGGAGAGAGGTGATTCTCACGCTGCGGCGCCGGTGCGCGCGGCGGCGGGTTCACGCTGGGTGGGTTCGGCATGGGCGCGGGGGCGGGCGGTGGCGCGGTGGCGCTGCCGCTTGAAGTCGGGGCAGGTCGGGGCGGCAGCGACGCGCGCGGCGCGGGCGCCGGGCAGCCGCTGAGCAGCGCGGCCGCGCACGCGGTAGCAGAAAAAAGAGTGGTCAGCCGCATCAATGAACGATGTTCTTGAGCCATGTCTTGAGCTTGTCACCCACAGAGGTCTTGTTGGCCGTCGCAACCGGTCCAGTCCCCGACGTACGGGCACCCGCGGCGGCTTTGGTACCGGCCGGTATTTTGGCGCCCGCCGCCAGCGGGGCACCGGCCGGCGCGCCGGGTGCGACATTGCAAGCCGACATGGCTGGCAGCACGGTATTTGCCGGCACGGCGACGAGCACCGCGTCCGCGCTGCAGGCCGGCGTCGTCTCGCGGCCGTCGGCGAAGGCGATCCAGCGGTCGTCGATGCCGTCGGGCGGCACCGGTTGGAAGGAACTGGACTTGAGCGCGGCCATGGTGTCGGCCCATACGGGCAGCGCGCCGACGGCCCCCGTCAGTCCCGTGATCTGGTTGTCGTCGTAGCCCACCCACACCACGGACAGGTAGCTCCCCGTGAACCCCGCGAACCAACTGTCGCGCGTGTCCGAGGACGTACCGGTTTTACCCGCCACGATGAGGCCGCGTGGCAAGCGGGTGGCGACACCGCGGCCGGTGCCGTGGGTGGTGACCAGCGTCAGCATGCGGTCCAGTTGGTACACGGCGCCCGGCGGCGCGGCCTCTTCGAGCTGCACCTTGAAGCTCTTGAGCGGCCGGCCTTGCTCGTCGAGCACCGCGCGCACGGCGCGCAGCCGTGCGCGGAAACCGCCGTTGGCGAGCGCCGTATACACCTCGACCACCTCGAGCGGCGTCATTTCCACGGTACCCAACAGCAGCGACGGATTGAGCATCGGCGGCGTCTCGAGCCCCAGATGCTGCAGCGTTTCGGCCACCCTGGGCAGACCCACGTCCAGTCCGAGGCGCACCGTCGCGGCGTTGAGGGATTCCGCCAGGGCGCGCGCGACCGGTACAGGGCCGTTGAACACGTGTTCGAAATTCTGCGGCGCCCAGACGCTGCCGTCAGCGAGCTTGATCTCGATCGCGGAGTCGTCGATCAGCGTGGCCGCGTTGTAGCGGCCGGTCTCGAGCGCGGTGAGGTAGACGGCGGGTTTCACCAGTGAGCCGATGGGGCGGCGCGCATCGAGGGCGCGGTTGAAGCCGTCGGTGGCGAACTCGCGGCCGCCCACCACCGCCACCACGTCGCCGCTGTTCGGCTCGGCAACGATCACGGCACCTTCGAGGTTGGCGCCGCGCCGGCGACCGGCGGCATCGAGACGCTTCAATTGCGCCGCCAAGGCATGTTCGGCCGCGGCCTGGGCGCGCGGGTCGAGGCTGGTATATACCGAGAGTCCGGCGGCCGCCAGGTCGGCCTCGGCATAGTCGCGTTTCAAATGTCGGCGCACCAGGTCGAGATAGGCGGGAACGTAGCTGCCCCCCGGGGACCGCAGATTGAGCGGCGCGGCGGCGGCGCGCTTGGCCACCGCCGGATCGATCAGGTGCGCCGCGGCGAACTCCTGCAGCACGAGGTTGCGCCGCGCGCGCGCGCGGTCGGGGTGGCGGCGCGGGTCATAGTAGGACGGTCCCTTGACGAGGCCGATCAGCAACGCCAAGTCACCGGGCTCGAGTTCGGCGAGGGGCCGCGCGAAGTAATACTCGCTGCCCAAGCCAAAACCATGAATGGCACGGGCGCCGTCCTGGCCCAAGTACACCTCGTTCAAGTAGGCGACGAGGATTTCCTCCTTGGAGAAGTGTGCCTCGAGGCGCAGCGCCATGACGGCCTCGGTGGCCTTGCGCGCGGCCGTTTGTTCGTCGGACAAAAAATAGTTCTTGACCAGCTGTTGCGTGAGCGTGCTGCCGCCCTGGACGACGCGGCGCGCGCGCAAGTTGGCCCACGAGGCGCGCAGAATGCCGAGCACGTCCACGCCTGGATGCTCGTCGAAGCGCCGGTCCTCGATCAATTTGATGCCGGCACGCAGCAGCGGCGGCACGTCGGTGGGCGACAAGACCAGGCGGTCCTCACCGTGAATGGGGAACACGCTGCCGATGATGGGAGGATCGAGCCGGAATACAGGCAGATCGGTGCCAGCGATTTTTAGCGCCGTGATGGCGTTGCCATCCGCGCGAATCGAGACCCGCTCGGGTTCGCGCAGTTCGTCGATGAAGCGCACGCGGCGCGTATGCACATCGAACGCGTCCGCGCTGCGCCGATAGCTGCCGGGTGCCGCGGGATCACCGCTGTGATAGTGCAGACGGCGCAGTTCCTGGTCTAGATCGTCCGCGGTAACCGGTGCCCCGACATACAGTTCGAGCGGTGCGGCATACACGCGCGCGGGCACCGACCAATGTCGGCCTTTAAATTCCTCGGTCACCACCCGGTCGAGGTGCACTACCCAGAGCGAGATGCCACCCACCGCGAGCGCCACTACGACTAAGGCGGCGAAAGCCACTTTGCGCCACCGACGGCGCTTCGATCGCCTCGTTGGCGCACTTTTCATGGGCCGCGCGCCGTCAGTAACTGGCTACGGTCCTGCCGTTCTGATCGATGCTTTCGAGGCTCACGTCGAATCCCCACAGCTGTCGCAGATGCTTCAGCGTTTGCGTGGCCTCGTGCTTCGCCAGCAACTTGCCGTTGTAGCTTTGATGGTGCAGCACGAGCTTGCGGTCGGTGTCGTGGGCATAGCGCACGACCGAGATCTCAGGCATGGCCGATTCGAGGCGGTAAGCCGCGGACAGTTGGCTGCGGATGGCTTTGAATCCCTCGGGCCCCGCCGTATCGGTCACGGTCCAGTGGTCGAGCCCTTCACGGGTGTGGATGTTCATCAAGCGAAAATCCCGGACCAGCTTCGGCGTCAGGAACTGGAGGAGGAAGCTTTCGTCGCGGTAGTTCTGCATGATGTCATGGAACGTGTCGAGCCAATCCTTGCCGGCGACATCCGGCAAATACTCGCGGTCCTCGTCGGTGGGGCTTTCGCAAACGCGCTTGATTTCGTTCCACGCGGCGAAGCCGAGCGCATAAGGGTTCAGCGACGAATATTCCCGTTGCCGGATGACGTTGGTGTGCGAGTGCAGGCATTCCAGCAGGATGCCCTGATCGATCTGGCCGGCATCGTACATGTCGTTGATGAGCCGGTGATGCCAGAAAGTGGCCCACCCTTCATTCATGACCTGGGTCTGGCGCTGCGGGTAGAAATATTGGGCGATCTTGCGCACGATGCGCGCGAGTTCGCGCTGCCAAGGCTCGAGCTTGGGCGCGTGCTTCTCCAAGAAGTAGAGCAGGTTCTCTTCGGGATTCGCGGGGAACACCGTGTCGGCCTTCGCCGCCTTGGCGCTTTGCGGCACCAGGCTGTAGTACTCGGCTTGACGCATCGTCTCCTGGGCCAGCGACAGCCGTTTGGCCTGTTCCGCCCGCTCCTTGCGCGTGTCGAGCCGGCTCGGCCGCTTGTACTTATCGAGTCCTTGATCGCGCAGGGCATGCAAGGCATCCAGGGTTTGCTCGACCTTGTCCGCTCCATAGCGCTCTTCGCAGTCGGCGATGTAGTTTCTCGCGAACAGCATGTAATCGAGTATGGCGTCGGGCTGGGTCCATTGGCGGAAGAGATAGTTGCCCTTGGAGAAACTGTTGTGCCCGAAGCAGGCGTGCGGAATGACCAACGTTTGCATCGCGAGCGAATTATCTTCCATCAAGAACGCGATACAGGGGTCCGTGTTGATGACGATTTCATAGGCCAGCGAGTTGGCGCCCGAGCGGTAATTGGCACTTTCAATCAAATAGTGTTTGCCAAAGCTCCAGTGCCCATAGTTGACCGGCAGGCCGCTCGAGACGTAACTATCGAGCATCTGTTCGCTCGAGATCACTTCAAGCTGATTGGGAAAGGTGTCGAGCCGGTAGTGCGCGGCATGCCGTGCACAGATTTGTTCGATCGCCAGCAGGTCATCCAAGGTCCACTCGCTGCCGCTGAGCTTGTGTACGCCCTCGCCCTGGACGGTCGTTGGGCCGTCCGGCGGGTCTTTCACTGGGGCGCCTTCCATCGGGATTCAATTCTCCCTTTGGAACAATTTGGCGAGCGCGGGGTAGACCTCGTTGCGGGCGCTCACCGTGGCCATGTTGAAATGATCGCTCTCGATCGATCGATATGCCGCCCATAGACTCGTGGTGCCATGCACGGGCCGGTCACCTACCTCGGCATACACGAAGTAGCGCGAGAACGGCAGCAGCTGGGTATAGAGGTAGGCCGAGGATTCGGTGGAGTCGCCACCGAAGGAGTCGCCATCGCTCGCCTGAGCGCCGAAGATGTTGTAGTGGGACGCCGGAAAGCGCGCATCGATGATTTCGTTCATCTTTGCGAGCGCCGACAGCACCTTGGTGCTACCCGCCTGGGTGCCGTTGAAGAACGTGTCTTCGTCGACCTCCTGGGCTTGATCGGTGTGGCGGATGAACACGAGGTCGACCTTCTTGTACTTGCGCGTCAAGAACAGATACAGCAGCGTGAAAAACCGCTTGGCCAGGTCTTTGCGTTTTTCGTCCATGGACGAGGACACGTCCATGAGGCAGAACATGACGGCGGCCGTGCACGGCTTTTGAACCTCGATGAGGCTGCGATGCCGCAAATCGACCGGGTCCAGGAACGGAATTTCCGGTGTCTCTTCGCGTAGTTCCTTGAGCGCGAGTTCGGCTGCGGTCACGCGCTCGGGAATCGCGCTCGCACGCGCGAGTGCGAGTTCGGCTTCGGCTTCGGCGAGCGCCTCTTCGAGTTGCGCCTCGGCGGCGATGCGCCGGCCAATGGAGGCTTTGAACGTACGCACGACGCACACACTGCCGGGATTGCCGTAGCGGACGACGCCGCCACGCCGAAAGCGGCTTTCGTCGATTTGCATCAGGTCTTTCTTGACCAGGGGCGGAAGTTCGAGTTCATCGAAGAGCAGAGAGAGATATTCTTCGCGGGACAGGACGAAGCGGAACGAGTCTTCCTCGTCGGCTTGGCCATCGCCCGCACCTTGGCCCCCGCCACGACCTTGGGCCGGGTTGTGGGGGATTTTATCGCCCACTCGATACTGGTCGTTACCCGGAATGATGCGGCCGGTCTCGCCCGATACGGGATCCAATGCAAAGCGGGGTTCGGTGACGTCCTTGCGCTCGAGCGTGACCTCGACGGCCTTGTCCGTGTCCTTGAGCTTGTGGCGGGCAACCAACTTGTCGACTTCGGCCTTCAAAGCGCCGTCGAGCCGTTTCAATACGCGCTGCCTGTTGGCGGTGCTCTTGCCCTTCTGCGCTCGGCGATCAACTATGACGCTGGTCACGGTCTGGTTTCCGGTTGTCGGCTGCAGCTCACTGCCTTCTAGCCATTGTCCACCATTCTACCTGACGACGCACTTGTGTCGGAGTGTGGCCCCGCGCTTGCATGCGCGCAATGAAGGCTTGGTGCTTCTTTTCGTCCTCCGCGCTGCCTTTCGCGAAGTAGGACACAACCGGCAGTAAGTCGTCTGTTGCCGCAAACATACGCCTTTCGATGACCTCCCGCAGCTTCTGGTAGCTGGTCCAGACCAGTTTAGCCCCACCGGTCTTGTTTTGCGCACGCAGCACGTGGTTCACGATTTCGTGCCGGAAGTCCTTCGGATTGCCGATACCGGCCGGCTTTTCCATCTTTTCGAGCTCGGAATTGAGTGCCGACTTGTCGAACGCGACTCCCGTGGCCGGGTCCACATAGACCTCCTCCTGGATCCAAAAGTCGGCAAAAGCAACATATCGGTCGAAGAGCTCCTGGCCGTAGTCTGCATAAGATTCAAGATAAGCCGCCTGAATCTCCTTGGTCAGTTCCTCAAGATAGCGGGGAATCAGAAACTCCTTCAAGTGCACGGTGCACGCTTTTTGTACCTCGGGAGTAAAGTCGGATGCGCCGATGCTCTCCTCGATGACCTTCAACAGCGTCACCGGGTCTGCGGATTCCTCGGAGGGATCCCGGTTGAACGCCTTGGAAATGAGCTTGAAAGCGTAACGGGTCGAGAAACCGCTCATCCCCTCGTCATGTCCCGCCATTTCCCGGTACTCGGCGACGCTTTTGGCCTGTGGGTCGGATTCGCGCAGATTTTCACCGTCGTAGACCCGCAGTTTGGAATAGATACTCGAATTGGCCGGCGTCTTCAACCGCGACAGCACCATGTAGCGCGCCAGCATGGGCAGCGTGCCAGGCGCGCATGGGGCCTTCGCCAGGGTCGATTCCCGGAGCAGCTTCTGATAAATCGCCACCTCCTCGGTGACACGCAAGCAGTAAGGCACCTTGACGATGCAGATGCGATCGAGGAAGGCTTCATTGTCCTTGTTGCTGCTGAATTTCTTCCACTCGCTCTCGTTCGAGTGGGCGAGCACGGTGCCCTGATAGGGCATGGCACCAAAGCCTTCGGTACCCTTGAAGTTGCCTTCCTGAGTCGCCGTCAGCATCGGATGCAGCACCTTGATCGGTGCTTTGAACATTTCCACGAATTCGAGCAATCCCTGCGTCGTCAGACACAGGCCGCCAGAATAACTATACGCATCAGGATCGTCCTGACTCAACTTGCTCAGCTTGCGCATGTCGACCTTGCCGACGAGCGAGCTGATGTCTTGGGTGTTTTCGTCGCCCGGTTCGGTCTTGGCCACCGCGATTTGGTTGAGGACCGACGGAAAGATGCGTTGTACGCGGAAGCGTGACAGATCGCCCTGGTAGGTCTGCATGCGCTTTTGCGCCCACGGACTCGACAAACCCGTGAGGTATCGCGGACTGATGCCGTATTCGCCCTCGAGACGCGCGCCGAACACCTCCGGATTGAACAAACCGAGCGGCGATTCGAGCAGCGGACTGCGTTCGCCCGTATCGCCGTCGACGAGGGTGTAAATGGGATAGCGTTCCATCAAGGTCTTCAACTTGATGGCGAGCGTGCTCTTCGCGCTGCCCACGGGTCCCAAGAGGTACAGCACCTGCTTGCGCTCTTCGAGACCCTGTGCGGCATGCCGGTAGAACGACACGATTTCATCGATGATGCCACCTTCCATTCCGTAGAAGTCGGCGAACGCATCGTAGAGCTTCAAGGTGCGGTTGCCGAACAAGCGCAGCAGCCGCGCGTCAGACTTCGTCTGAACCAGCCGCGGCTCGCCGATTGCTTTCACCATGCGCTCGGGCGCGAGCGCGTACGTCATCGGATCCTTCCGGCACAGGTCGAAATATTCGGTCAGCGTAAACGTCGTCGCAACGCTCTTCTCATACGAGGTCTTGAAGTCATCGAATAGTACTGAACTTGCTGTCACGGTTGGGCCCTCACTGTGTGCACCGACACGGGATCACTCTTAGAGTCTCGTAACCGACAGAAAATGTCCACCTCATACAGGGTATCGTCGTCACTTCTGTCAACTTGAATGATAATAAGCCTGTCCGAGCAGTGGCGCGCTCGACGCAGTCGCTCGGTTCGTCGTTTGCATCCGCTTGGGCCGCGTGCACGAATCGCCGTCGCGGACTCTAGTCCATCTCGAAATTGCAGTCCTTCAAGGGCACCAAGCGGGTTTTGTACCAAAGCTTGTGGCCCAGATAGAACGCAACGAAGCCCGGAATCATCAGGTAGCCGGTCACGAAATCGAACCACGAGAACTCTGGGGTCTGAAACACCCCGACATTGGCGCCAAACAAGACCACGACGAACAGGATGACCGCGAGCCAGGGACCATGCGGATAAAGCTTGGATCTGAATTTCAAATCATCGAGGCGTCTGCCCTGTGCGAGCCAGGCGCGGCGAAAGCGCAGGTGACAGATGGCGATCCCGAGCCAGATCAAAAAGCCGCTCAGCCCCGATGCATTATAGAAGAGTTGGTAGATCTTCTGGTCACCGACCAGGCTGGAGAAGAAGGCCGAGGCGCTGACCAGGCCCGTGACCAGCAGCGCCGCCGCGGGCACGCCGCGACGGTTGACGTTGCCGAAGAACCGCGGCGCCTTGCCGCTGTGGGCCATCGCATACAGCATGCGCGACGCGACGTACATCGACGAGTTACCGCAGGACAATACCGCCGACAGGATCACGGCATTCATCAGGTTCGCTGCATAGTAGCCGACCCGCGGCACGTTCTGAAACACCATCGTGAACGGTGAGAGGGCGATGTGGCCCTCGTCGCCATGCATGAGATTCGGATTCGTGTAGCTGATGAGCGTGCCGACCACGAAGATCGAGCCGATATAGAATAAAAGTATGCGCCAGAAGACGGTGTTGATGGCCTTCGGTACGTTCTTGACGGGATCGGCGGTCTCCGCCGCGGCGAGGCCGACGCCTTCGGTGCCCTGAAATGCGAATCCGGCCACCAGGAACACGAGCAGCACCGACGTCAAGCCGCCGACGAAAGGTGCATGGGTGCCATTGGCGGGATCGTGCAGCGTCCAGTTCTCGAGACCGGCGAAATGCCGACCCATCATGCCGGTGATCATCAACGCGCCGACGATCAGGAAGATGATCACCGTGACGACCTTGATGCTGGAAAACCAGTACTCGGCCTCCGCATAGGCTTTGACCGAGAGCAGATTCAGGCCCATGAGCAGCGTGAAGAATCCCATCGCCCACAGGGTCGAGTTCGAATGGGGGAACCAGAACTGCACGATCAGGGCGCCGGCGACCAATTCGGCCGCGAGCGTGATCGCCCAGCTGAACCAATAGTTCCAACCCACCGCGAAGGCGAACGAAGGGTCGATGAACCGCTCCGCGTAAGTTTCAAAGGAGCCGCGGATGGGCAGTTGGGTCGCCATTTCGCCCAGCGATTGCATCATGCAGTACACTGCCAAGCCCATGATGGCGTAGGCGAGCATGGCGCCGCCTGGCCCTGCCCGCGTGATCGCGCTGCCGCTGGCGAAGAACAGGCCCGTGCCGATCGCGCCCCCGATGGCAATCATGCTGAGTTGCCGCGAGCCGATGCCGCGCTGAAGTTCGCGCGAATCATGTGAGGTCATGCAGTTGTCCTGTGGGTGGCGATGGGGCGAGGCCCAGCTTAAACCAGCGACGTGTTCTTCGTGTGCGGTGATTTGCGTTAACCTGACAAGTCACGTATTGAGGGTCGCCGCAGGAGCTGCACATCATGCTGGAACGGACCATGCCTTCGCTCGTCAGCGTCGCCCTCGCGTTGCTATGGGCCACAACGGGGGCGGCGCTCGCCGCGGATTCCCCGGACGCGGGATTCCATGCGCGGGTGGTGCGCATTCTCAAGGTCACGCCGCTGATCGACGGACATAATGATCTGCCCTGGGAGATCCGCGAGCGGTTCAAGAGTGAACTGACGGCGGTGGATCTGCAATCGGATACGTCTGGGCTGCCGGTGCCTGCGGATGGCGCCGCGTTGATGACCGACATCCCGAGGCTGCGGGCGGGGCTGGTGGGCGGTCAATTCTGGTCGGTGTGGGTGCCGGTCGAGGTCAAGGGCGATGCAGCGGTGCGCACGACGCTCGAGCAGATCGATCTGGTCAAGCGCATCGTGGCACGCTATCCGAACGATTTCGAAATGGCCTACTCGGCCGCCGACGTGCGCCGGATTCATCGACACGGCAAGGTGGCGTCGATGATCGGCATCGAAGGCGGCCATCAGATCAACGACTCGCTGCCGGTGCTGCGCCAGATGTTTGAACTCGGCGCGCGGTACATGACGTTGACGCACGTACTCAATACCGACTGGGCGGACGCCGCCACCGATGCGCCCGCGCATCATGGGCTGACCGCGTTCGGCCAGGAGGTGATCCGGGAGATGAACCGGTTGGGCATGTTGGTGGACTTGAGCCATGTCTCGCCGGACACCATGCGGGCGGCGCTGGCCGCGACCGAGGCACCCGTGATTTTTTCGCATTCCGGAGCGCGAGCGCTCGTGGATCATCCACGCAACGTGCCCGACGACATCTTGGGGCTGGTCGCGCGCAATGGCGGCGTGGTTATGGTGAATTTCTGCCCGTGCTACGTGTCAGCGGCACGCAATCAATGGGACGCCGACCGCGCGGCCGAGCAGGCGCGCTACAGCAGCCCTCCCTACGGAGGTCTATATATAGGGCAGCCCGACCGCGCCGCGACGGCGCTCGCCGCCTGGGAGCGGGCGCACCCCGAGCCGGTCGTGACGCTCTCGGACGTCGCCGATCACATCGAGCATATCCGTCGCGTCGCTGGGGTGGATCACGTCGGTCTGGGATCAGATTTCGATGGCATACCGGCGGGTCCGGTCGGACTCGCGGGGGTCGATCGCTTCCCCGCGCTCCTCGAAGAACTCATGCGCCGCGGGTGGTCGGATGCGGACGTGGCGAAAGTGGCGGGTGAGAACGTGCTGCGCGTGATGGCGGCCGTGGAACAGGTGAGTGACCGGTTGCGCGCGACCCGGCCGGCGTCGGAGGCCAAGCCGGCGTCGGAGGCCAAGCCATGAGCGGTGCACTATGCGAGTGGTGGCGCTGGTCACGGCTGATCCGCTGACCCGTCGGCGGCGAGCCGATCGAAGGTGAGGCGCATCGCCTTGACCCGCGACAAATAGCCGCGCACCTCGTGATCGCCGCAGCGCTGACCCTCGGTCAGGCGAAAGCCGCGGCGGGCATAGGCGTCACCGGCACCGGCACCGCAGAGATGGATCACCGCCGCCAACGACTGCTTGCGCTCCAGGGGGACGCCGGTCAAATGGTGCCGCTCTAAAATGAGGGCGATGCTCCGGTCAAGATCCGCCGCGGTGAGTTCAACCGCATGCGCCGGAATCACGCGCGTATACAGCTCGTTGAACCAGCACGAATGCCACTCGTTCCAGGGGCCGTCCTCGGCAACGGTGTGGTTGCGAATGCAGTAGCGGCGGGCTTCGGCGAACGTGCCGTCGGTCATCTGATACATGCCGACGGCGCTCGACGCCGGCCGATAAATCCTGAACGGATGCAGGCTCCACGACCAGCGCCAGTAGGTACGCACGATGGGATTGCCCGAGCCCTCGACTTGTGCGATGGCGGCCAGCAGATCCGGCGTGATTGCCTTGGTCGAGTACTCGCGGAACAGGGGTGCATAACGACGCCACGTCTCGGCCGGAGTCTTGTACAGCGTGCCGCTCACCGGGAACAGGAGTTCCGACGGTTTGCGGATGACTTGGTATATCCAGTTGACCGCGAGCGCCAGCGCGGCCGCAAGCGTTACGGTCAGCAGGAGCCGTGACAGTGGCGATGCCCGGTTGAACGAGCGCCGCCAACGGCGCCGCCGGCGCGCGCTCGGCCACGAGGCGAAATGCATGCGGGGCCCGACTAAAATAGTCCGACGATTTTTCCGCGAGCATCGATGTCGATGCGTTGCGCCGCGGGGCGTTTCGGCAATCCCGGCATGGTCAGCAAATCACCACACACGAATACGATGAACTCGGCGCCGGCGGCGAGCCGGACCTCGCGGACCTTGACGATATGGCCCGACGGCGCACCCCGCAGCTTGGGGTCGGTGGAAAAGGAATACTGGGTCTTCGCAATGCAGATGGGATAGCGGCCATAGCCGCCCGCTTGCAGTGCCGCGACCTGCGCAAGCACCTGATCGTCCGCGGTGACGCCGCCCGCTCCATAAACTCGGGTCGCAACGGCGATGAGCTTATCCCACAGCGGTAGGCTATCGTCGTAGACGAAATGAAAGCCGGCGTGCGGCGCCTCGGCCAACTCGACCACGGTGCGTGCCAGTGCTTCGGCGCCGGCGCCGCCCTCGGCCCAGTGACGCGCCGAGACCACCTTCACGCCCAGCGTTTGCATGCGCGCGGCCAACAAATCGAACTCGGCGACCGTATCGTGGGTGAAATGATTCACCGAAACCACGCACGGCAAACCATATCGAGTCCGTACATTGTCGACGTGGCGCTCGAGATTGGCGATGCCCGCCTCGAGCGCCGGCAGATTCTCGACGTTCAGGTGTTCGAGGGCGCAACCGCCGTGGTACTTGAGGGCGCGCAACGTGGCGACGATGACGACCGCAGCCGGAGTCAGCCCGGCTTTACGGCATTTTATGTCGACGAATTTTTCGGCGCCCAAGTCCGCGCCGAAGCCCGCCTCGGTCACGACGTAGTCGGCAAGTTTGAGCGCGGCCTGGGTCGCGAGAACGGAATTACAGCCGTGCGCCATATTGGCAAAGGGACCGCCGTGGATGAACGCAGGATTGTGCTCGAGCGTCTGGACGAGGTTCGGCTTCAAGGCCTCGAGCAACAACACCGTCATGGCGCCGTCCGCCTCGAGATCGCGCGCCGTGACCGGGTCGCCTTGTCGATTGTGGCCGATCACGATGTTGCCGAGTCGCTGTTTCAGATCGACTATACCGGTGGCCAGACAAAAGATGGCCATGACCTCAGAGGCGACGACGATGTCGAACCCGGCGCGACGCGGCGTGCCGTTCGCGCTGCCGCCGAGACCGGTGGTGATCTCGCGCAGCGCCCGGTCATTCATGTCCATGACGCGCTTCCAGGTGATGCGCTCGACATCGATGCCAAGTTCGTTGCCGTGGTACACGTGATTGTCGATCAGCGCCGCGAGCAAATTGTTCGCGAGCGCGATGGCGTTGAAGTCGCCCGTGAAGTGCAGGTTGATGTCCTCCATCGGCACGATCTGTGCGAAGCCCCCGCCGGCCGCGCCGCCCTTGACGCCGAACACCGGTCCGAGACTGGGCTCGCGCAGACAGATCACCGTTTTCTTCCCGATCCGATTGAGTGCGTCCCCGAGCCCGACCGTGGTCGTGGTCTTGCCTTCGCCGGCCGGCGTGGGGCTCATCGCGGTCACCAGGATCAGCTTGCCGGGCTTCGCGGTCAACCCCGATAAATAATCCAGCGACACCTTGGCTTTGTAGCGGCCATAGGCATCCAATGCATCGGGCGGAATCCCGAGCTTCGATGCAATCTCGGTGATGGGCTGCAACGTGGCACGCTGCGCGATCTCGATATCAGATGACAACGTACTCTCCCGAGCGATGCTGCGCCCTGCAGCGGGCACGCCCCTGACGGTGCTGCGTCCTTCACGGGGACGTCATATCGGCCGAACCATGCGGCGGGATTTTATTTTATCATCTTTCGCAGCCGCGAACGGTACGTGGGGATAATCGCTGCATGGGACAAGGCAAGACGGATCGATTCGGACATCTGGCCGCTGACCTCGGGAATTTGGCGGCGCTTGGCCGGCGGCGCTCGCTGGAACGCAGCGGCGGAACGGATTTCACGTCCAACGATTATCTGGGTCTGGCCGCATCGGCGGAATTGCGCGAGGCGACGCTGTCCGCTGTGGCACGCGAGGTGCCCGTGGGAGCCGGTGGATCGCGGCTGCTCCGCGGTAATCATCCGGAGCATGAGGCGCTGGAGTCAGAAGCGGCCGAGTATTTCGGCGCGGCAGCCGCGCTCTATTTCGGCAGCGGCTATGCCGCCAACCTGACCCTGTTCTCGACGGCGCCGCAACGCGAGGATCTCGTCATCCACGATGAGTTGATCCATGCGAGCGTCATCGACGGCGTGCGCCGCGGTCGAGCCGAAGTGGCCGTCGCGCGCCACAACGACGCGCAGTCGGTGGATGACTTGATCGTGCGCTGGCGTGCTGCCGGACACACAGGCCGGGTCTGGATCGCGGTCGAGAGCCTCTATAGCATGGATGGCGACGCGCCGGATCTCACGGAGTTGTACGAGCTCGCCGTTCATCGCGAAGCCATCCTCGTCGTCGACGAGGCCCATGCGACGGGCGTGCTGGGACCGGGCGGGCGTGGACGCGCGGCCTTCCTCGAAGGTTGCGACGACGTCGTGACCTTGCACACCTGCGGCAAGGCGCTGGGAACAGCGGGGGCGCTCATCTGTGCACCCGCGGTATTACTTCAGTTTTTGGTGAACCGCGGCCGGCCGTTCATTTTTGCCACGGCACCCTCGCCTCTGGTGGCTGCCGTGACGCGCGCGGCGCTGCGAATCTGCGAGCAGGGTGATGCCCGCCGCGAGCGATTGCAAAACCTCGTGGAATTCGCCGGCGCGGCATTGGCCACGCACTGCGGCCGCGTCGCCTCGGGCTCGCACATCGTGCCCGTGCTGATCGGCGCAGATCGTGCCGCGGCTGATCTTGCGGCGAGCCTGCGCGCACAGGGGTTCGATGTCCGCGCCATCCGTCCGCCGACCGTGCCCGCGGGGACGGCGCGCCTGCGCATCGCGCTGACGTTGAACGTGACCGAGGACGCCATCGAGAGTCTGTTCCGGCACCTGGCGGTCGCGCTGCGCTCGCGCTAACGCGCACCGACCGCCGCAATCGCCAAACACACGCAGGCGATGGCCGTGAGCCGCAAGCGCAGCGGGAGATACCAGCCGGGCAGTGTGCCGTGCTTCGATAGATTGCGGTCCTGCGCATACTGCGCGAGAAAAGCCACGATCATCAGCGCGGCACCGAGGGCGGGCGCCAGCAGGAGGCCCGCCCAGGCCAAGAGCGCGGGGACCACACTCCAGATAAACGCGATGCGACGGCGTTGCTCTCGCAGATTCGGCAAGGTCATGGCAAAGCCCCAGTGCAGCGCGCCGACGAAGCTGAGAATGACCGCTCCGTAGGCGACGAGCGCGCGGCTGGCCAGCAAGCCAAGGCCGTCGCTGCCCGCGCCCTCGACACTCGCGCCGGTGATGCCAGCGCTAGTCATGCCTGCACCGCCGTGGGTCACGCTACCAGTGACGATCAAGATCGTTGCCAGCGCGATGAACGGCAACAGTCCGCCGTATCCGAGCCATGCCACGGTGGCCGGTAGCGGCCCTGGCGTGGCATTGGGGGACGCGGATTCGTGAGTTCGGGGGTCGCCCATGCGCTGCCATCCTACCGTCGCCTACGCCGGGAATGCTACTCTGTGCCTCATCCTTCCGCGTGGCCACTTGCAATGCCGATCGATTCCGCAACGTCCGCCTATGCGCTGCTCGAGCCCGATGAACCGTCGCCGGTCATCGAGCACGGGATGAACGGGCAGTCCAATTTCGTCATCGTCGTCGATCACGCGAGCCTGCGCATTCCGCGTCGCTTGGGAGATCTGGGGTTGCCGGCAGCGGAGTTGCACCGGCACATTGCGTGGGACATCGGCGCGCTGGCCGTCGCTGAACGCGTGGCCGCGGCGCTCGATGCACCCTTGGTGGCACAGAACTATTCACGACTCGTCATCGACTGCAATCGCGATCCGTCGGTACCGACCTCGATCCCGACCGTGGGCGAATACATTCCTATTCCGGGTAACCTCGAGCTGAGCGCAGCGGCCATCGCCGCCCGGCGCCGCGAGATCTTCGAGCCGTATCATCAGCGCATCCGCGCATTGCTCGACGAACGCGCGGCGGCGGGACGAAGCACCATTCTGGTCGCGCAGCACAGCATGACGAATATTTTCAAAGGAGTTCGGCGCGACATGCATGCGGCCGTGCTCTATAACCGCGATCGGCGATTCGCGGGTCTGATTCTCGACCTGTTGCGGCGCGAGCCCGGATTGGTGGTGGGCGACAACGAGCCCTATTTCGTCAGCGACGAGACGGATTTCACGGTGCCGCGCCATGCCGAGGCGCGCGGCCTGCCCCATGTGGAGATCGAGATCCGTCAGGACCTCATCAGCGATGCGGCCGGTCAGGCCGAGTGGGCGGCGCGGATCGGCGGCGCGCTGCGGGCGGCCGAGCAGGCGTTCTTGGCGACTGGCACATGATGTTGGGATGCCCCTGATGCCCGTGGGCGAGTTCAACGCCCGTAGCTTGGCCGAACTCGAGCAGCATGTCAGAGAGCATTTGCGAGGCTGGGCATTGCCGCCCGCGACTGCGATTCGCCTCTTGAGTGTGTCGGAGAACGCGACGTTCCTGTTGAGCGCCCCGGGACGTGAGCTGGTGCTGCGCGTCCACCGCCTAGGTCAGGTGTCCGCCAACGAGATCCGCTCGGAACTCGCGTGGATCGAGGCATTGCGCGAAGACGCTCGCATCGAGACCGCGGCGCCAGTGCGAGGTAGCGATGGGGAGGCCGTGCAGATCCTCGGGTCACGCGCGGGCGCGGGCGCGGCGCCGCGGTTTGCGGTGGCGTTCGAACGGCTGCCGGGTCATGAACCGGCCTTGAGCGAGGCACCGCGTTGGTTCGAGCGGCTGGGTGAGCTGACGGCGCGCCTGCATCGTCAGGCCCGAACCTGGACGTTGCCGCCGGGATTCGTGCGCCAGCGTTGGGACGTGGAGGCGATGGTGGGCGAGTACGGTCGGTGGGGGCCGTGGCGGACGGCCGTCGGCCTCGACTCAAGCGGCCGCGCGGTACTGGATGAGGCGGTGACCGTCATTCGTCGGCGACTGGAGCGATTTGGTACGGGTGCAGAGCGGTTTGGGCTGGTGCATGCGGATCTGCGCTTGGCGAATCTGCTCATCGACGGTGCGACGATGCGCCTCATCGATTTCGACGACTGCGGGTTTGGTTGGTTCGCGTATGATTTCGCCGCCTCGGTCAGCTTCATCGAGCATGAGGCCGTGTTGCCCGAGCTGAAGGCGGCGTGGTGCAGCGGCTATCGCCAGAGCGGAGAGTTGAGCGCCGAGGTGGAGGCGGAAATTCCCACCTTCGTCATGTTACGGCGCATTCTATTGACGGCGTGGCTCACGTCGCATGCTGACGCACCGTTCGCCCGCGAGTGCGGCACGAGTTTCACGGGGGGTACCGTGACGCTGGCGGAGCAGTTCTTGCGCGGGCGGTGGTTGGCGTCGTAGCCGCGAGTTCACGCCGAGGGGACTAAAGCCTGGAGTCATTCAGCACATCATGCAGACGACCACCATATTTGAACTGCCGGGCTTTCGTGTGATCAAGACCTTGGGAGTGGTCCGCGGCATTACGGTGCGCACGCGATCGCTGCCGTTGAGCATCATCGGGAGTCTGCGCACGCTGTTCGGCGGTCGTGTCGGCATTTTCTCGGATCTGTGCGAATCGGCGCGGGAGGAGTCGTTTCAGCTCATGCTGTCGCATGCGCGACGGCTCGGCGCCAATGCGGTGATCGGCATCCGCTACGACACCGGGCCCATGGTCGGCGCCGCGGAGGTGCTGTGCTACGGCACGGCGGTGTTGGTCGAGGCAGTATGAGACTCGCTTGATTCCGGTGTTCATGCCGCCGCCGTGGATCTACGACAGCCATTTCGGCACGAACCGGGCGGTTTCTTGCCTTGACGGGGCCGGTGAGGTTGGGCGATATATGAGGAGAGGGTCGGGTGGATGTAATGTTATTCGGCCAACTGCTCCAGCCGGTCGGGGTGGAAGAGCCGACTTAGAGTCGGTTATAAAGAGGCGGTATCGAGTTTCTCTTTCTTCACGTCGGATTTTCGTGGGGATACCGGGCTCGCGTTGCCGGCTGAACCGGTCGCGACGTGGCAATTGCGTGATCGCTTGCGCTACCTGAAGCGCGCGCTCCTCGGCGTATTTGCGGTCGCCGTGGTGGTTGCTGCGGTGTTGTTCGCGTGCCATGGCGACCGTAGCATCAGCACGTCCGTTCTCATCCATGGCTCGCCGACGGCGGTTTGGCACGTCCTCACGACGACGAGTGAATATCGTGAGTGGAATCCCATGATCCACCGGATCACCGGAGACCTTCGCGAGGGGAACGTGGTCGAGGTCGATGAGGGCATGGTGTTTCACCCGACGATTCTGGCCTTTCGTGCCGATTCAGAACTGCGCTGGCGGGGACACGTGTGGATTCCGGGACTTTTCGATGGTGAGCATCGGTTCGTTCTCGAGGCGCACGGCGACGATACTCGACTGATCCAAGGCGAGCTGTTTACCGGAGTATTGGCAGGACGAATCACCCGCGGAGTCATCGATCAAACGGTAGACGCCATGCAGGAGATGAATCTCGCATTGAAGACGCGCGTGGAGACCCGTGCCGCGGGAGTGGTGGAGAGCTTGCAATGACGGAGAGGCTGCAATGATGGATAGGTTGCAACGACGGAAAGGCTGCCGTCACGCTTACGGTCTCGCGCCCGGTCGCTGCACCGGCCGCGCCCGGGGTCGCCATCATCGCGTTGCGCGGTCGTCTTTGCCGGGACACATGGTTCGCGGAAACGACGCGCCCGCGGCATAAGGGGATGAGGCG
>Ga0116230_10001602_pt1 | contig 21643 bp, 17 predicted proteins | sample S1TSphfallax_3_FD_88678 | JGI IMG/M metagenome (GOLD analysis project Ga0116230, IMG submission 88678) | Host-associated microbial communities from peat moss isolated from Minnesota, USA - S1T2_Fd - Sphagnum fallax MG | ecosystem: Host-associated > Plants > Peat moss > Unclassified | place... | reverse complement strand
TGGATATTGGTGGGTATTTTATTAATGATTATTAATGGATATTTTATGGTGGTTATGAATGTTATTATATTAATGGATATTGGTTGGTATTTTATTAATGGCTATTAGTGGATATTTTATTGGTGGTTATGAATGTTATTATATTAATGGCTATTGATGGCTATTTTATTAATGGCTATTAGTGGTTATTTTATTGGTGGTTATTGATGGTTATTAATGGTTATTTTATTGGTGGTTATTGATGGTTATTAATGGTTATTTTATTGGTGGTTATTGATGGTTATTAGTGGTTATTTTATTGGTGGCTATTGATGGTTATTAATGGTTATTTTATTGGTGGCTATTGATGGTTATTAGTGGTTATTTTATTGGTGGCTATTGATGGTTATTAGTGGTTATTTTATTGGTGGCTATTGATGGCTATTAGTGGCTATTTTATTAATGATTATTATATATTATATTACTACTATTGGTGATTATTGTATTATAAATTATTATTGGATGTTCTATGTTATAATATTATAGGCTATTGAAAGTTATTATATTGTAGGGTATTTTAAATTATTTTTCATAGGTTATTATTTTATATTATAAGTTATTTTACCTTAAATCATTATACCTTATTTTAAATCATTTAAAGTTATTATACTTAGGATACAATGATTTATAATAACATAAAGTAGAATGACCTTGAATAACTTAAAATATAACTTGAAATAACATATATTAATTTTAAATAAAATAACCTAAGGTATAACCTAAAGTTATATGAGTAATTTAATTTAGAATAACTTAAAAGCTTATAATAAGTTAGTTAAGATATTTCAAAGTAAAATAACGTATAATAGTTTAGGGTACAATAATTTATAATAGCCTATAATAACATAAGATATAAGTTAGAATAATTAAAGTAGCTTAAAATAATATAGGGTATATCATAAAAAACACACACACACATATATATATATAAACCTATTTACTACAATTAATCATAGTGAATTATGTTAATTTGTAATGAGATATGATGTTTATATAATGAAATTATAGTGAAATCAATAAAATGCAATGAAGTTATTTCACTTTTAAAGTCCTATGATGATTTAAGCTAGTAAATTACACCCCATTTTTGTAGTAGTGAAAGGAATTTTGACAACCTTTGTGAAAGGGATCAACGTAATAACTCCATTTTTATCATCAATCTTTGTTTGCATGTATGTATACATATCATAAATTTAAAAGAGCTAATAAGGTTTACCATGTGGCTTATAGGATTAAAATTTTTGCATCATTGCCATTTTTAAGTCACATGACATTTGCATGGCAATCTCACACATTTCTTTCCTTCCTTCGTTTGTTTTTGTTGATAATAAGTAAGAGTGTTTGAAAATTACCTTCATTGTTTAATTGTAATTTCTAGTGATATTTTTAGAAGGTGGATAGATGAAAAACATCCCAATGAAAAAAATTGAAAATAAAAAAGTGAATTGTTAGGTTGATTTTTGAAAGATAAGGGTGAGGAAATCTAAGAAAGGATGAGATGATCAATGTATATATTTTTTCTAATTTGGTGAGAAGGCCCCATTATTTTTTGGTTCTTTCTTGGGGTTTAAATGAGTTGAAGGAAAGAATTGTATTTGGATGTTGTTGGAATACAAAAAAATAACATGTTCCAAAAAAGGTAGACACCTTGTGTATTTTCTTTTCTTTTCTTTTTTATGGATAATATATGTACTTAATTTTTTTGTGATCTAGGAGATTATAATTGTTTTAAATTTAAAAAAAAAATGTTTGCTAGATGATAATTATAACTATAGAAGGTAGCAATAGTGATGGATAAAAACCCAAAAGGGTGAACGTAATGTTTTTGCATTAGGAAAATTTGTAGTATAATTAAGAGAATGACAAGATGATAATTATTTTTCAATTGAAACTATTTTTTTGAAAATCTTTGTGTTTTTCAAGTTTTTATTTTAGTTTTTTAGATGGTAGTTCTACTTGAAAACAAGCCAAACACAATAGACATTTTTTCTTATGTTTTGTGTGTTTTTTAACTTGACGACCCCACATTCGTTTGAGATTGTAGAGATTAAGGTTATACACCTACATTTGTTATTTATTTATTCCCAAAAAAGATTATCATTGAAAACAACTAAGATGTTGCATGCATTTGCTTCATTTAACTTCATGAGCTTTTTCATGCTCAAAATGTTTATTATGTTCCATGTTTGACATCATAATCTCCTTTTATGTATGGTTATCGTGGATGGTATTTGATTGCTTACAATTTTTTTAATAAGTGATCACAATATACAACATAGTAATAAATGTAAGAAACCTCCAATCTCAAGTGATGTCAAAATATATATTGACAATTACTCATGGTGGACATTGTCTACAATTGAAACAAATGGTGTAAGTTTAATGACTTTAACCAACATATGAATTATGGAAAGTGACAACATAAAATAATTTATGGAAAACACTAAACACGCCTTCAAAAAAGGTCTATAATGTGGGTGGTTTGAAAGTACCATCACAAATCAACATTCAAAAAGAAATTGACCATGATGTTTGCCAAGGCATGTTTACATGATACATAGTACGTGTAACATGCCATGTTAACAAACTGGCCTTGTGTAACATGTCATCCTTCTTGCCAATTCAAAATTTCCTGTCAAAATTTATGTCAGAAGCTTTTCCTCCTCAAGCATGTGTGTAAATAAAGACATTCCTTATTTGAATGCTTATGGCACAATGAGAAGTTCAAGGGAGGAACTCATTCTAGGGGTTGTTGGGCATGCGCACTACAAGAACAAGTACATGGTGTTCTATTGCTATTAATACTTCATGGCATGCAAGCTTTCAATGGTGATTAGGAATGTGAAACACTTCATTTTCTTTCAAACTTGCTAGAAATCAAGCTTGGTAGGATTCTTTTTTAATGTCATGAGACTGGAAGGAAGATCATTATACAAAAGTGCCTTGTTAATAAAACAAACGGAATTTTCTTGGTCAAGGTGCAAATGTTGGAACACCTAAGCTACAAGAAAGTTATTTTTAAAGCGTGAAAAGGGGCAAATTGTAGTTTACCACAAAGAATATATTGCATAGGGTAATACCCAGGGATGATGGCATTATTAACAGTCTTTTGTTTGGGGGCCGAAAAATCGCCAAAAGGTAACACAGTTTTCTGAAAAGAGAATATTCTCTCATAAATTCCCTTTTCAAAAATGAAAAATGCCCTATATTGCGACAGAAAACTGATTTTTGGGGAGGCTGTGGCCAAATTCATGCCTACCGACTAGACATTTCTGAGTACAGTACTCAAAAAATGAATAGCCAGTCCAGTCCAAATCTGCCTAGGGATGCTTGCCACTCTGGCTCCATCTCGGAATTCAAAAAAAAACAATGCATTGTAAGGAAGGCTTATCACTGTCCTGATTTGGTAATTGGTGTTACCCCGCATAAAGATGATGAAAAAAATTACTTATTCTTTCTAGGGCCATAATCTGCAGAAATTGGAAGAACCCATTGAAAGAACAAAAAGAACCCAATCAGCAAACAGAAGATCCTGCCATGGACTGGAAGTCAAGAAGGAAAAAACATCCTCTCCATTTGATGACGGATAATTATGGTTTAGAACATGGTGTCCAAATACTCTCAGAAATTTTCTGCGAGTCTTTATGAGCATTGTCATTTCTGGGATGAAAAATGCTGAAGTGGATTTCTACTCCCATGCAATGAAAAAAATTGTACAAAATTTTGCAATTCTTTGACCTGAAAAAATAAAATCAACTAGTACACAAGATTTTAATGAAAAACTGACCCAAATTCTTCAGATTTCAAAAGCAAAAGAAATTGCCAGATTTTTATAATAGGTTCATGTAGATAGCCAACAACAGAAAATGATGTTTAGATTGTTTAATTTGAATATCTAGTTTTTGGCTAAATCTTCTTGTTGACAATTGCTGCTTCAACTACATCACAAATCTAAATAAGAGAACATTGCTTCCATGGCCTTATTGCATGACAGTAAAAACTGGTATAAGGTACAATGGAGAGCTACTTTCCTTCATAAATGGCTCTCTTCTTATTTCTATGTGTATTTTGAGGGATCTCCCCTAGGAGAAGAACCGAGGGTGTTATGCCAGGAGGTGATCCTCCCTTTTTTCATATGTTCCCGCGTTGCCAGAGGAAAGAAAAAGAGAAGCCATTTTATGGATGTGGAGGTTCCCATACTTCTGGGTTCTCCTGAGGTTCAAGGACACCCTAAGATCGCTCCCTCAGGTGGCACTGTGGCCCTCCCTCAGGAGAACCTGGGAACTTCCCTTACCACAAAATGCAGTATCTACTATCAAAACTATGACCTGTTCAATTTGTGACCATTAGATGGTTCTGGGGAGATTACCTTAGTACCTTTTCAGGTTTGGCAGAGTAATTAAATTACATTTGGAAATGTCAAATTTTCTGAAAATATCTCTTTGATATGCCAAAATTGAAGAATTACTGACATGGATGCAATTTTTTGTGAAACTAAGTTAATTTTCTATGGCACCTAAATTCTCTACTACATTGCACCATCTGACTTTGGTGGAGTATTTATTGTGTTTCCTCATTTTTGCAAGAAGAAACAATAAAACAAGTTGTAAAAGATCTCATTTTATTAGAGGTTTAGAGTCCAAGGAACCTACCAAAGAGGCTGCCAATATTTATTGCCAAAATTTCATAAATCATTCCTTTTATTGCCAAAGTGAAATTTGAAAAAAAAATAATTATTGGGCACCCTAGTCACCAACTTTGAAAAGGTACTGCAGTATTATTTGCATTGATGTTGTTAAAGGCAAGGCAATCCTTATAAACCATACTTATGAAATACCGTGATATTTACCATAAGCGCCTTCTTCTTCCTCAACTATCTTGATATTCTGCTCATAGTCTTCCCAGTGACACCCATCGAGAAGGAAGGGGTAGACGAGTGGCGCCACTAGGCTAATTCAACTACTGATTTATCAAGAGGGTTGGATCAATCAGGTTTGACAAGAAGAGCGACGTCGTACGGTCACCGTCAGGCTGATGGCAGTTGCGGGGCTGTTCGCGTGAAGGAATCTTCCTTCGTCATCGAGAACTTGACTGTTCGTGAGGTGACCTGTGGAGGAGCACTGACGGCGGGATGTACGGAGCATAGTTGCACTAGTGGCACCTTAGCAAGTTAGCATCGGCTTGGAACGGTCTGGGCGGTCGCTGCGCAGACGATGATGATTTAAATTGGTTTTCACAAACTCAGGCATGTCGGGCGCGACAGTCGCCAGCAATCAGAAGCTGATGCTGCTGCTGCTTCGGCATTCATGGGTTTCAATTCCCGCATTACCCTACTTAGGGTTTCTTTCCTTTCGACCAACAACGGTTGATTGAAGCATTTCCTTGAGTACACTTGGTCTTTGCTCCGCGCTGTTTCGCGTTCTTGGGTTGGAAAAGGAGAGGGGAACGGAAATGGTAGCTAGGGTTTGTCTTAGACCAGGAAGAGAGGATTCATGAAGCAAGATGGCGGAGCTCACGGTGGGTCCTCCCAGCGGTTTGGGACATCATCATGTCATATCGGCACCTTTGGGTGACGAGAGAGAGCATCGCAACCAGACTGGAAGCGACATTGATGTTCCGTTCGGGGACCGTTCCAAGAAGGATGCTTTTAGAAAAGGCAGGTCTTACAAGAAAGGGAATTGGACGGCGGCTGAAATCCTAGTGTTACAGGTCAGTCTTCTGAGTACCTGCTGCCAATCTCCTCCAAATTCCTCCTCGAAATTAAAAAAAATGTTCTACGCATTTGTTGGAATCTGTAGGGTGGTGGCCTTCCATGAGCAAGAGTGTAATAAGGTCTTGTCGCCAAAATCAGTCTAAATCGTAGAGAGAGACATTCTTTTAGGGTTTACGACAGACTCCACTTGTTCGTTGGCTCAAGTATGCTGGATGATAAAGTGATTAAATTAGCAAAGAACTGAAGATGCCTACAAGTTTCAGGAATACAGAAATGATATATCAATAACTCTATAGGTTTGATCATCTTTTTTGAGACAAAAGAGGCTAGAAGAATCCAACTGCTGCTTCTTTTTGCAGGCAGGGAGACGAGAGGATTTTGACAGGATTCGGAAGGCCAACTTGAAAGAGAGACATAAGACTGCACAAGAGAGATGGAAATGGATAGAGGATTATGGGTGGAGTAATGGGGTCCATAAAAGTGCACAGCAATGTCAAGATAAGTGGGAACTTTTGGTGTCAGAATTCAAAAAAGTCAATGATCATGAGAAGACCATTCCTGGTGGCCAGAAATCCTACTGGGACATGTCTAAGGAAGAGAGGAAAAAGACAGCTATGCCACCCAATTTTTACAAGGAGGTGTATAATGCATTGGCAGAATGGTACATTAAGGGCCGACCAGCTGACCCCGGGGAGTTGGACACTTCCGCCCCTTTGCATCACACAGGTTTGTCTTTGCTCTTCAAGTATGTTATACCTACTTCACATGAAGCAACATGAGTACATTTTTTGTAGCTGGGTACTCTACATCTTTCCTGCTTCAAAACTGCAGCTTCAATGCCATTTTGGTCCAAAAAGAGATGGTAATTTTTGAATTAAGTGTTAAAGCTCTCCAGACCATTGTGAGTTTGCCAAGGCCTTTCTTAGCATTATGTTGCCAAAATTCATCTGGAATCCAGCTTTGTAGTAGTGCAGCACATGGTACCCTCTCTCTCATTTCCCCAGACTGCATTAATAAGTGGAGAATTCATCTTATCCAGTTGTTTACCATCTGTGAAGACATGTAAAGAGACATACATGACCTTGGTCTCACCTTGGTCATCAGAGGCTTGTCTTGTTTTTGGAAACATCAACTGCATTTTTGGGTTCCTCTGAAAGGTATCTGAAAAATAAGTATATCTATGCTCAAAGCCCCCTTGACCAACTCCTTAGGTTTTCTTTTCTTCCAAATGGGCTTTGCATGATGCTGAAAAACTTGTGGGTTTCTTTCTTTATCACAAATGTTGAGGCAAAATTAATAGTTCCTTTGCAACTAATCTCAATCCAAAAGCTTGTTCAAGCTTAAACATTGATGCTCTTCGGTTTGGGTGTCTGAATGCACATAAGGAGAGGTGCCTGATGTGCAGATTTTGTAATTTCTCAAATCAAATGCCTGATGGTTTTTACTGAAGTGGATGGGTGAAAGCAGGGGCCTCACATAGGAGTCTGCCCACAGCAAGTGATGCAGAGCTTTCAGACTCAGAGGATTTTGATGCTGATGGTGACCCAGATGTGCTTATGAGGAAAAGGAAGAGGAAGTCATCTATGTTTCCATTATCAGAAGACATGAGCTTGGCTTTAATCCTGAAGAAGAATAACAAGAAGGTGATTGAAGCAATGCTGGAAAGTGAGGATCGCAAAGACAAGCGCCACAAGGAGGAAATGGAAATGGAGGAAAAAAAGCTTGAGTTTGAGAGGGAAAAGTTTCGAAGTACACTGCAGCTTGGGGCTGGCTATATTGGAGCTTTGAACAGCATTGGTGATGGTGTTAAACAGCTTGGAGCTGCACTTACTGCAAGTTCACACACATGAAGGATATTTGGATACAATTTGTTAAGTCCTCATACAGTGGATAGCCTCTGAAACATCAGTACTGGCAGTCTCGCAGTAAGCATTTCATTGCTTACAGTGCTTTCATTGAGATCATTTGCATTGTAGTGTGGGCCAGAAGCATAGATTGTCCAATGTGCAGAATGTGAGGATCTTTTATGAGCTTGTGGAGTGGCATGGACTGGTGGTCAGTGTGTAATAATTCAGTACTAGGTAGGTGCATATCCTTTAGTGGGTATGTGGCTGTCCTTAAAAATCCGAGACAGTAAAACAATGCAGAGAGCAAAGGTAACTTGCAGTCCTCAATCAACCATGAATCCTAACTAGATATTTCACAGATTCCTTTCTTTTGTCTGTGTTAAACAGCTCTCATGTACTTTTGTGAATGTGGTAAAGAAAGTTGCACAACCTGAGAACTTTTAAGCTTAGGCGATTTCCTTGCCATTTCTCTCAGCTACTGTTTCTCTTATTCTGGTCAAACATCATCATACACCTTTTGTTTTGGTTCTCAGGCATTACCCTCCAAGGCATATAGTCTGTGTGATCTTGACAGCTTGGAGCTCCAGGAAGGTAAAATTGGAGTACTTTATGGGTGTATTGTAACTTTGACATTCAGCCTTCATCACATAATCCAGATTACCTGCCAGTGATCAGTGGTATTCTAGCAGTGGTTACTCCCATCATCAATTTCTCTTTACCAAAAATTGCATTGCTGAGCATTTCATGGCTCTGTACCCTCCATTCAGAAGTGAGCAACTTTCTTTCATGGTTCCCATACTTTGAAAATGGCCGAGTGTGCTCATGAGAGGTTTCCTCTTAATGGTTCAATAACATTGATTTAGAATTCTTGCCAGTTCCTATTTTTTGACAAACACTGACTGAAAATCATGTCAGCCTGGAACCATTTCCAGTTGTGATTACTGATTGTGTCTGTTGCATTTGACTCTCATGATATTGTTAAGCTGTGTGTTAAAGGGCAGAGTAGACCCCTTGCCCTCAGAGAAATGGGCTTTCTGTGGCATTCCAATCTGATGATTGCAGGGTCTTGAGAATTCTTTTACCTACAGGGCATCTTGGGATGGTTTTCCAAGATACTTTGACCTTTTGGTTGTTTTACTGAACTGTACTAATTGAGGAGGAGGCTTTGTGGGCTGTGCAGAAATACTGGCCTGTGGTGAGGCCACTGTTACCTCAGCTTTCCCAGCCATTCCAGAGGCCCACTTTTAGGTTTTCCATTTTCTGACCCCATGTTTGCTGTGCTTTTTCTTACTTGGCTTAGGGCAACAGTTCATTAAGTACTAATTGCTATTCCCACTTATGGTATTAGTGATTTGACTCAAAAGGAAATGCCATGAGACCTTTTAACCAAATTTTTTTAAATTGTGTGATGGGGGACTAAGACTTCCAACTGCTGATTTGAAAGACACTTTAGAGCTAGCTGGCAAAGTACAGCATTTTGGGTAAAAGGTATGAGATCTCTCTAGTTCAACTATTGCAGACACTACAGGTTGAAAACACGATTGTGTCAATTGATTCTGCATTTTTTCTAGATTCCTGCATTCATCCTTGGATCTCTCCAGTTTGTAGCTATATTGATAATTCTTTTCCTGCCTCTCTATTTTCCACTCTTTTGGTTATTTCAGCTGATTGTCTGGAATGCCACCCTATTAGGTTTTTGAGAAGGGAGAGACCATATTTTTCTGACATCAATGAGGACTAATTATTTTAGGTATGTAAATAGGGAGAAATGAGTATGTGAAGAAGCTTCCCACCAGCACTTGTCATGGCTTTTGCTGTGATGCATCTTCATCATCTCCGCACTGTCTATCAGGTCTGTGCACTCATCTTATCTCCTGATTTTCAATTAACTGTTGAGTCTATGTGGATATACAAAGGTCTTTTCATGATGAGTTTGCATCATACACAGAGTTAAAGTTGAAGTGGTGGCATGCTGATCGAGTCAAAGATCACCTTGTTGCTTTGTGGGCATTGACTCAAATGAGGTGGAGCACACTCTTTCATAGAACACAACAACTCAACATTAGGCACATTTTGTATATTACATATGGATATTCTTGAAGGCAGCCATGGGGGTGCTGAACATTGCACATGGAAGTTCATCCACAATCTGTGGTCGCTAGTCATCCATAGATGTGGTTGTGGCTAATCAGATCTCTCTTATCAACTACATTTAGTGGAATTCATGAGAAAGAAGCATGTCAACAGTTATGACAAAGCTTTGTTTTGAGTTCTTCCTTGTTTTTCCTCGTAGCTATTGCAGATATTTTTGAAAAGCATGGATGGAATGAAATCAAACTCCATGCTTGTTAGGAAACCTTTGGCATGGAGTTTTAACCAAACAAGAGATTGTGGTTCAAGGCCACCCCAACCACCCAATGGATTACACAATGTGTGCTCGGGCCATATTATGCATACTAGGTCATAAGGACATGTTGGTTAGAGGAACAATGTTAGATCCCTTGGTGTTACCTTGTATTTATGGGAGGAAATTGCATACTATTGATTGGGATGGTGAACAAGAGGAAGTTGCATGACTTCTCTACCAATAAGGTTCATTGGGGGGGATCGATTCAAAAAAATGTTGGTCAAATTTTCAAGCCTTTCGAATGGTTTGGAGTTCTTGGAGAGAAATATTCATTATCAAGATAAACCCCTTAGCATTGAATGGCGATGTTAGGGGCATGTGATATGCCATTCATTTAGGCCTCTACATTCAATATCATGTTGCACTATATATACTTAATGTGGCATGTTTTAAACATGTCAAGCAATGTTCATAACTTGCTATGAACATTGGGTTTTTTTTTGGTTGCACTTACATCTTGAACAAACAAAGGTTAGAGGGAGAAAAAACATGTGGCAATACTTTTTGTGTTTGCATTAAAAATCCTTGGCCAATTTAATATTTTTCACAGGCCACCATTACACACAGTTCTAACCTTCAAACTGTACTTTAAAAACTCCCCAATGGACTACCTGAAACCACTATGTGAAAACAATAAAATAGTGTTGATGGTGACCACCACCAAAACCCCACCTTGTAATAATCACGAAGGTGTTGCAATAATTTTCACTATACCCCCATATCTAAGTGCATGATGTTGGGTGCAATAGAAGCCATTCACACTAGTGATTGTGTGGGAATTTAATCACCACCCTCACATGTGAGTTATGTCCTCATGCCTTAGGATGAGTTTGAGGTTGCAAGAGTGAGAAAGGGGTGTATGCATTTTATAGTGATTCATTTTAAGTAGATATAACATTTCATATAAGTCCTTAGCAAGTTTTTGAAAAGTTTCCAAATGAACATGATTCTTATTTTATAAGATTTTAGTATTATAATCTTTAATTACTAAATGTCTAGTATTGTGTTTGTAATAGGTTCTAACATTCATGAAGGTTGAAAAATGGTGGGTACTTGGTCTATTTGTATTGATGGTGAATGTTAATGAGAAAATTCAATAACATGTATGAAATGTGAAAATCGGTTCTATCATTTAAAATCGGTGTTGTAATAATAGGTAGTTGGCAAAACAAGTGATCAATAAAACAGATTGTGCAAATAGATTTAAATATAAGATTTAAACTTTTGACTATTTAAACTTTTCTTACTTGTTAGTTATTGTTTAAACCTAGCAAGTAGTGATTGTTTATGTTGAATAGGATAGTTGAGTTTGAAATTTGTATATAAGAATTCAAACTTTGAATAGACATGTTCTTAATTTTTCATGTTCATGTTTATTTTGTTGTTTTCATTGACAAATGAATTGACATTTCTTTTTTGAATTTTTTTTTTGATAACTTGTGTTTTACAATATTTTTAGGAAGTAAAAATCTTGTATAACAATAAATTGTTGTTGTATAAACATGCTAACAAATATAGAAATGTTGTAATAAAATAGAACATGTGAGGAGAAAACTAAAAAAAATAGAAACAAAATTTAATAGTGGGGAATATAAAAGAATCCCATTAATATTTGGAAACCATGTAGTGGATCAAAATTTAAAATGTTCATGTTAGATTTAATTTAATGATTTTAATTGATTAACTTCCTTTACTTCAACTATGTAAATTTTTTTTTTATGTTAGTTTTTAGGTTATGTTGTGTTGTTAAGTTTAAATTTTTTATTTTTATCATATTTAGAGAATATTTGTGTAAAAAAGTAATGTGTTAAGATTTTTTTGTTTATTAGTATATTATGTAAGGGGGTCAATTTCTAATTTTTAACTATTGATAAAAGCTTGTTTGTCGCAACTTTAACATAAGGCTTGCAATTAAATGTGGAGTGCAAGAACATATGAGGTCAATAGAATATGTTCAAGAATGAAACACATTTTCACAAATGGGAGAGAATACAAGAAAGTGAACCTAATGACTTCCAAAGTGCATTCTCATTTTAAAAGTTGCATTCATGTGAAAGTGCCAAATATTTAGAGCCTTAATTGAAAGGGCAAATGGTCACCAATTTGAACCCCCAAAATACCATTAAAAAGGTGTTATAGTGTAGCTACCTAAAATGCCCTTGCATGGTTGATTTAGACCTGAAATGCATGAATTATGATTAAAAAAAAGTTTTAAAGTCAAATTAAAAATTTGATTCCTGACCACAAATCAATCTAAAATAGGGGTCAAATGAGTTTTGATTAAGGCACACCATACATTGTTGAAAAGATCTTTTTAAGGGCTATAAGATATTGCCCCCACATGCTCCAAACATGCTTGATTTTAAAGGAAGATATAAGCACCAAAGTATTTGGTTAGTAAAAGTTTTAGTTTTGGGAATCCCAAGAAAAAATGTCATTTGGATGTAGCCCTTACGAAAAGTCACTAAACATACTATAGGGAAGGGAGTGGTGCTTCCTCCCAAAGGTTGCAGGCCATATAAAACTTAAATTTGAGATTATCCCTACTAAGTCCATTGCACCTCTTGCATCCAACTTGCATTAACCACCTTCTTTGTTTGGTTGTGCAAGTTAATTTCATATTGAACTCTAGGTTGTGAATTTGTCCTAGTCCCATCACAAATTTCTAGCATGCCTTCCTACCCCAAAAATGTTATGATTTAGGGAATGTGCCTTGATTTTTTATTTATTTATTATTTTCACTATGGGATTCACATTTAGGTATTTCAAGGAGTTTGGGGGTGTGTCATTGTTGAATAGTAAAATAATGTAACACAATTTCTTAACAAATAGGTTCAAATAAAAAAATGTCAAAGGTGGTTACAAAAAAATTTAGGAGGCAATTAAAACTAATTGTTCAACAACCTACATTCGAAAATATACTAACACGAGAAGAACAAATTAATCAACTTTAAAAAGCCCAACTTTTGGGTGTTTTAGATATGGATGCACTACAATAGTGGGAAGTTGGAAATCAATGACAACTATTAATAGGATAAGAAGTTAATAAGGAATCACAAGTACATGTTGTCAACCACAATTTACATTGCAAGTTTCAAACAAACAATGGGAAATCAACTTGCAACCCGGTGGAAAAACAACTCAACATGCTTGAAATGTTGAGGAAGCTAAATCTACCCAACAATAATGGCAATCTACAATTCTTGATTATCATACTCCTAGAATGGGTGTAATGCCATTTATCAACAAAGTTTATTATAATAAATGTTCAAAACAATGAACATATTTCAAATATTGAACTTGTTATTGTTGATTTTCAAAACAAGAATTTATTCAATTTTTGAATTAGGTGGAATAGCTTCAACATCTTGACAAGAGACCCATGAACCAACTAGTTGTTTTACTTAATTTAGGATTAATTGGGCACAAATAATATCCATTGTTGTTTGACAAAATCAATTACCTTTCAATGTTTTGTCATCTAAATTAGTTAATTACGAACAAGGGAAACATAACCATGTACCTCTGAACATACAAGTTTAAAAGGAGAATATCAATCTTGAAGTTAGAACCTATAATTATTAGCTATCAACATGTTGGTCAAGATTTCAAAATTTGTTATTTTGTGAATGAAAATTTTGTTGACTTTTTAAGGAGGTGATGAACACTTCATGATACTATTCTAAGCATTTCAACAAGGTTTTTGTTGCACCTTTGTGAAAGAATTTCACATAATTTATTACAAGGAGTGAAACAATACCAACCACTCAACCAACAGGTTGGCAACAACTTATTATACCAATTGTATTAGGTCAAACAAATAATATACCTTTTTATTTTATTTTATGTGGTACAATGTAACAACAATGTTGTCTATGTATGGATTCAAGTTTGTATCCAAGATATTTTAGTGGGATGAAGATGATTGAACTTGTTAATCCCATAACCACTATAGGTTATATGGTAGGGTATCCTTATCTAAGGCCATATCAACCTATAATGATAACAAAAAGTACCCCCTATTCAATTGGAATTCATGTTACTATATCGGTTCAACTTGTTGTGTATCAATGTAAACCACATGTTATTATTCATAACAAAGTACCTATTTAATCAAATGTGCATGTCATAATGAATACAACTACGTTAGGAAATAACATTAGAGTACAACCAGCTAGGGAAGTTCAACCAAACCAATTGCCAGAGAAAAATCACACGCATCAACCACTTAGTGATTTACTAGAGGAGGCTCATTTGGAGGTGATTTGCGTAAACCGTGAATCCACTTAAAGGACCATCATTAAATCCACATGTTAGACCATTTGGTTGGCCAATACCAAATCCACGAATGTTTGTACCACCATGGTATCCTCTTGTTGCTACACAACTTATTGCAAAAACAAAAAGCAAAAAACCTTCTTGAAGTAGTAATATCCTACTTATGTTAAGGATATTGATCTTATTGTTCACATCAAAGTGTTGAAAAAAACAATAAAGCCAAATGGTGAAACAAATGAGATTGATAACATCAACCTATTTGGTTCTAAACTTAAAAATAACATTTTAGACACTACAACATATCATGGTTTTTCAAAAGGTTCAACTTGACTAAAGTGTTTACATTGACCAAAAGGATGTTCACTTTGACTAAAAACATGAGGAATGAAAAACACATGGTATTTTTAGTTGGTTTTTTTACTAAAGTGACCATTTTGACCAAGTGTTAAATTGTAGACTTAATTAAGAGGTACAAGTTTTTAAAATGATCCATCAAGATGCCCATGGCTTAATCAAATTGGTTATATTGAGTGGCCATGTTTAGTTAAATTCGCCATATTAATTTAGTTAGCCGGCCTACTTGTTATGCCTACTAAGTTACCTACCTATCTACTTAACTACCATCTACTTACCCCTGTCTTACCTACATGTTATTTACCTACTATTTACCAAAGTTATCTATTTATCTATCCACCTACTTATCTACCTACCTATTTATTGATCCATCTACCACTTACTATTTACTTATTTAACATTTACCTATGTACTTACCTAGTTACTTCTTTATTTACCTACGTACCTACTTACATATTTATTTACCTACATACTTATATATATCTACCTACCTACTATTTACCTACATACTTACCTATGTTTTACATAAGTAAATATGTATATTTAAAAACATAGGTAGGTAAGTATGTGTACCTACCTATCTACCTAATTAGGTACTTACTTACCTACTTATGAAAAAAAACTGAAATTGAAATGTTGTTATACACATTGATAAAAGAAATTCATTTAAGTTCAAAGAACCATGTTAAATCCATTTGGTATCACATTGTTTTACAAAGTGGTGTGATGGTTTGATAACCAAAACATTGGTGTGAAGCCAAGGAAGCCAAGGTTCAATCCCTTTTACCAACATTTATTATGTGGAATATATATATTCATATATATACTTTGTATATGTGTGTAAATGTATAGTATTTAGGTGGGTTGTGGATAAATAGTTAGGAGGCCATGGTGGGTGGGTAGGCATGTATTATTTATTTATTTCATTTTTATATTTAAAATTTGAACTATTTTTAGGATTAAATTTTTTTGGTTGCCCAATTTTTTGTCCAATTTGACTAGTCAAAAAGACCATCTTAAGGTTAGTAAAAAAAACTACCAGTCAAGTTAAACATGTTCAAATTGACTTGTCAAGTATGACTAAGTGATCAAATTGACCAAATGTTAAAATGATTGGTTTTTGGTTTAATTTTCCAATCAAATAAACCATGATTTCTTGTAGTGAGAATGGGGTGAAAATTTCATTCAAGGTAGATGCAAGCTACAGTGGCTCATGTTTGGACAATTAAAAACTCTTTACAAGTCCCTAGGAAATTCATAAAAAATGTTCAAATGGACATGGTTGTTATTTTAAAATTTTCATTATTGTAATCTTTAACTAATAAATGTTTAATCACCTAAAAATCCTCACAAATATTCTACATCAACACTTACATTACCAAAAATTGATGTCATTTTTCAATTTAGAAGTCTTAAAAGGACAACTCACAAAGTCCATATGAATAATGCCCCAAATAAAACTTTCAAAAACATACATGCTTTTGGGACAAAGAAATTGAAAAACAAACAAGAATTATAATTCATAGGGACTTATGAAAATATGGCCTAATTTTAACCATTCAAAAGTCCTTAACTATTAAATGGTTAATGTTTCAAAAATATATATATATATTTGGGTTTATTATTTCATAATACATCATATATTGAATCCCAATGACAAATTTGGAATGTGAATCAATAATTTTTTTTGCATTTTGTGATGTTCCATCAAACGAACAATCCATATTTTTTGATTTCAAAAGTTCATTACTTCTAGCAAATGATTTTTTAATCAATAAATAACCACACAATTCTTTTCATAATAAATTTGCTAGTTTAATCTAAGTCCCAATTTGTAGATTAAGGATATATTCATCACCATATGCATTTGAATGAAGGGTACCTAGGAACAATTGTTCATTTTGTCGTAAAAATGATCTTCTTAACCATGCATTCACCTTTCAAGATCATTCCAACTATACCTTCCTTGGGTTGGAGCAAGTTAAAATCAAACAATTTCATATTGTTATGAATGATGAAGAGGTTTATATGCAATTAAAAAACATTCAACAATAAACTTTTAAAAGGGTAAAGGTTTACTATGAGCAACTATTGAAGCCAACAAATTGTTTTATAAGTTAAAATTACTAATATTTTCCTTATTATTGTTTTTAGAATATGTTTATTACCTTACTTAAAACTAACTATGGAAAGGTATGAAGTGAGATACCTTCATGGAACATAAGGAAGCAGTAGTAGTTTGTGAAGAGAATGGACCTATTAACATTAGCCACAATGCCTTATTGATTACACCAAAAATGAATGTAGTAATAAAGCCTATTGTACATGCTGATTCAACAAAATCAACTATAACATGTACGAACTATGGAAAGATAGGTGATTCAATTGAAACCTATCATAATAAAAAAAAGGAAGTGCCAATAACACTTATTGTGCTAATAAAATCCATAGAACCAATTGTAGGGGTCACTACTCAACCTACTAAACCATTTAGGATACCTTTGACATATCCTTATACCATTTGTTCTAATATAAACCATTGATCTAGGGATTGTCCTAAAAAACATAATCATAAAATATGTTTTGAGCAAAATTGATTAATTCCAATACAATAATACCTAAGCTTCCTAAAACTAATAATGTACCAATCAATGTAATTGTTATTGTGATTACTTGAAGTCAAGTCATAGGAAAAATTATGAGATATCAAGAACCATTGAAGGTATACGGAAGAAAAGGTTGGTTGAAGGAATAACATATGTGGAATTCATTTACAAATGTAATAAAGTAGTTGTAAAACAACAATGTGCAACAATAACCTATGACTACAAATGGGTATTTGTAGTCCAATTGGGCAAGGTTTAAGACTGCAACAACTGGTGAACCAAATGGGAGACATCAACATGGTATTTTACCATCACAATTGGTGTACTCATAACTAATGTCTACAATGCAAACCCTAGAGCAAACACTAAAAGATATTGGTATATAGGTTTTGAGTACCAAATATACTATGGATCAATTGTTAGAAATGGTTCTTCAACGATATCTTTTGAAGCCAATTGAAAGATAAGAAACCAATGACAAAGAACATGTTTAACTTGAACTTGCAATATTTATAGTTACCATTGATCTTCAAATGACAATAATACAAGTACAAATAGGGAAGAACTTCATTGAGGATGTACGTTTGGATGGAAGATTTAAAGTTGACATTATCTTAAAAGGATTACATGTCCAATTAGGATTATCCAAACATAAATTGGCACCATACAATCAACATATGGCTCATCAAACTATTACTAAATCATTAAGTTTGATCAAGGACTTGAAAATGCATGTACATGGTATACCTTATACAATTACAATTATTGAAAAGTAATGTATTAAATTTTACCCACTTTATGTTGTTAGGCTGACCTTGGCTTAAAGATGCAAAAGGAGCTCACAATTGGGGTAATAATACTATTACTATTCAAGAAACCAATATTGTCAAAACTATACTTATCACCAAAAGCTAGGATTGAAACCAAATGACTTAAGGTTTTGATTTGTTATGATTTTCATTTTGGGATATCTAATGAAAAAATAATTTGATGTTTGCCATTGAACCTAACCTTTTTTTTTATAAGAACCATTGTTGTACCCCAAACTATTAAAACTAAATAAGTAAAGGAGTTTGTACCCATATCACATGTTGGGTTAGTCAAATAGGTCTTAAAAAAACCTATTGAACTTGTGTTTATTTTACATGTTTCATTAATTATACCCCATGATACTTTCAAGCAACATCTGCCATATACAATTTTCAACCTATAAGTGGATGGAAGATTGATGAGACACTTGTTTGAAAACAAGTTCAGAACTTGCATATTATTGGATGGACGATAACTAAAGAAAAACATTGACCAAGATCAACTTGGGTATTGAAGTAACATGTAGATGTGAAAATCAATGTTGATTTAGAACCATTTCTTAATACTAAATTAGTTAAGTTATTGAAGAAATTCAAGGATATTTTTTGCTTAAAGTTATAAGGATTTGAAGGGCATCTCACTTGAAATAGCTCAACATCAAATTGAATTTGACACAGTAATACCACCTACTCATTAAACAAGGTACTAATTGAATCCTAACTATGCAACCATTATCAAACATGACATTGATAAGCTATTGGCTACATGTCTCATTAAACATGTTGAAGAAACAACTTTGTTATCACCCATCATGGTAGTTCATGAAAAATTGGCAAATTGAGGATTTGTGTAGATTTCAAAAAATTAAATGTTACCATTAAGAAGGATCCTTACCCATTACCTTTTACAAATGAAGTTATTAATACCATATCATGTCATGAAATATATACTTTTCTCAATGGCCTTTTCAGGTGTATGCATTCTAAGGTGGCTCATTTTCAGTGGATGCTCCACTCTTCAAAAGTCCATACGATAATGTTAAAATGACAATCTATTTTGATATCATTATTTTAGTGGGGAATTACATGGTGGTTAAGAAACTAAAAAGTTCGTATGAAGAATAACCATTTAAAAAAATTATTTAATGTACATGTTAAGAAAATAAAACTTGAAATCCACCCAAAAATGATTATGATATGGACTTATGAAAATATGGATCATTTTAGGCCATTCAAAAGTCCATAACTTTTTTGTGGGTAATTTTTTTCTGGCAAATTTTTGGTACATATGTTCTTTTTGTTTAAAATATCATATATTGAGTCCCTATAATATGTTTCAAATAAAATTCATACAAAAAGTGCATGTATATAGGGGCACAAACAACAAACCAATCCATATTTTCAACTTTAAAAGTCCATTACTATATATTTGGTGTATATATGTTGCAATATCTTTTTACAAATGTTTTTTTTCTTCAAGTTGAATATCTAAATCTAGCCATATATTTGGAAAATTATTATTTTAATGCCATGTTTATAGCATGTAAATGCATGCAATTCTATAAAAAATTGGATTGTGACACAAAAAGTGAGCCACCCTACTTTGCAACCACCTTTTAGGGTATTTTAAATTTGTTGTAACATTAAAAGATCAATACAAAACAACTTTTGTTATTGATTAGGAAACATTTATGTGGGTTGTAATGCTTTTTGGGGTAAAAAATGGATGACCTACTTATAAAAAAACAACCACTAAAACCTTTCGAGAATATGTAAACATGTTCATGAAAATATTTCTCGATGATTTCATAGTCTTTAGTGATTTACCTACTAACCTAGATAAGTTCAAGAAATGTTTCATTAAATGCAAAGAATTTGGGATTAGTTTGAACCCAAACAAATGTGTATTCATGAATAATTTTGGGATTCGTTATGTCTAAAGAAGGAAAAAAACATGATCCCAAAAAGATAAAAGCCATGGTTAAAATGTTAATACACAAGATACCCCAAGAAATACAAAAATTCAACAAGATGGTTCAATTTTATCAATGTTTCATTAGAGGTTTTGCTTTTATTATGGAACCCATTACAAAATTACTCAAGAAAATTGAGGCATTTGAAGGCTAAATGTCAAATTGCTTGGAAAGAAATAAAAAACTAATATGTTCACGTTCTTATCTTGATCAATCCTAGTTGGGAATTGGAATTTCATGTGCATATTGATGCATCCCAACTAGTAATAGGGGTTATACTTGCCCAAACCCAATTGATAAGTTTGATCATCTGGTTTTAGGTTGTTGAATCCCACTAAATTGAAAGAAGGGCCTTAGCTATGGTCTACACATTACACAAGTTTAAACACAATCTGTTAGGTAATAGGTTTGTGTTTTACATTGACCATATGGCTTTAGTTTACTTGGTCAACAAGCCATAGGTTTTTAGCCGGTTGATTCGATCGCTAATATTATTCATAAAGTATGAAGCTTCAAAATAGTTTATAAACGTAGTAAATCACACCTTATGGCAAATGCATTAAACAAGTTACCCAACAATATTGAACTTGTTGGAATACCATATCAAACCTCAGATACCAACTTGTTTACATTAAAACTTGAATGGTTGTAGAGTGTTTATGCGTATTTGATAGGAGCGATGCCATAAAGACTAACTATTTTACAAAGACAATACTTAGTTCAATGAGCTAAGCTCTTTGCTTTCATGAAAGAATTTTTTATACATATTTGTTTGGGCAAAATAACATGTTTAGGCGAATTCTACAACTAGAATAGGTGCTTGCAATAATACATGAGTTGCATTTTGGAGTTATTGGAGGGCATTTTTCTTTAGCTATTATTATATGCAAAATTCTTGATGTAAGTTATTGGTGGCCCACCGTGAATCAAGATGTTCATGAATTTCGTCAAACTTGTGATCAATGTCAACCTATTGTCCCAACATTTGGCAAAATTGGTTACAACATTACTTAAAGAACCATTTCAAAAATTGGGATTTGATTTTATTGGACCTATCAAATTGGCTAGCAAATATTCAAGCAACCAATATATTTTAGTAATTATTAACGATGTTACTAAATGGGTAGAAGCACAAGCATTGTGTACCAACATAGTTACTGTGATTGCCAAGTTTTTATATGAGCACATACTGACCCACTTTGCATGTCCTTTAATTATTGTCATAGACCATGGCACTCATTTCATTAATGTTGTTATCTTATTAAGCATTTTATTTTAACACATACTAATTTCACTATCTATTATCCACATGGAAATGGATAGGTTGAGAACATCAATAAGGCCATCACATGCCCAAAATGTGCATAATCCTGGACCCAGATGTGCTTGGGCATCACCCATGTTTTTTGGGAAAAATATGAATTGGGCCAAGGGCAGACAGTGAAAAAAGAAATGTACAGGTACTTTTGTTGGCTTATTTAACATCTTCCCATGATGTGTACTTGCCAGAGGTAAAGTAAGGTACTGGCAACTTGCTGACTCACTGCCAGCTCGATATTGCTTGCCATGTACTGCATCCAATGGGGGCCCCTCGAAGTGCGGAGGGGAGTACCTAAT
>Ga0116230_10001600_pt1 | contig 21664 bp, 18 predicted proteins | sample S1TSphfallax_3_FD_88678 | JGI IMG/M metagenome (GOLD analysis project Ga0116230, IMG submission 88678) | Host-associated microbial communities from peat moss isolated from Minnesota, USA - S1T2_Fd - Sphagnum fallax MG | ecosystem: Host-associated > Plants > Peat moss > Unclassified | place... | reverse complement strand
CACGATCGACGAGCTGGAAATTTCCAACATTGCGCGCTCCGCCGGCTTCGTCGACTTCGCCGCGATCGGGCAGGGCAGCAATCCGCTCGCCGCGAAACTGATCACGGTGGGCGCGGAGGAAAAACCGGCCAGCTTCTTCAGCGGCTATCTGGTGATCATTCTCGGCTCCGTGACCATCGATGGCTGGGTGATCATCGGCATCCTGATGATCATGGCGGTCGGCAGTTGGGTGGTGATGGCCGACAAGATCTCGTATGTGAACAAGATCGCCCGCGCCAACGCGGTGTTTGTCGATCATTACGCCAAGATCGGCCAGGATCTCACCGCGCTTGGCACGCCGGAGCGGGAATCGAAAACCCTTCAGGCCTCGCCGCTCTACCAATTATACCGGATCGGCGCCGAACAGATCGGCATCCGTTTCAATGGCGATCCGCGAAAGACGCGTATTCTCTCGGCGCAATCAATCGCCGCGATCCGCTCGTCCCTCGATGCCGGCGTGGTGCGGGAGATGCAGCGTCTCAACAAATCGATGGTGCTGCTGACCATCGCCATCTCCGGCGGCCCGTTCCTCGGTCTGCTTGGCACCGTGGTCGGCGTGATGATCACCTTTGCCTCGATCGCCGCCGCCGGCAACGTCAACGTCAACGCCATCGCGCCTGGCATTTCCGCCGCGCTGGTGGCTACCGTGGCCGGCCTCGTCGTCGCGATCCCGGCTTTGTTCGGCTACAACTATCTGAATACGCGCATTCGCAACGGCAGTTCGGACATGCAGGTGTTCGTGGATGAGTTCGAGACGCGGATGGCGGAAGTCTACAGCCCGCGCGCGTACGAAGACCCACGGGCGGCGGAGTAGCGCCCATGCAAGTCCAACCCGATGGCGACAAGCCATATGACGACATCAACATCACGCCGATGCTCGATCTGGCCTATGTGCTGCTGATCATATTCATCATCATGACCACCGCGGCGGTGCAAGGCATGAAGGTGAACCTGCCGCATGCCAGCCAGCAGGCCAGCCTCGCGAAGCCGACCACCAAGGCGATCACCATCACCAGCGACGGCAGGTTGTTTCTGGACACCGTGCCGGTGACGATGGAGGAGTTGCAGAGCCGGCTGGTGGCCGATGAGTCGCAGACGCCGGGCTTTCCGGTGGTGGTGAGCGGTGACGGCCAGGCCCAGTACCAAGGCATCATGAACGTGCTCGACCTGCTGGGCCGGCTCAACATCACGCAGGTCGGCCTCGCCACCAAGCCGAGCAGTCAATAGCGGCATGTCGGATACGACCGAACCAGAGCAGCGCGGTCTTGTCGGGCGCCTCGGCGGCTTTGCCGGTCGGCATCGCGCGCCCGTCATCACGCTGGGCATCGGCGCGATTCTGGCGGCGCTGCTGCTCTACGCCTTGCTGAACACCGCCAGCCAGCCGGTGGTCAAACAGGCGCCGGTGGTAACCATGGTGGTGGTGCAGCCCCCGAAGCCGCCGCCCCCGCCGCCGCCGATGCCGCAGCCGAAGCTGATCACGCCGCAGAAAGTCACGATACCGGAACCAAAGCCGATGGTGCCGAACCAGCCGCCGAAGGCGGCCCCGCCGAAGCCGGCCGGGCCGCCGGCGCCGTCGCTCGGCACCGCCATCCACAACAACGCCGCCGGCGATAATTTCGACCTCTCCGGCAATACCGGCGGCAACGGCCTGATCGGCGGTGGCGGTGGCGGTGGCGGCGGCGGTTCGTATGAGGGCGCGGTGGAGGCCGATATCGTGGCGGCGCTGGACGCAAACCCGGTCACCCGCAACGCCGTCGCCGGGCTGCAAGTGCGCGTCTGGGTGAATGCGAACGGCGTCGTCAGCAAGGTGGCGCTGGTCGCATCCAGCGGCGATTCGGCTGTCGACACGGCCGTCGACAACCAGATTCTACCCGGTCTGCAACTGCCCTCACCGCCGCCCGGCACGCGGATGCCGATGCTGGTGAAGCTAACCGGGGAGCCGCCGCAATAACCATGACATGGCGTTATCAACCATCACATAACGGCGTCAGCGCCAGCAGCAGGGAAGCAGAAAAAATGTCTCTCAAACGCAAGTTTCTGTATGGCGGGCTGGCGGGCCTGGTCCTGTCCGCCGCGGCGCCCGCCGTCGCTTTCGCGCAGGCCAGTCCGGACATGACCAGCCAGCTGTTGATCGCCATTCTGGTGAAAAAGGGCGTACTCAGCCAATCCGACGCCAACAGCATCCTGGCCGAGGCGCGGCAGGAGGCGGCGGCCGCGCAGACCACCGCCGTGCCCGCAACCTCGCCGGCCGCGACCACCACCGTGGAGGTGACCAGCACCACCACGCCGGACGGCACCATCCATGTTACCTACGTGCCGAAAGTGGTGCGCGAACAGATCGCCGCGCAAGTGACGCAGCAGGTGATGGCGCAGCAGCAGGCCGGCGGCTATGCCGAGCCGAACGAAATTCCCGCCTGGCTCAACCGCATCACCGTGTTCGGCGATTTCCGCGGCCGCTACGAGGCGGATTTGTTTCCGCGCGGCAATGATACCACCGGCGCGTTCCCGAACTTCAATTCGGTCAATACTGGCAGCCCCTACGATATTTCCACCGCGAACAATAATTTTCCGGCGTCAAATAACGTCAACGAGGATCGCGAACGCTTTCGCGTCCGCGCCCGGCTCGGCGTGCTCGCGGATTTGGGCGACGGGTTCGAGGCGGAGTTTCGGCTGGCGACCGGTGAGAACGACTCGGCGGTGTCGGAAAACCAGACGCTGGGCAATGCGCCGGGCGGCGTGCAGGGCGGTGACTTCAGCAAATATGCCGTGTGGGTGGACCGCGCCAATATCACCTATACGCCGCCGCTGGAGCCGGGGGCGAAACTGAAATTCAGCTTCGGCCGGTTCGACAATCCGTTCTTTTCGACCAATCTGATCTACGCCGACGATCTGGGCTTTGACGGTCTGGCCGCCAGCGGCTCTTATGATTTCGGCGGCGTGACGCCGTTTGCCACACTCGGCGCGTTCCCGACCTACAATACCGACTTCGCGTTCCCCTCCAACCAGCCGAACAAGGAAGCCAGCCACGACAAATGGCTGTTCGGCGTGCAGGTCGGCGCGGTGGTCAACCTGATCCAGGATCTTGCCGCCAAACTCGCTGTCGCGGACTACGCTTTCACCAACGTCGCCGGCAAGCTGTCGGCGCCCTGCACGGTGCTGACCACGTCCGATATCTGCAGCACGGATGATGACCGCCCGTCCTTCGCGCAGAACGGCAACACCTATATGGCGCTGCGCGACATCACCCCCACCGCCGCCAATGATGAAGGCACGATCGACCAGTACCAATATTTCGGCCTCGCCTCGAACTTCAACGTGCTGGCGCTGACCGGCCATGTCGACGTCAACGCGGTCAAGGCATTCGCGCCGCGGCAGATCTGGCTGGACGGCGAGTATGTGGATAACCTGGCCTTCGATTACGCGGACGTCGCCGCCAAGGCGGTGAACAACCGTGGCCCCACCACCGCCGGCAGCGGTACCGGCAATTTCGCCGGCGGCAATAAGGGCTATTACGGCGCGATTTCGGTCGGGGACCAGGTGCTGAAACATCGCTGGGACTGGAATGTCAGCCTTGGATACAAATACCTGGAATCGGACGCTGTGCTGGACGGCCTCACCGATTCGGATTTCGGCCTGGGCGGCACCAATCTGAAGGGCTATATCGCGTCCGGTAACCTCGCGCTGAATGCAAATGTCTGGCTACGCATCCGCTATCTCTCCGCCGATGCGATCGTCGGACCCACCTACCGGGCGGACGTGTTCCAGGTTGACCTGAACGGGAAATTCTAGCCATGCGCGGCAAATTTTTGCTCCCCGTCCTGGCGCTGCTGCTGCCCGCGGCGGCGCATGCGGACGCCACCACCGAGGCGGAATTGCGCGCCGCCTTGCAGCAATCGACCTCGCAGATCGCCAATCTGGAAAACCAGGTCGCCAATCTACAGGCGGCGGAGGCGCCGGATAACGCGATGATCGAGGCGCTGAAGGCGCAGGTGCAGACGCTGCAAAAATCCGGCGGCGCCGCGCCGGCGGGTGCCGCGCCGGCGCCCGCCAACACCAAGCAGCTGGCAACATTGCGGCATGAGCTTGCGATGGACCGGGCCGCTTTGGACAAGACGCAAGGTGAATACGCGACGGCAACACAAGACGCCGACCAGAAAGCCGCCGCCAATACCCGGCTGACCGCGGAAGTGACCGCGCTGAATGGCCAGATCAACAGCTGCGACACCAAGAACGCCGCGCTGTTCAAGCTCTCCAACCACATCCTCGACGTGTATTCGCATAAGGACGACGTGTTCGGGGTGATCGCCAATCGCGAGCCGTTCATCGGCTTTAGCCGCGTGCAGTTGCAGAACATCGTGCAGGATGACCAGGAGACGATCCTGGACAACCAGATCGCGCCCACCGCGCCGTGACGCCGCGATAACGTATGAAAGCCTTGTTCACCATGGTGATGCTTGCCGCGGCGCCGGCATTCGCGCAGACCGTCACGCTCGGGACCACGGCGCCGTCGGCGCCGCGCACCTGCGTGCAGGTGCAAATCCCCGGCCAGCAGCCTTCGCCGTTCGACTGCCTCAATCAGGAATTGCAGGCGCAGGCCGAAAGCGCGGCGGGCGAGTCGCCGATCAACGTGCCGCTCGGCGCCGGCAGCCCGTCCAACACCACCGGCACGTTCAACCAGTTCGGCGTCGCCGAGCAATACGGCCAGAATTTCGGCCATTCCGCGATTCCCTATCGGCCGCCGGTACCGGTGTTCTCTAGCCCGGTGCATTAGCCGACAGACGGCTTTCGACATTGAATAGGATACGATTATGAAACGACTAGGCTCGCTCCGCAAAACCCTGCCGGCTTTGGCCATTCTGCTGGCCTTGCCAGCCTGGCATCCCGCCTCGGCGACGGTGGGCACCATGCCGGCCGATGTCGCGACGGCGAGTGCCGCCAATACCGGCCCCTCGATCGCCGGCTTTCGCGGCGCCAATTTCGGGATGACCCAGGCGCAGGTGCGCGGGTTGATCGAGACTGACTTCCGGATCGCCCCCGCCGCGATCAATGATGGTGAAAATCCGCTGCAGCATACCCAGGTGCTCACCGTGCAGGTGCCGGATCTGGTGCCCGGCGGCGGCACCGCCTCGGTCAGCTACGTGTTCGGCTACACCACCCATCGGCTGATCGAGATCAACATCCTCTGGTCGGCCCAGATCGATCCGAAAATCACGCCGGCGATGCTCTACCAGAATGGCGAGAGCCTGCAGAACTATTTTGCAACCGAAGGTTTTCCGGCGGATCGCAGCACCGGCAACGTCGCGACCGCGAACGGCATTCTATTGTTCCGCGCGACCGATGGGACAGGCAACGCCGTGCTGCTGATTCTCTCCGGCGCGATGGCCAAGGACCCGAAGTCCGACAAATCGATTCTGAGCCCCGCCGCGCTGACTCTGGCCTACGCCGCCAACCCGCAGCATCCGGATATTTTCCAGCTGACAAAAGGGTCTTTCTGAACGCGGCATCATCGTCGGGGCAACGTGTGGTAGTATTGCCGCTGTAATCAGCGTCGCATTCGCGTGCCTGCGCGCCATTGAATGACAGTTACGTGACCGTTCTGGAATCATTGTATTTTCGTCAAAAAAATTGTAGAACTTCTCGGATTAAGGTGTCACGCCGGTCACGCTAATGACAATAAAAACGCTATGAGGTCTATTTGAATGGCTGTTGAACTTATCTACGAAGATGAGCACATTCAACTGCTCCATGTCGCCGGCCGTAAGCCCGTCGCGCTGGTCACCTTCGGGGCGTTCGGCCTGCCGATCAACGGGACATGGTTCGTCGGCAGAAAATTCTGTGAACGAGAGGATATCGAAGGCTTTGGCTTCGTGGCCAAGGGCATCGGCATGTATCCGATCGCGTCGGTGCGCAATGCGCTGGCGACCGGGCGGCTCAACCTCGGCAAGCCGATTGTTACCTATGGTAGCAGCACCGGCAGCTCGCCAGCCATCGATTTTTCGGCGATGCTGAACGCCACCGGCGTGATCGCCACCGCGCCGATCTTCTCGCTCGATCCCGCGTTCATTCCGGAAGATCATCGGTTTGCCAAATACTACGTGCCGGAACTGCATCAGGGCCGCCGGATACGTACCGAAAACATGGCCGGCAACATCATGATCCTGTACGACCCGCAGGAGCCGGCGGACGCCTATCACGCCGACCTGATCACCGCGCAATATCGCGGCAAATCCATGACGCTGATGCCGGTCCATAACATCGGCCACAACACCTTTCCGGCCCCGGAAGACCGTGCGCTGCTCCGCGCCATCATTGACAACGTTGTTACCGGCGGCTCGGCGAAACTGATTTTTCAGGCCGCCCGGCTCGCCAAGAAGTCAAAGCATGATTATGCCTGCGTGCTGGCCGCGCGTCTGCTCCGCCGCCGCAAACCTTGCATGGCGCTGGGTGTTCTGGAATCGGTGCTGCGCAATGCCGGCGGCTTCGCCGATGCAGGTAACCAGATTCGCCGCGCGAAACTGGCGGCGGAGGCGTATCTCGCCCTCGGCCGGCCCGCGGAGGCCACCGCGCTGATCGAGGATGCGATCAAGTTGCGGCCGGGCGATCCGTATCTGCTGGAGCGCCTGGCCAGCTGCCTGCTCGCGGACCGGCAGGTGGGACCCGCCATCAACGCCTGGCGAAACGCGATTGGCTTCGCGGCAGACGATCTGCGGTTGCAAAAACGCCTGGAAGCCGCCCTGGATCGCGCGATGCGCCGTCTCGGCACGGTGGCCGCCGCCTGATCGAATCGGCAGCCTGCGGCCCATCGTCATGGCCGTGCTGGACACGGCCATCTCCTTTAACGACATCCATTGCCAGTTGAATTGAGGCGTGCATCACGGCGCGCCGGCGGCGCGCTGTCCGCTCGCCCTCAATCCGTGCGATGCCGAACGCCATCGGTTGATCACGACTGATCGGTGAAACGTCCCCCGCGTGCTAGCGCATTTTCCGTTCGCATTGGCTCACGGAAAATGCGCTAGCGCTCGAAAAGAAAGGGCGGCCATCTTGCGATGGCCGCCCTAACGTTAGTGTTTAGATTTGACGATTAGCGACCGGAAAGCCCGGAGCAAAGCGTCGTATTGTCGACGTTCAGGTTGAAGCCGCTGCCATTGGTCAGGAAGTCCTTGCCAATGTCGGTGGCGAACGGTGCCGCAACGGTATCGGTCAGCGGCGCGAAACCGTTATTCTCGATGATCGTCAGGTCGGACGACTCGTTGAACGAGTCTTCCAGGAAGCTGACCAGCGCCGAGCCGGCGGTCTTGTTGTTGTAGCAGCTGCTGAACTCGATCGTCGTATAGCCAACGATCGGATAGCCCTTGGTGGTCGTCGGGTCGGAAGGCACCCAGTTCAGCGGGTCCATCGCGGCCGTCTTGGTGGTGGGCGGCGTCGGGTCGGTCGAGGTCGGGCCAGGGTTGGCCAGACCCAGTTCGGTGTTCGCGACGCTCGGCGTGTACGCCACCAGGTTGGTCGGGTTGACCAGGCTCGCGACATTCAGGCCGTAGATGTTGTTGGCCGAGCTGGGCGCGATCTTGGTGTAGTCCGGGCTCAGATAGGCAAAGCCGCCGCTGATGCCGCTGATGTACTTGGCGACGTTGGAGCTGCCGCTTTCGCCGGTGAAGTTCGCGGGCAGCGTGTTGAACACGTAGTTGCTGGCCGAGGAGGAGGAGTTATAGAAATACTTGGTCACCGGCACCGGATAGGACGGGAAGCTGGAGTTGGACGAGTTGCATTCCGCGTTCAGGAACTGCGTGAGCAGGAAGGTCGTGCCGCTGCTGTCCGAACGAACGCCGACTTCGATTGTCGTGCCGGCCGGGATCGCCGAGTTCAGCGCGTGCCAGTCGGTGGTCTTGCCGGACAGGACGGCGCAAACCTGCGCCGCGGTCAGGGTCAGCGTGCTGGTCTGCTTGCTCTCGTTGTAAGCCATCGTGATCGGGGTCCCGATGGTCGGGATCTGGATCAGCGGGCCGTCAACACCGGATTCGGTGTAGCTGCCGGTCGCCGGGTTGGTCAGCTGCGAGGCGGCGAGGAACGCATCGGACGCGCCGACGTCAACCTGGGTGCCGACGATCGTGCCGTAGGTCAGCGTGCCGACCGCGTAGCCGTTCGGGTTCGAGGGCGAAACGGGCTCGAAATAACCGATCGAGTTGCCCAGAAACGCTTTCTGGCCGGCGCCGCTGCCGACCGCTTCAAAGTTGAACAGGACCGTCGGATTGGCCTTGGTATAGGCCTGCATCAGCGCGATGTAGGTCGGCGCCGCCAGGCTGGAGCCACCGGTGTTGAGCGTGATGGTCGCGGCGTGCGCGGCGCTGAAAGACAGCGCGCCAGCCAAAATCGTGCTTGCGAGTAATTTGCGGGTCATAGGTTATCCTTGTGGTTTGATTCTTCCGGGAGTGTGAAGCCGCTGGGCCGTGTGGACCCTGAGCGGACGCTAGGTAGCAGACACGCATCGAATTTCTTATTTCAACGATAAGAAGGTTTCATGTCTGTTATATTGCAATCACGATACGGTGGCATGCTTTTCCCGGCTGCATAGCAGCTAGTCGCCACGATGCACGCCAAGGTTATCCTTGCGCCGTCTTGGTCATCTGCATGTTCGCGCGGGGCCTGGGCGCCGAAACCGTCATTAAAATTAATGATGGTTTCCGGCGACGTCTCGGCATTAATTACGGTATTGAACCAGCGGCTTCGCTATGGCGGAATTTGCGAACGCAGGCCGGCATCCGGATCGGCCGAGCTCGCCGCCGGCATCACGGACAACGCCGCCGGCACGCCAGCGGCGTTCGGCAATTCATCCCGCAAATCGGCAGTGAGATCAGCGGCATCCGTTTGCGTCCGGATCACCCGCGGCGTGATCAGCACCAGCAATTCCGTTCTACTGCGCTGATTATTTTGATTGCTGAACAGATCGCCCAGCAGAGGCACGTTCTTGAGGTACGGAATGCCTTGGTTTTCATGCGAGTCGGAATCCGAAATGAGCCCGGCGAGGCCGACCGTCTGGCCATCCTGGATCGCGATCCGTGACGTCACCGCGCGCTCGGAAAAAGTGGGCGAGCTGATCCCGGCGGTGGTCACGTTTGGCTGCACGCCGCTCACTTCCTGGGAGACATCCATGGTGACCAGCCCGTCACTGCCGACATGCGGCGTCACCTGCAGGATCACCCCGGTCTCGCGGTAGTCGATCGAGTTGATCACCGGCGATCCGGAGGTGATCGTATCCTGCGACGACTGGGTCAGATAAGGCACCAGAGCGCCCACCTGCAGGCTGGCGGGCTGGCCGTCCAGCACCATCAATTCCGGCGAAGACAACACGTCCACCTTGGTGACCGATTGCAGCAGCGAAATCGCCAGCGGTGCCGCGTCGGCGCCATGGCCGGATAGCACGAAGCCCGGGAAATTGGTGGTCAGCGCCGCACTCGTTCCCTCGGTCAAAAGCGCGTTGATGCCGCCGGATTTGAAAAAGAACTGCGTGCCGTATTGCAGCGCGCCGGTGAGATCGACCTCGGCGATGGTGGCGTCGATCTGCACCTCCACCGGAGAGACGTCAATCTTGTCCAGCATGGCGCCGATCCGGTCATCTTCCGCCGCGGTGGCGTAGATCAACAATGAATTATGCGCGTTGTCGGGGATGATGCGGATGGCGCTCGCGGTGGCACCCGCGCCGCCCGAGGATAGCGGACCGAGCAGCGCGCTGGCACCTGACGTTGCACCCTGGCCCGCGGTACCGGAAGCCGGCGGCGTGCTGCTCGCGCCGGTGCCGCTAGAGGCGCTGGAGTCGCCAACGCCCGTGATCCCGCCGCTATCGCCACCGCCGCTATCGCCGCCGCTGGTTCCGCCGCCGGATTGGTTGGCCAGCGCGTTGCTGACCTGTCCGGTTGCCTGCGGCGTCGGCTGCGCCGTCACGTCATCCGGCGTGAACGCCTGCTGCAACAAATAAGCGGCGTCGTTGGCGAGGCCGTTATGCAGATAATAGACATGCCAGCTGCGCAATGTTTCGCGTTCCACCTGGTTCAGCACCGCGTACACACGCTGCGCGTCGAACAGCAGGCTTTCGCTCCGCGCGATCACCAGCACGGCGCTGATACGCTCCAGCGGCACCACGGAGATATCCGGCTCGCTGGGGTCGCTCGATTTGCCGAGCGCCGCGGTAAATGCGGCCGCGAAATCCTGCGCGTCGCCGCCGGTCACCGGAAACAGCTCATAGGACTGGCCGGCCAGCTCATCGATATCGAAGGCTTCGATCAGATTCACCAGCGCGTCGCGGCTGGCTGGGTCACCCTCCACGATCAGGGCATTTTGATCCGTAGCCGGAATAATTTTGCCGGTGCTGGTGATGTAGGGTTGCAGCATGGACGCCAGCGAGGCGGCCTGCGCGTAATGCAGCGGGATCACGGTGGCGCCGCCCAGGTCGGCATTCCCGGCGAGACTGGGCTGGGCGGCGGCCTGATCCGCCGGCATCACGCGGTAAACGCCGTTGTCGCGGACCAGCACGGCGTTGTTCTCGGAGAGCAGGGTTTGCAGTGTGGGAATCAGCGCGTCGCGCGAGATCGGCGCGACGGTTTGCAAGGTCGCGGTGCCCTGGACGTTCGGGTCGATCGTGTAATTCTGTTGCAGGATCGTGCCAAGGATCTGGGCGACGACGGTGCGGATATCGGTATCGGCGAAATCGAACGAAATGTCCCCTTGCGCGGGCCCGGCGCTCGGCGTCGTCAGATTCAGCGGCGGCGCCGCGCTGTAACTCGCGCTGGGGCGCAACGGTCTCTCCCCGTTATCGATCGGGCCGCTGATCAGTGCCGATTGCAGTGCCATCGGCGATGCATTTTGCGTCATCAGCGGTCGCGCCCCGTTCGGCGGCGAAGATGGCGGCGCGGCGCAGGCGGACAAAGCCAAGGCAGCGGCCAGGACGCCGCGTGTTATCCGCCCCCGCGGGGCCGCCCGTGGCGTAGCGGTGACGTCACGCGCCAAAGCGGGCGGTGCGGGCATTTCAGATGGCCCGATCATGCCGTCGGGCAGGACCCGACCCAGGCGCAGGTCGGCCGGGGAAGCCACCAGAACAAAAACGCCGTGATCATGCTGGCGGTTTAGGCAAGTTTTCTGGCGGCGTCATTAACTGTCGTTAAGCAGGTCTCCGCGCCGAGGACAATGAAGTTTTTGGGTCAGAGACCCGCGTCGTCAATTCGCCAGTTTCAGCGCCGCGGCGATGCCGCTTTCCAGAATTTGTGCCGACAAATCCTGGTCCACGACCGCGCGCGCCAGTTGCAGCGTGCCGCTCATCACGCCGAAAATGCCGATCGCCGCGGCCTTGCGTGCCTCCAGGCTCCGCTCCGCCGGAAGCCATGCCGCGATGCGCGACAGCAGCGTCTCGATCTGTTCGGAGAACGCCGCGCGGGTCTCCGCCTCGTGGCGGGCGAGTTCGGCGCCGAGTGCCGCGATGATGCAGCCGCGCTCCGGCGCGTCGCGATGGGCGGGGCGGAGGTAGCTCCGGATATAGCTTTCGAGGTCGTCCTTCTGCTCGGCCGCGGCGGCCAACCGGGCGCGGCTGCCGGCGGCGGCGGCCGTCATGGCTTCGCGCACCAGCTCCTCCTTGGAGGCGAAATGCGCATAAAAGCCGCCATGGGTCAGTCCCGCATCGGCCATCAGCCCGGCGATGCCGACGGCGGCGATCCCATCCTTCCGGAAGCGCGCCGCCGCGGCCTCCACGATCCGCTTGCGGGTCGTCTCCTTGTGGCCTTTTTCAAAACGCATGGCTGTTATTCCTGTGCCGTCATAAAATGACATTTGACATATTATATGATGGCCATCATAAAATGCAACATCGGTTTCATAGAGGAGATGTTTCATGGCGCGGTTGGATGGACAAGGCACGGCATTGGTCACCGGCGCATCGAGTGGCATCGGCGCGGTCTACGCGGACCGGCTGGCGCGGCGGGGCTTCAACCTGATTCTGGTGGCGCGCGACGAAGCCCGGCTGCAAAAACTGGCGGCGCGGCTGCGCGAAGTCGCCGCCGTGGCGGTCGCGGTTCTGCCCGCTGACCTCGGCACCCATGCCGGCCGCGCGGCGGTCGAGCGGCGTGTGGCGGATGATGCCTCCATCACCTTGCTGGTCAACAATGCCGGCGCGGCCGTCCCCGGCAAAATCATCGATATCGCGCCGGATGCGGCGGAAGCGCTGATCGAGCTGAACGTGATCGCGGCGACGCGGTTGGCGATGGCGGCCGGCAAGGCGTTTGCCGGGCGAGGGCAGGGGGCGATCATCAACATTGCCTCCGTCGTCGCGTTGGTGCCGGGACGGATCAGTGGCGTGTACAGCGCCACCAAGGCGTTTTTCCTGAATTTTTCGCAGGCGCTGGCGGAGGAGCTGAAGCTCGCTGGCGTGCACGTGCAGGCCGTGCTGCCCGGCGCCACGCGCACGGAAATCTGGGGTCGCGCCGGCGTCGACGTGAACATGCTGGACGCGTCCACCATCATGGCCGTGGATGAGATGGTGGACGCGGCGCTGGCCGGGTTTGATCAGGGTGAAGTGGTGACCATCCCCGCTCTGCCGGACGCGGCCGACTGGCAGGCGTTCGAGTCCGCGCGCCAGGCGTTGGGGCCGAACCTGTCCCGCAACCATGCCGCCGCGCGCTATCACGTGGCGGCGCCGTGAGCGACGCGGCGGCGGCCGGCGCGGCAGCGGCCGGCGCAACGCCCGCCATCCGCTGGCGGGTCTCGCGCAAGCGGCTGCTGCTGGCCGGCGCCGGTCTGTTGGCGCTGCTGGCCGCCGCGGCCTACGGCGTCCAGTATTGGACGATCGGGCAATATATCGAAACCACCGATGACGCCTATGTCGGCGGCGACGTGACCGATCTGGCGCCGCAGGTCAGCGGGCTGATCGCCCGCGTCGCCGTGACCGATAACCAGGCCGTGCACGAAGGCGACCTGCTGGTGAAAATCGACGACCGGGATTTTCGCGTGGCGGTGGATAAGGCGCGGGCGGCGGTGACGGGCGAACAGGCGAGCCTCGCCAATCTAGCGGCGACGCGGGTGTTGCAACTGGCATTGATCCGGGAGGCGCAAGCCGGCGTGGCTGCTGCGGACGCGCAGCTCGTGCTGGCGCGGGACAATCAGTCCCGCTACGCGCGCCTCGCCGCGTCGCAGGCTGGGTCCTTGCAAGATGCGCAGACGGCGCAGGCGGCATTTGCGCAAGACGCGGCGGCGGGGGACCGCGCGCAAGCGGCGCTGGCCGCGGCCCAGGCGCAGCTGGCGGTGATCGACACGCAGGTCGCCCAGGCGCAAGCCGCATTGGCCAGCGCGCAAGCGGATTTGGCGGCGGCGCGGCTGAATCTGGGATATACCGAGATCCGGGCACCGGTGGATGGCGTGATCGGCAATCGCAGCGCGCATCTGGGCGGCTACGCCACCGCCGGCGCGCAATTGGTCTCCATCGTGCCCGCGCAAGGGCTTTGGGTGGATGCCAATTTCAAGGAAGACCAGCTCGCGCGCATGCAGCCGGGCGACCGCGTGACCATCGAGGCGGACGTGCTGCCGGGTGCGAAAATCACCGGCGAGGTGGCCAGCCTGGCGCCCGCCAGCGGCGCGGTGTTCAGCATCCTGCCGGCGGAAAACGCCACCGGCAATTTCACCAAAATCGTGCAGCGCGTGCCGGTGCGAATTCTGCTGGACGGCAGCGCGGGTGAACTCGGTCTGCTACGCCCGGGGCTTTCAGTCACCGCCTCTGTCGATACCCGCGCGCCATGAAAGCGATCCTGCCCTTCGCGGTGATGTGCGTGGGGATGTTCGTGGCCTTGCTGGACATCCAGATCGTCGCGTCTTCGTTGCAGGATCTCGGCGGCGGCCTGTCCGCCGCGCAGGACCAGATTTCCTGGGTGCAGACCGCCTATCTGATCGCGGAGATCATCGTGATTCCGCTCTCCGGCTGGCTGACGCGGGTGTTCTCCACGCGTTGGCTGTTCACTGCCTCGGCTTTGGGTTTCACCGCCAGCAGCATGCTGTGCGGCCTGGCCTGGAACATCGATAGCATGATTCTTTTCCGCGCTTTGCAGGGCATGCTCGGCGCCTCGATGATACCCACCGTGTTCACCTCCTCGTTTCATTATTTTGAAGGCCCGAAACGGGTCTATTCGGCCGCGGTGATCGGCACCATCGCCTCGGTCGCGCCGACCTTGGGGCCGGTGATCGGTGGCTACATCACGGATGCGCTGAACTGGCACTGGCTGTTCTACATTAACCTCGTCCCCGGCTTGCTGGTGGCCGGCGGCGTGGCGGCGCTGGTGAAAATAGACCAGCCGGATCTTTCGCTGCTGAAGGAAGCGGATTATTTTGGCATCGTCTTGATGGCGGCGGGGCTTGGCACGCTCGAATACGTGCTGGAAGAGGGCACGCGCTGGAACTGGTTCAGCGATTCCACGATCACGACGTGCGCCTGGATCGCCGGCATTTCGATCCTCGCCTTCATCATCCGCAGCATGCTGGTGAAAAATCCGGTGGTGGATTTCCGCGCCTTCGGCAACCGCAATTTCGCGCTTGGTTGCTTCCTCTCCTTCGTCACCGGCATCGGGATTTTTTCCACAATCTACCTGACACCGTTGTTCCTTGGCTATGTGCGCGGGTTTTCGGCCTGGCAAACCGGCATCGCGATCTTTTCGACCGGCGCCGCCAGCATCGCCGGCGTGCCATTTTACATTCTGGCCGCGCGCAAGCTGGATCTGCGCTGGCTGATGATGGCGGGGCTCGCGATGTTCGCGCTGTCGATGTGGAGCTTTTCCTTCATCACGCGGGACTGGGGCGGGGACCAGCTGTTCTGGCCGCAGGTTCTGCGCGGTTTTCCGCAGGTGTGGTGCGTGGCGCCCAGCGTGACGCTGGGGCTGGGCAGTCTGAGTCCGGCGCGGCTGAAATATGCCAGCGGGTTGTTCAACATGATGCGCAATCTCGGCGGCGCGGTCGGCATCGCGGTCTGCGGCGCGGTTTTGAACAACAGCACGAACTTCCATTTTCAGATGCTGGCCTCGAACCTCACCGCGGCGAACGCGCCGATGAGCCGCTTGCTGGCCATGCTGACCACGCATCTCGGCGCCGCGCTTGGCTCGCCGGTCGCGGGCCACCGCGCGGCGCTCCGGGAATTATGGGCGCTGACCTACGGGCAGGCCGAGACGCTGTCCTACGCGGATGCGTTCCGCGCGGTGATGCTGGCCTTCGTGGTCGCCACCTGCCTGGTGCCGCTGATGCGCAAGGTGGCGCCGCCGAGGACGCCGGCGGCGGCCGCGCATTAGCCCCCGGCTGCGACCAGCGACAAAATCCTTGGCGCCAGTTCCTTCGCGCAGATCAACAAATCCGGCAGATACGGATTTTCATTGTTATAGACCAGAGGCTTGCCATCGGCGCGCGAGACATGCAGTCCGGCGGCCAGTGCGACGGCCGCTGGGGCGCAATTGTCCCATTCATATTGGCCGCCGGTGTGCAGATAGATATCGGCCTCGCCGCGGACCACCGCCATGGCTTTCGCGCCGGCCGAGCCCATCGGCAGCAACTCGGCATCCAGCGCCGCCGCGACGGCAACCGCCTCCGCCGCCGGGCGCGTGCGGCTGACCAGCATCTTTAACCGGCTGTTTGAGGCGGGCACGGGCAGTCCCGGTTCTGAACACAGCGTCAGCCCAAGTCCGGGCAAGGCGACCGCGCCGGTCACCGGCTCGCCGTCGATCGCCAGCGCGACATGCACGGCCCAATCGGTCCGGCCTTCGCCAAATTCCCGGGTGCCGTCGAGCGGATCGATGATCCACACGCGGCGCGCGGTCAGCCGCGTCGCATTGTCCTGCTCTTCTTCCGAGAGCACCGCGTCATCCGGCCGCTGGCTGGCCAGTGCCGCCATGATGAAGGCATTGGCGACGCGGTCTCCGGCTTTGCCCAAAGCTGTCGCCTCGAACAAACCGGACTCGCGCAGGTCCAGCAGCAGCCGGCCGGCGGTCTCCGCGATGCGCCGCGCCAGCTCCAGATCGGTCATGGAATTAGTTTCGCGACGATCAGCGCTGCCGCCTGTTCCGGCGTCACTTTAGTGGTATCGATATGGATCTCCGGATCGGCCGGCGGCTCATACGGCGAATCGATGCCGGTGAAATTCTTCAAGGCGCCGGCACGGGCTTTTTTGTACAGCCCCTTCACGTCGCGCGCCTCCGCCGAGGCCAACGGCGTATCGATGAAAATCTCAAAGAATTCGCCGGCCGCCATCATATCGCGCACCATTTTGCGCTCCGCGCGGAACGGGCTGATGAACGCGGTGATCACGATCAGCCCGGCATCGGTCATCAGCTTCGCCACCTCCCCGACGCGCCTGATATTCTCGATCCGGTCGGCATCGGTGAAACCCAGGTCCTTGTTCAGCCCATGACGCACATTGTCGCCATCCAGCAGAAATGTGTGCCGGTTCATCCGCACCAGTGTCTTTTCCACCAGATTGGCGATGGTGGATTTGCCGGCGCCGGACAGGCCGGTGAACCATAGCACCGCCGGTTTCTGGTTCTTCAGATTCGCATGCGTCTCGCGGCTGATGTCCAGTGCCTGCCAGTGGACATTCTGGCTGCGCCGCAGGGAGAAGTTGAGCATGCCCGCGGCGACCGTGGCGTTGCTGATCTTGTCGATCAGAATAAAGCCGCCGAGCTCCCGGCTCTCACTATAGGGCTCGAAAACGATCGGCCTGTCCGTTGCCAGATTCGCGATCCCAAAGGCGTTCAGCTCCAGCGTCTTCACCGCCAGATGCTCCAGCGTATTCACGTTCACCTGGTATTTCGGCGCCTGGACCGTGGCACTCACGGTCTGCGTGGCGAGTTTCAGCCAATACGGCCGGCCGGGCAGCATCGCCTCTTCCGCCATCCAGACGATGTTCGCCTCGAACTGGTCCGCCACCTGCGGCGGCGCGTCCGCGGCGGACAGCACGTCGCCGCGCGAACAATCCACTTCATCGGCGAGGCAGATCGTCACGGACTGGCCCGCCACCGCCTGGTCCAGATCGCCATCCAGCGTCACGATCCGCGAAACCGTCGTGGTCTTGCCGGAAGGCAGCACGCGCACGGCGTCGCCGGGCGCGATCACGCCGCTGGAAATCTGGCCGGAGAAGCCGCGAAAATCCAGATTTGGCCGGTTCACCCATTGCACCGGCATGCGGAATTTTTGCTCCTGATCCGCCGTTATATCCAGCTCCACCGTCTCCAGATGCGCCATCAGCGTCGGCCCGGCATACCACGGCGTGTTGGCGGAACGCGTGGTGATGTTATCGCCGATGAAGCCGGAAATCGGCATCGGCGTGAAGCCGGCGATGCCGATGCTGGACGCAAACGCGCGGTAATCCGCGACGATGGCGTCATATTTATCGTGATCGTAGCCGATCAGGTCCATCTTATTGACCGCCAGCACAAAATTCCGGATGCCGATCAGATGCGCCAGATAGCTATGCCGCCGCGTCTGCGTCAGCACGCCCTTGCGTGCGTCGATCAGAATGATCGCGAGGTCCGCGGTGGAGGCGCCGGTGACCATGTTGCGGGTGTATTGTTCATGCCCGGGCGTGTCGGCCACGATGAACTTGCGCTTGTCGGTCGAGAAAAACCGATAGGCGACGTCGATGGTGATGCCCTGCTCGCGCTCCGCCGCCAGCCCGTCCACCAGCAGCGCGAAATCGATATTTTGGCCCTGCGTGCCGACGCGTTTGGAATCCGCCTCCAGCGCCGCCAGCTGATCCTCGAAAATCATCTTGGAATCATACAAGAGCCGGCCGATCAGCGTGGACTTGCCGTCATCGACCGAGCCGCAGGTGATGAAGCGCAGCAGGGATTTATGCTGATGCTGGATCAAATAGGCATCGATATCCTCGGCGATCAAATCTTGCGCCTGGTAGGAGGACGGCTTCACGGCCTCATCCATCAGAAATACCCCTCCTGTTTCTTCTTCTCCATGCTGGCGGCCTGATCGTGGTCGATCGCGCGGCCCTGCCGTTCGGAGGTCGTGGTCAGCAACATTTCCTGAATCACTTCTGGCAAGGTGGCGGCCTCGCTCTCCACCGCGCCGGTGAGCGGATAACAGCCGAGGGTGCGGAAACGGATTGAACGCTGAACCGGCACCTCGCCGGGTTTCAGGCGGAACCGCTCGTCATCCACCATCAGCAGCAGCCCGTCGCGCTCCACCGTCGGCCGCTTGGCGGCAAAATACAAAGGCACGATGGGGATGTTTTCCAGATGGATATATTGCCAGATATCCAGCTCGGTCCAGTTGGAGATCGGGAATACCCGAATGCTTTCGCCCTTCGCCTTGCGGGCATTGTACAAATGCCAGAGCTCCGGACGCTGGTTCTTCGGATCCCAGCGATGGTTCGCGGAACGAAAAGAGAAAATCCGCTCCTTGGCGCGGCTCTTCTCCTCATCCCGCCGCGCGCCGCCGAACGCCACGTCAAAGCCGTATTTGTCCAACGCCTGTTTCAGCCCTTCGGTCTTCCAGATATCCGTATGCAGGGAGCCATGGTCGAACGGGTTGATCCCCTTCGCTTTCGCCTCCGGGTTCTGATGCACCAGCAATTCCATGCCGCTCTCGCGCGCCATCCGGTCGCGCATTTCATACATCGCCTTGAACTTCCAGGTCGTATCCACGTGCAGCAGCGGGAACGGCGGCGGCGACGGGTAGAACGCCTTGCGCGCCAGGTGCAGCATCACCGCGCTGTCCTTGCCGACAGAATACAGCATCACCGGCCGCTCCGCATCCGCCACCACCTCACGCATGATGTGAATACTCTCGGATTCCAGCCGCTGCAGATGCGTCAGCGTCACTTTCGCGCCCGCATCCGGCTTCACGATGGCTTCTGACATCCGCTCTCCCATTCAACGCCCGCAGCGGGCAAACGTCCATCATGTTACCACGCAACGCGTGCCTTGCAAAATAAGCAGTGATATCAGTACCCTGGCAAATAACGCGGACATGCGCCGGGGGCCGGGTGGACAGGGTTCCGGACCGCCCGCGCCCGCTTTTGGAAACCGATCCATCGCGTTATAGGACTGGCATCCGGCCAGCACTCTGTAGAAGGTACGAAAATGCAACCGTCCATCCCCGCGCCAACCGGGCGCGCCGAGGCGATCGCCGCGAAGGTCGAGGCCTTTGTGCGTGACGTGGTCATCCCGTATGAAACGGACCCGCGCCGGGATGCCCACGGCCCGCTGGATGACCTGGTGGACGAATTACGCGAGAAGGCGCGGGCCGCTGGCGTTCTGACGCCGCATATCCTGCCGGACGGCGCCCACCTATCCCAACGCGAAACCGCGGCCGTGCTGAAGAAAACCGGGCTTTCGCTGCTGGGTCCCTTGGCCTGCAACACCGCGGCCCCCGATGAAGGCAATATGTATCTGATCGGCAAGGTCGGCAGCGCCGAACAGCGGGCCCATTTCCTGCAACCGCTGGTGGCGGGCCGGGCACGCTCGGCGTTCTTCATGACCGAGCCGGCGGCGGAAGGCGGCGCCGGTTCCGACCCGGCGATGATGAAAACGACGGCCAGGCCGGACGGCAATCACTGGGTCATCAACGGCCGCAAGGCCTACATCACCGGCTATAAGGGCGCGAAAGTCGGGATCGTGATGGCGAAAACCGGCACCGGCGAAACCATGGCGGCGACGATGTTTCTGGTCGACCTGCCGCATCCCGCGATCAAGCTGGAACGCGTGCTGGACACCATCGACGGTTCGATGCCCGGCGGCCATTCCATCCTGGACATCCAGAACCTGCGCGTCTCCGCGGACCAGATTCTGGGAGAGGTGGATGAAGGCTTTAAATATGCGCAGATACGTCTGTCTCCGGCGCGGCTTTCGCATTGCATGCGCTGGCACGGCGCCGCCACCCGCGCGCAGGAGATCGCCACCGCCTATGTCTGCCGCCGCGAGGCGTTCGGCAAGAAACTGATCGACCATGAAGGAGTCGGCTTCCAGCTGGCCGACAATCTGATCGACCTGAAACAGGCGGAGCTGATGATCGACTGGTGCGCGGACGTGCTGGATTCCGGCTCGCTCGGCACCAAGGAGAGCTCGATGGCGAAGGTCGCGGTCTCGGATGCGCTGTTTCGCGTCGCGGACCGCTGCGTGCAAGTGATGGGCGGCGCCGGTGTCACGCGTGACCACATCGTCGAACAGGTCTTCCGCGAAATCCGCGCCTTCCGCATTTATGACGGGCCGACCGAAGTGCATAAATGGTCGCTCGCGAAGGCGATCAAGCGCGAACATCGGCATGGCCACGCGGCATGACCGCCGCGCAGGAGGAAAATGCCGGCACCACCGCGGTGCGCGCGGCGCATCGCTTCGATGAAGCGCGGCTCGCGGAATGGCTGGCCGCGAATGTGCCGGGCTATGCCGGTCCGCTGACGGTCGAGCAGTTCAAGGGCGGCCAGTCCAACCCGACCTATAAGCTGAGCACGCCCGGCCATGCCTATGTCCTGCGCCGCAAGCCGCCCGGCGCGCTGCTGAAAGGCGCGCACGCCGTCGAGCGCGAAGCGAGAATCCTCACCGCCCTGGGTTCGGTCGGCTTCCCGGTCGCGCATGTCCACGCTCTGTGCACCGATGACGCGGTGATCGGCACCTGGTTCTACGTGATGGACATGGTGGAGGGCCGGATTTTCTGGGACACCACCTTTCCCGAGGTCAGCCGGGACGACCGCCCCGCCTATTTTGACGCGATGAACGCGACCCTGGCCGCACTCCACAAGATTGATTACGCCGCCATCGGACTCGCCGATTACGGCCGGCCGGGCAATTACTTCGCGCGCCAGATTGAGCGCTGGTCGAAACAATATCTTGCCGATACCGATGCCGGGCGCGATGACAATATGGACCGGCTGATCGAATGGCTGCCGGCAAACATTCCGCCGGGCGAGGAAAGCGCCATCGTGCATGGCGATTTCCGTTGCGATAACATGATCTTTCATCCCACCGAGCCGCGCGTGCTCGCCGTGCTGGACTGGGAGCTGTCCACGCTCGGCCATCCGCTCGCGGATTTTTCCTACAGCGCGATGATGTACCGCATGAAGCCGCAAATCGTGGCGGGCCTCGCCGGCGCCGATCTCGCCGCCCTCAACATACCAACCGAGGCCGAATACCTCGCCGCCTATTGCCGCCGCACCGGCAGGGACGGGATTCCGGGCTATGATTTCTACGTGGCGTTCAATTTCTTCCGCATTGCCGCGATCTTTCACGGCATCGCCGGCCGGGTGCTGCGCGGCACGGCCGCTTCCGCCCAGGCCGCCGCGCGCGCCAAATTGTTCCCGGAACTCGCCGCGCTGGCCTGGCAACAGGCGCTCGTCGCGGACCGCGCCGCGGGAATTTGATTGCTGGCTGCTTCAGACGCCAACCCCTTCGGAATGTCAGCACGGCCGGAGCCGCTGGTTCGCCATCGGCTTGCAAGGCTTCCGGACGCCGCACATTCTGCCTCTTCCGTGAAACCGGCGGGCGAGGGATCTAACTATATTTGGTGAGTTTCATTTCGGGGTGTTGGCAGAAGCCTCGTAACCCATTGATTCACTGGCGGACCCGGCGCGATTCGAACGCGCGACCTTTGCCTTCGGAGGGTGAAAAAAGGGGGT
>Ga0116230_10001599_pt1 | contig 21666 bp, 13 predicted proteins | sample S1TSphfallax_3_FD_88678 | JGI IMG/M metagenome (GOLD analysis project Ga0116230, IMG submission 88678) | Host-associated microbial communities from peat moss isolated from Minnesota, USA - S1T2_Fd - Sphagnum fallax MG | ecosystem: Host-associated > Plants > Peat moss > Unclassified | place... | reverse complement strand
GAGTTCACAATACAAACAAGGGTACTTAAAATGCCATATGACCTTTGGTAATTAAAAAAAAAGCAGTGTTAAAAGGGGAAACTAAAACCCATGGGCTAGTTAGTTAGAGATCCCAAAAGATAAGTCCTATCAAATTATAAAAATATGTTTATACCTTCCTATCCCTTGGAATCCCAAAAAGGATGGGTACTACCAAACCCCTCTTTTTTCTTCACCAAACAACACTGTATAAAATCTCACAACAAGCTCCTCTTCTCTTTCATTTCCTTTCCACCTGGCCCCTTATTTTCACCCTCATTTCCTCCACTTTTATCATTGCCCTTTTTCACACACCTTTTTAAAGCCCTTTTTCCCCTACTTTTTTCTATCCTTTTCAACCTTTTTCCTCAAGTGAGTGAGTGAGTGTGTGTGTGTGTGGGGGGGGGGGGGGGGGGGGGGGGGGGGGTTTGTCTTTATCTTTACTTGTCAAAGGCCTCCATTTGCTCTCAGCCACAAAACTTGGGTTTCTTCTTCTTCTTCTTCTTCTCCTACCCAAGACTAACTTACAAGGCCCCATGCCACCACCCTTATGTGCAATGCATTGAGCTCCAAGTTTCATTACCACATTGGTGGAGTGGGTTTTGTCAGATCTTGCTATGCTCTTTTTCAGAGCTGCTTCTCTCATACCTACCCATCTTTTGTAAAGTCAGCTTCAGCATCTCTCTCTCTCTCTCTCTCTTTCTTTGTGGAAAAAAATGGCTGACTCTGCTCCTCCTCCTCCTCCTCCCCATCCCCCCTTATCCTGACTACTGTTTAAATACTCTTCCTTCTCATATAGAGTCAGCTTCAGCAAGTTTCATTTGATTTGGATTGGATAACTTTGCAATCAAATGAGTTGCCCCCTTTTTTTTTCTTTGGGCAAACCAAAACATCAACCTGATTGTACAATATCACCTTGCTAAATGTTAATTGGCAATTGGTTTACCCTAAACCCTTCTTCACCTGTTGAATAATTAATTAAATTTTAAATCTTAATTTTGGGCACTTGGTTTTTTAATTCTCAAATTTTCAGCAGATAATGATTATAAAAAATAATAAACATATTCTTTTCTAAGTTTGTGTGGCAGTCTAATAATGTGTCTAGACTATCTCAGTTTTAGGATTCTTGAATTTTGGCACAAATTTTAAATAAATTATCAAAAAAATGACAGAACAAAAAATAATTTAAGTTATGCCAAAATCATTTAGGTACTACGATATTACATTTTCCCAATAAAATGCTTGAGTATATAAGACCCCCCCCCCATAGAGTAATAATAATCCCTCTCTCACCCCCAAATTTTGCCATTTGGTGACCATTACTCAGAGGATTTTTATTTTTATTTTTTAAAATTGCCATATTTTGATCATAAGGTCTACTAGCCCATAAAAAGGGTGGCTTTTAGAAACAGCAGTCCATTTGCACCTCTCATATAATAGGCCACTTAGTTGTATGTCTTATGTGGTCCTAAAACAGTGGCTCAGCTACTAAAAATAGCATCATTTTGCACGGTGCACCTGTCGTTCGTAACAGGCCACTTAGGTGTATGTCTTATGTTTTTTGTGCAGCATAACAAGGGTCCAAAATTGTGGCTTTTTACAAACAAAAGCAGTTCTTTTCACCTCTCAAAATAATAGGCCACTTAGATGTGTCTCCTCTTTAGAAACAGCAGTTGTCCATTTGCAGGGCCTCATGATAAAAGGCCACTTAGGTGTATGCCTTATGTTTTTGTCCACGCATAAAAAGCGTCCTCAAACTGCTGCTGCTTTTGGAAACAGTTGAAGAACGCAAGGAAGACGCACCTCGATAGAGATAGAGAGAGCGAGCGAGCGAGCGATAGAGAGAGAGAGAGAGAGGGAGAGATGGGAAGCGCGAGCGAGAGAGATGGGTTGCGATGATGAATGGTAAGTGAGAACAGGAAGCAACCGCAGCAGCAGCGGGATCTGCACAAACAACTACTTGTACTGCTAAACAACAGCTGATCAACAACAGGTAGGAAGAAGGGTGTGTGTGTGTGTGTTTGTGATTCATTAGTGTTCTATTTGTGTTTTGTTTTCTCAAACCGCTGTTGCTGCTGCTGATCATCATGATCATCATGTGTTGCTGGAGTTTGACATTTGTGTCTGGGATGATCCTAAGTTGTGTGATGTTAAGAAGACGAAGAAGAAGAGGACAGGGGAGTTTTCTTGATTGATTGATTCATGATGGTGATTTGTAGTTGTGAACTAGAGGGACTTTGGAGAGTCACTCACACTTCCAGGAACCCTAATTTTGGTACTTCTTGTCTGCTGCTGAATAGAGCTAGAACAAGTAGTAAGGTATAGAGGACAGAAGAGAGAGGGGCGGGGGTGGTGGAGAAGGACAAGAAGAAGAAACTAGGCTTTGTGAGGATAGAGAGGATTCGGGTTTTGTGAGGTATGGGAGGCAATATAGGTGTCGGTCACATGAGAGAGACAGAGAGAAGAAGAAGAAGAAGAAGAAGAAGAAGGAGAAGGGCGAGTTAGCAAGAAGGCATTATAGGTTGGCTGCTGATGGGTGAGAGATTTTCTTACACTTTCAGAGAGACAATACAGACAGACCATCAAAGGATAGCCACACAAAGGAAGGCCCACTTCATGTGGGATGGTGTCTCTTGAGCTTCTTCCAGCTTTGCCATCATGATCAAGGAGCCATGCAATACCTGAGGGTTTGCAATCTTTTGTGCAGGTGTGGAGAAGAGATTATTCTTGTTGGGTTGAAGAACAGCAGGAAAGTGGATCAGGAGCAACAGGAATGGTTTGTACTGGAATCATCTTCAGTTGCTTATTTTTGTAAATCTGTCTCCTTGCAGAGTGTGTGCTAGCTAGCTAGCTAACATCATGATTGAGTCTTGTGGTTGCCTTCCAGAATTGCTACAGAAAACCAAGGACACAGATTTTTGTATTATTGTTTTGCTCAGAATTTTGGTATGGTGAGGCTGTAGACACTATATTCTGTTGACTTGAATGTCTGCATCTTGCAGCAGTGAACCCTAAAGAGCACTGAGGGAGGGAGGAAGGCAATTGAAGGAAGCACAAGCAGGGTGAAGCTTTTTATGAGCAATTCTTTGCTCTTCATCTTCTTTTGCTCAGAACAGAACTGCAATAGTGGGTGATGAGAGATGATGTTGCTGCTGCTGAATGCAAGTGTATGGTGGTCAAGCATGCCAGAGGTGCAGACTGGGGGAGGAGGAGGAGAAGACCCAGCTGGTAAGCCAAGTTGTCAGACTTGGAGCTACGAGTTCAACACCCTAATATGGGCCATTCTCATAGTTGTGACATCTGTGTTGCTGAAGAAAGTGGGGCAGCTGCTTCGCCTGTGGGTTATGGGTTCCTGTCTCCCAGGCCCTGGCTTGCAGGCCTTAGTGGCCAGGTCTGTCATTCGTGCAAAAGCTGATGGACCACTTAAGCTTTTGGGTATATATACTTTCCTGTTTCTCTCCCCACACTACTGTTTTTCTTTTTTGGTTGCAAGGAATTCATGGGTGCCCAAGAAATTTTGATCTCTAAATCCAGTGCTTGAATGAGCATCTGAGCTGTAGTACCCATTGCCAATAATGATTCTTATTTTTTTGTGGCAGTTCCAATTGTTGTTATTTGTTGATTTCTCCTCTGGTACCACCAATTGGGAACACACCACTAACAATAGTTTTTTTGGTTGTCAATGATCCAGAGCTCTTCTCTTCTCTTCATAAACAGCATGGGTCAGTGCTGAAAATATGGATGGGACCCACACAGTTGCTGGTCTCAATATTTGATGTGAGAATTGTGAATGAGCTCTTGGAGAAAGCACATGACCGTGTCCCAGCTCCCCGAATGGCACTGCAACTCGCCTTTGGGAAAGGGAGTCTTTTTTTCGCCCCATTTTCCAAGGTCTGCTTATACCCTTCTATTAACTGGCACACACCCCCAAGGGCATAGTCAGAGTGTTATTATCTTTTTGGAAGACATGCAGTTGGAAGGTTTCAAAGGAGTCTCCTCCTGTTCACTGGAGATTTTCACAGTTAGCTGAAGGAAGTCTAGACCACTTTATTTTCCTCCAAAATTGGCAGTTCTCTGATTCCGAAATATTTGTTTATTAAAAAAACTGGGAACCAGCACAACAGTGCCAGTCAGTTCCTGTTTGTGACATATATTAACTACTAGGTTCTCTGCAGGTAGAAGGGCGACGCACCATATGCGATAGAGAGTTTAATGGAAAAAATTTAGGACAGGTGCATGCAATCGCTCTCAAGGTAATCCAGAAACTGGGCTTGTGGGCAACACTCGACCAGGATGGAAACTGGCATACTGATTCCAAGTCATTCTCTCAGAGCATTGCTTTTGCGGTTTTAGGCATATCAATTTTTGGGGAAGGTTATGTTGAGTGGGCAGCTGCACGAGAGTTTGAAAAGCTTCTCATATCGATTGCTGATGAAATTTCCGGGTGGGTCCGCTATACTGTGCCCCCAGTTTGGAGGCCTTCATTCATTCATTTTTGGAGGAAATGCAATCAGCTGAAGCATTTGACCTGGAATTTGGTGGCTGAGGCTCACAAAAATTTGCAAACTACAGTGTGTCCAATTGACAACACAAAGGACAACATGGTCCATAGTGATGATGCCACCCCTGAAACCCAAAGTGAAGGAGCCACTCTAAATGGCAAAGACAATTACAAAGTGAAAGTCTTTGAGATTGTTGAGACTTTGAAATCAAATTTGGTGACTGGAAAAGTTCTGGGAGATGGGCGAGTCAGTGGGATGATGTATCATGGTGGATGTACAACTGCTGGAATTTTAAGTGGCATTCTTACACGGCTTGCCCATCATCCAGACATCCAAGCAAAGGTGTGCATAATTTAAGATTAAGAGTATCTTGGCATTACACCTGGATTGTTTCCCAGACAGTGGATGTTTTGTGTGCTCATATATATATATATATATTTTAAATCACAGTCTCAGATCAGCAATCATACATGTGTTTTTTTTTGTATATGTATTGCAGGTGTATGCTGAAATTAAAGAAGTGTGTGGCTCAAATCTGGCACCGAGTCAAAGTGATGTGAAGCAGCTGCATTATCTGATGGCAAGCTTACATGAGTCTGCTCGCCTCTTACCAACCGCCCCGTTTTTGCAACGCTGTAGCCTTCAATCTGGTAAAACCATACAGATGTCCCTCAAAAAGTTTCACATTACCCTAAACCTTTGATATTTCGTGTAGAAGTCGTAGCAGATTGGAATGTGGGGAGACATGCAGGTGACTATGGATGAATCAAAGGAAATGAAGTGTAGTGGGTTTGTTGGCACTTTGGTATTTCTGTAGCTTATGCAAACCAGATTCTGTGCAGATTTCCAGCTGGCACCAGGACTGATTGTGCCAGCAGGGGCAATAATGGCAGTACCAGTTCACTTACTACACTTGAATCCTGTCTGCTGGGGCAACGATTCTGCTGATTTCAACCCAGAACGGTTTCTCAAACCAAAATCAGAATTTTGTCTGAATGTGAAATCAAATTCTTCACATATCCACAATGAACTCAACCAAACTCAGAAAGACACCAACATGTCAGAGAAGCGTGTGTTTCAGGCTCCACCACTGGATTCAGGGTTCCTTCTTTTTGGCACTGGTGCACGCTCATGTATAGGCGCAAACTTTGCACTGACAGAAATTTTGTCACTTGTTGCAGCTCTTGTCCAAGGCTATGAGGTATTATGGCAGTTGCCACATCTCAGTGATATTATCTTCTGTAGAATAGCTGAGCAAACCCTGTACAAGTTGTAGTGAACAATTTACATCATAAATTTACATAGGCAGAAATGCTTGTTGTGAATTTGGGTATGTTCAAAAGGTGTATGTTGCAGACCCATATGGATGTGACAATCAATTCAAGTTTTGACAGGTTTTTATTTTGTGCAGCTGAAGCTGGCTCCAGGAAGTCCCAAAGATTTGACACCTAAACTGGAAAACTGCGTACTGCAATACTCCCCAAGTGCAAGGCTGATTTTGATACCTCGCCGTACCCAAATCTAAAGTCTTTGTTTCCAGCACCAGAAACAAAGAAATTATGACCTGTAAGAGAATTTGGTCCAATTGTCAGCACCTATTTGAGCTGAAAACTTGAGGCTTGGTTCCAGGTCATCTCCAGGGGCAACTTTTTACAACCAAAAAGCTACTACAACAACAACAAACGACCAATGATTTTCAAATTCTTTATTCTTTTACTTTGAATTTTCCCTAAACACATAAAATTTTCCTGCAAATGGACAGAATCCAAATCTGTCACAGAAGTGCGTTTTGCAGTGTTGGCTATTGCAAATGGTTGAGATGGGTGGCTTTCCAAATGAAGTATCATCAAATGTGAAAGCCTAAAAATCAGCTTTGTCCTGATTTTTTATTTCCCTCAACTGATGTTTTCTTGGAGGCAGGAGGATTGAACCGCAAGACATCTGCCTTCAGTGATGTATGGGTGAGCCTTCATGCAAGAAGAGCTTATCATCTTTGGAGTACCAAAACTGCAATATTGTTTTGGCACATTTTTTCCTTCATCATAGGACCTGCTGGTGAAGCTGAAGCTGTATACACTGATGTTTTTTTCCTTGTAATTGTTGTTTTTCACAAGATTGTGGTTAGCCAAACTTTCATAGCAGCTTTATTTTGGTATCATAGAGACCAATTCCTGAAATTGGTCTGTTTTTTTCCCCCCTCCCCTCATCAGGAGAACACTACCAGGGATAACAAACAGTTTTCCACCAGAGTTTTCTCTGCTGTGGGTTGTCTGTGTTTTCAGTTTCAAACAGATCTTGCCTAAGAGTTACCCATATCTTTAGTACTCATGTAGCATTCTGGTATGTATATAAGCATTGGCAATTATTTTTGCTCTGCTGCATAAATCTGGTTTAAGTCTCTCACCCTCTGTTTTTCCTTGTATGTTCCCACATGGTTGCCAATAGTTCATCATTATTTATATTTTAGTCTTTTCATGTCCATGTAAATCTCTAAGGGAAAGAGGTTAAGTAGACAGGCTTGGTAAAGGTAGGTTGTTCAACTATTTTTAAATACATAACCTGGACTCAAAAGGGGACATGTTCATTCGCCTTTTCATATCCACGTAGGAGAAAGTAGTGAGTGAGGTAGGCTTTGGAAGAGGTAGGTATGAACAACATACATAGATACACACAATATTTTTATCATGTACCCTATCTCCTTGTGAGATTTGATGAAAGCAAGAGACTTCATCACTTCCGACCTTTGACCCCATTACCATCAGTATTGGTGTGGCCTCCATTAACAAAAACACAACTGTAGTAACAAGAACACCAAGCATGAAGGTAATAACTTTGTCTATAATGCACCAAGAACCTGTTAGATATCAACTTCCTACCAAGTTACTTGAAATATTTGTATTACATGCACAAACTTTTGAGACTATGAAATATGTTAAGTTAAATCAATAGCCTTGTGCATGTGCATGCACTTCTAAGGTAGGTAAGATCTACATGAAAGTGTTCATCTTCTATTTAGATTAAGATAGAGCTTAGGGTGGATCATAGGTTTGTAACAACATCTATGTGATCTTAAGGTTGGGTGAAGAGCTCATGATAAAAATCAATGTTTTTATCATCTCTATTCTCTCATCGATCCATTTTCAATTTCCAACACAATCATTGATAGAAACTATTCTCCTTTCATAGGGTGATTGTGGCATCAATTCTAATGAGTCAAGTTGTTCATAAAATGTGAAGGATTTTGCACCCCTCCACCATCAAAAAACTCAAAGCACACCTTGAAGATTGTTTGGTATTTATGATTATTTGATGATGTTTTAAAGGAAATTCTTTGAAGAGGGCTCGAATGTGGAAATCACATCCTATCAAAATTTGATAAGTTAATTTTTCTTTTCTTTTCTTTCAATAAAATGCATTTTTCTCTATTCTATATTGGTAACCTTTCCAATTTTATTTTTTTTCAGTTTGCTATTGTAACAAATTGTCAATATTTTTTGCTTGTGTTTGATTTTGTCATGTAGCAAATTGTGTATTGATCATATTTTGAGGGGTATTGTTCAATGTTTTCTTGGTGGAAAAATTTCACAACTTGGCAAACTTTTCTTTCAAAAAATGAAAACATAGAAATTGTGATTTTAATGGACTTTTTCGTTATTCTTTTAAATAAAATGATTAAATAAATTACATCTAGACCTAACCACCTCTTAGGTCGACGCTTGTAGCAACATAATTATAAAATAACACAACCTACCTAGAACAATCACCATTTAATGTTAATTGGGTGTAAGCATGGTAAATTGTACATACTTTTTACCTTCTCAAAGTTGGATGAAAGTAGACATAAAATAGCAATGAAACCCATGAAGAATTTAGTTTACAATGAATTCTTCTATTAAAAATAAAATATAAACATAGTTATTCATTTTTGTGCATTGATTTTCAACTTTCAAATTGTTTCAATTAGATTTTGGTCTATTTTTTTCAAATGCAAGTAGGTTCAAACTCTATTTTATGCAATGAAGGACTTTTGTAAAATATGTGGTAAAGAGGTTTTAATAGATAGATTTTTTACTTTTTATTATGGTCACACCTCAAAATTATAACGATATTTATATCCCCAAAAGTAATAGAACAACTAAATTTTAAAAGTAAACAAAAAGTAACCCCATTTACAAATTTACCACCTAGCAAATGGGGATATTTTTTATCTACTTTAAAAATTCGTTTGGTCCTAATTTTTTTGGAAATGAATTCTTATAGTAATAATAGAGGTGTGGGATGGTTTACAATTATATTTTTAGCCATTTTTATGTTACTTGTTTGATTTTATATGCATGATAAATGGTAAATCTATAAACACTCTCTTTTGTTTTTGTATATTTCACCATGTTTCTACCCAATTAACGTTGGGAATCCTCACCAATGAACATACTTGAAGAATTTAAAAGAAAAACCTTGGTCTTGTTTAGGTTCAAAGAAACAAGTCAAAACGTGACATGTGATTACTAAAAATAATCTATAGACAATACTTGTGAAACATTTGACTAGATGCTACATTGGTTTCCCCTACAACTTACCAATAAACAAACCAATCCTTGGGCATAAAAACAAGAAATGGGATAACCTTTTAAGCCCTTGTTGACCAATTTTTTTTTTCTTTTTTTTTGGGTATCAATCAAGGACATGTCCATTATTGTCTCCTTTTTGTCTAGGGATTTTTATGAGCTTCACAACTTATATGCTAGTGTTATGGCTGCAAATGATGCCTTGTTATTACTACATGCCATTGAAACAACTATTATTACTATAAAAGAAAGTTGAAAATTGGAATAATGAATTTTGAGTATTAAGATTTTAATTTTTGTGGAGGTAACTCACATGAACTTTGTTATGTTCCATACTTGAAAATTTTGATGAAAGAACATGGATGGTAGAAAAGATTTTTTTTTAATGGAAGGGTTGCATAAGAAGATGAAAAGATACGTGTAATTGGACAAGGTTAGAGTTTAATTCAATGACTCATAGCCAAAACTATGAACTATAAACTTTCAAGAAAAATCAAACAATATTTTCCTATACTTTGGCAACCCTATTTGTTGCAACAAATAGTAGAAAAGTTGGGAATAGGATGCATTAGAATTTCTTGGAAGCTAATTTATTTATTTATTATAACTTTGGTTTACAATTCAATTTTTGATTTTTTTTCAAAAAAATAGACATGTGACTTGTGTAGCTAATTTTTTTATTCTTTTCTACCAAAACTTGAACTCTTTTGTCCTTAACACTTGAATTTCATATTTTCAAAACACAATTAGTCCCTAATTTAATGGAACATTCACTTAATTCTATATCTTGGTGATTTGGATCACATGGTTACAAGGTGATGGAAGAAATTATAATGCCAATTAAGGTCCATTTTAAACTTGGTGATAGTGGGGTCATTAAAAATGTTAATAGTTATCAATGTTCAAACATGCAAAAAAAATGTCAATAACTAGGTGACATGGTAGTCTACATGGCAAACTAACATTCACTTTAACTTTTTATGTTAACACCAAAATTAGGTAATGATGTTGTATTAAAAATCTTGATAAATCATAGATTTCAATGATTATGACATCATTAAACTAACACCACAAAATCTTGTATAATAGCCTATTGACATGATGACCTTCTCTCGCGCGGACACATGCATGCTTCACCATCACATGAAGAGTGAAAGGGAAAACATGCAAAGGTAGTTCACATCACTACCATGGCAACTAGAATTTAGATAAGATTTTTGTATTGATTGATTGTAAGCAAAAATAACATATCGATTAAAAGAAAATTGTGGATCCTTGAGGAAACATGGTTCCTATAGCCTCAAAGTGGAACAAGATTGTGAAGTACATGTAAGGAAGAACAAAATCCAAAACAACAAGAAATGGCAAGATGTGTAGGGATAAATGGAATTCCATCAACAATGATTACAAAAAGATTTTTGATTACCACAAAGGTATGGGCCACAACACCTCCTACTAGATCTATCACTAGAAGATCAAGATAAATTTCACTTATTGAGATAATTCAATGAAGATTATTACGATGCCATTGAAAGGTGCAAATGGGAGACAATGAGCCAACGGGATTATTGTAAAAAAAGACTACATGTTTTTTTTGCCAAAACATTTTTTTTCATATGAATGAATTTTGGGACAATCGTTTTTGCAATTTGTTGTATTAAATGTTTATAGATGTCCAAATACATGACATGTTTTTTTCTTCATCATTTTTGAATAAATATGAATTTTTTAAGTGTTTTTATTTTTTGTAAATTCATTGTTTTGTTTTTAAAAATGATAATAATTTCAAATCATAACCAATTTTTTTTATAGAAATTTTTATGTTTTCTTGTATGATACACTACAACTGTTTTTAACACATCATGTACATTTTACCCCATTTATGTGTGGTAAATTTTTTTTGAAGTTTTAAAAATTTTGATCAATTTTGGAAGGTTCTTTCAATTTTTAAAGTTTTATAATTTCACATATCTTAGGGCATGAGTGTTTTTTTAATGTAGTTAATAGTTTTTTAAATCTTTTTAATTATTTTCCCATCAAATGTGATTTATTATATGAGTCCTTTTGATAGTCCTTTGCAAAATTGATTCTTGTTCGACATGTTCTTATTCACTTTTAAAGTTCCTAAATTTAAATTTAAATTAAAAATTCCATCAAATAGATTTTTGGTTTGAATTCCTTGACATTCATATTAATGAAAAAACAATAATTTACCATGATTCCCATGGCTTTAAATGGAAAAACATAAATATTTATCCAATTTTGAATTTTTTTTTGTATTTCAACACCTTTTTTTGTTCATTGGATTGTAATTGCACCCTAAATGTTACAACCCAAGCCTTGGGCTCATGACCAAGGCAAGGGCTTGCGAAGGTGCGGGCCAAGTATGAAGCCCCAGAGTCACATTTCATGCTCCTGAGAGTGCAAGAGAGTGTGAGGGAATGAACCTTCACACTCCCAAGTGAGCTCCCACTTTGGGAGTTGGAGTCCTAGTAAACTCTCGAATTTTCATAAGAGCGATTGTAGGGGTCAAAACCCATTGGATGGAGGAGTTCTTTATATCATTGAATTTTTTTTAGAACGTAGATGTCAAAAATGAGCTCGCATGACCCATTTGGACACTTAACACACAAGTTATAGCTAAAAGAAGGGTCGGGAGTCAAATTGGCAATTTGACTCCCGACCATTAAAAGTCAAGAATCACCTCGATTTCCTTAGGTGCAGGTGGCGTGCAACATACCATTGGAAAGCTTTCGACAAGGGCTACAACTTTGCTTTAAACCTCATCTCAATTGAAGATTTGCACGCAAAGTTATGGGCCCTCAAAGTTGCGAGAGTCTTAGTTCTGGGAATTTCGGGACTCCCATTTGGGAGTCCTGGGACAAAATGACATTTGGGTGCTGGTCATGTGGGCAAGCACATATTATACTATAAGGGGGAATGTGGTGGCTTCCCCCCAAGTCCAAGCCGTGGTGAGTCTTGTGATTCCAAGTTTGCCCGTGGCTTATCCTAGCACTAAAAATGCTCTAGCTATGCACTAACCAACTTGTTTGATTTTGTGCAGGTCCGTGTGAGTGAGTGATTGCTTGTTATTTTTCCTAGTCCCATCTTGAAGTTCCAACACGCCCCTTTACCTTCAAAGTGCTGCGAGTCAGGGAGCGTGCCCCAACTCCTTATTTTTCCATTGTTTTCACCTCAAACTCACATTTGAGTTTATCAAAGATTTTTGGAGCGCGTCACTAAAACTTTTCAAGGTGAGAAGAACATCAATGTTTCATTACACGTGAAAGATCTAAATGCACTAGGAGATGGAGTTTTTCATGGCTAATTAATGGGAGAAGAATTGGAAAAAAATTACTTGCATGTCCATCAAGTTTGTTCATGGAAGAATTTTGTGGAGATGACTTTGTTCGAAAGGAAAGTCATGATCTTCAAGAATTCAATCAAGGTCCTAATGCAAGACTTAATCCAAACAACATGATCAATTTATAAATAGTCATAGTCAGTTTAACCAACTCAGCCTCAATATCATGTAATGATCAACCTTTCAAAATTTCTGATTCACAAGACACCAATCAAAGGAAATAGACAACCAACAAGTGTTGCCAAGGAACAACTCCCTAAAGCATAGGAATTAAAAGGAAAAGATCATGAATTTTTACATATGTCATTAAGGCCGTAGACCAAAACAACAAATCGTTATGAAAGCCATGGATCGGATTAATTTTATGTAATTAAGCTTTGACAAACAAGACAAAGTCTTAGGAGAAAGCTTTTAAGCAACATTTGTAATATTTGAAGAAGTGAGATAAAAAAAACTCACAAAATGCATAAGAACATGGTTAATGTTCTATCCAACCTTAACACGACAATGCGCCATGTTTTCATGAAAGACAAAAATCTTGTACCACTGCCAATACAACTACTGGAATTTGATGAAGATGAACAACCAAGACATATGAGCTAAAGAGTAAACATTATGATCTAAAGGACAACATGTAAATGAAATTGATGAAATATAATTGATTTTGATTTGAAAGATAATAATTGATGTCGATGAGATACATTACCAGTTAATTTTGACCTAAAGGATAACATGCAACTAAAATTGATGATAAATGTTTCGAATTGTTTTTAACTCGAAGGACAACATCAAATCAAATTGATGATTATCTTTTTGAATCTTTTTTGACATAAAGCATAACATAACATTGATTGAAATCTAACTTGCAACAACATTGCATTGGAAGTGAAAATCATTTTGAAACTTTAGGATTTCAAATCTAATATGTGGTAACATTACATTGGAATTAATAATCATTTTAAACTATTTGAATTTGAATCTTACTTGCAACAACATTGTAGTGGAACTAAAAATTATTCAAAACCTTTACGATTTGGATATGATTTACATCAACATAACATTGGAACTAAAAATATGAACCTTTAGGATTTGAATATAACTCACAACAACATAACATTGGAATTGAAAATCATCTTGAACCTTTAGGATTTGAATATGACCCACAATAACATGACATTGGAATTAGAAATCATTTTGAACCTTTAGGATTTGAATATGACCCACAATAACATGACATTGGAATTAGAAATCATTTTGAACCTTTAGGATTTGAATATGACTTATAGCAACATAACATCGGAATTGAAAATCATTATGAACATTTAAGATTTGAATCTAGCCTACAACAACATATTATAATTGGAACTTAAATCTTTTTGAACCTTTAGGATTTGAATATGACCCACATTAACATAACATTGGAATTAAAAATCATTTTGAACCTTTGGGATTTGAATATGACCTATAACAACATAACATTGGAATTGAAAATCATTATGAACATTTAAGATTTGAATATGGCCTACAACAACATATCATAATTGGAACTTAAAATCTTTTTGAACATTTAGGATTTGAATATGACCCACATTAACATAACATTGGAATTAAAAATCATTTTGAACCTTTAAGATTTGAATATGACTTGTAGCAACATAACATTGGAATTGAAAATCATTCTAAACCTTTAAGATTTGAATTTGACCTACAACAACATATCATAATTGGAACCTAAAATCTTTTTGAACCTTGAGGATTTGACTCTAATCTAAAACATAATATTGGAAGTGAATTTGATAGAATCATTTGAAACTATAACTTATTAATAGTGGGAGCTTAGATATGATTTCAATGGAGTTCATGAAGACAATTTTGTTGATTTTCTTGTTTTCTTATTCCCAAGGTAAGTTTCAAGTAAGAATATTTGGTTAGATTTAAAATTTTCTTTACCTTCAAAATGAGATTTATGTTCCATATTTATTGAATTTTCCATATTGCTATGTCATCTTTTTGCTACAACAACATTAAGATCGTGTTGAGTTTCTTGCTCCAATTGCACCACAATGCATTACACCATAAGAAAAACATGTTTTTTGAATAGTCTTTGTGACTAAATTTTAGTTGCAAGCGACATTTGCAACTAAAATTTTGTTAGTTGCCTAAAACAAGTCACATGCGATAAATTAGTCACAAATGACAAAGGGTATTTGATGAAAAAAAAAGTCAACAAGTACAAATTTGTCCTTTGATTCCATTGTATACATATTATTACATGTGACTAAAATGCAACTATTTTGGTCATAATTGAAGGCAAATGATGTGTTGCCACGTGTCCCAATATTTGATTATTTAAAATGTAATAATAATTGTATTAATCTAAGACGTTTAATACAAATGTTTGGATGATATTATATTATGACACATGGCCCAATATAAATATGCCATGTGGCACTTTTAAAAATGAATTGAATAAAAATTTAACATTAAGTTGTAAGTACCTAGGTAGGTACATAAATAGGTGCATAGAAACCTAGGTTACATACCTATTACCTACTTAGGTAAAAAGGTAAGTAGGTAGTTTTTACCTTCTTGAGTTAAATACCTATTCATATATATAAGTACTTAAATAAGTAGGTACATAGGTCAACCTAGGTGAGTACGTCAAACTAGGTGCCTACCTAACTAGGTAGATAAGTAGGTTGGGGAGGTAAATATTATGCATAATTTGTTTTACTGTTTTGGGTTAAGCCTTTTGATTTCCTCATCCCATGTGCACAAATTTTTTAATGTGAAATTGGACGACCACACTTTTTGTTTATATAATGTCCAAAATAGGAATGAAGAATAAACAATATGGGGTAGGTTTTGAAGTTGCAACTCTTTCATAAACTAAGTTGTAATTTCAAAAAAAAGTTACATGCCTAATTTTCTTAGTTTTAAAATTTTTTAACAATTCAAATACATGGTTCACTAGATAATTAGATAATCATTTCATTAATAATGATTAAATTTTTATATATTTAAATTATAAATTATAAATTATAAATTACAAATACTAAGTATTCATTATCATTTATTTAAACAAGTATTAGCTTTTTAATATTTAACAAACTAGTTAGCTAGTTATTCACAAGTTGTTAATACATAACTCATAAATAAGTAAAATATTTAAAAATATTTTATTAATTGTTAAAATTTGGTCAAATTATAGATAATATAATTGATTTTAAAGTAATTTAATTACTATAGTTTAAAAACTAGCTATTTTAAATATTTATTTTCAAATCATAACTAATGAACTAACAATTGTTATTAGAAAGTAAATTCTTACATGAAAAATTTAAAATATTAGTATTAAATTAACTACATTAATTATTATATAGTTAGATTTATTGTTGCAAAAACTTTTATAGGTAAAATAATATTTTTTTCTTGGTAATTATTAACTATAAATAATATATGAATTTAATGTAACTTATAATTAAATTAATGTTATAATAATAAAAATTTAGTGTAACTTATAATACACAAACATGTACATCATGTTCAAATGGTGTCAAAACATTTTTGTTGACAAAATTCCAATTAAAACCTTTTAAATTTTGTTCATGGCATGTCATGACAAAAATGTAATCCGTGATTCCACAATCTAAGAAAAAAAAAAGAAAAAAAAAAGAAAAAAGAAGTTATATCATGATGTGGTGTGTTATTCCATGTCACATTAACTTGGGACCTCATATATCCATGCCATAAATTTTTAATTAAAAATTATCTAGTGCAACATGCAACCATCCAAAACGACTAAAAAACATTTCATTAAAAATGTCATAATCAATTAATCCTTTTTTTTTATCAAAACCATACAAGTTGCATATTAGTCAATTTTGTCATATTTCATTAAAAACCTAATGAATTTGGGTAGTGAAAGAGACAAGAGTTCTTCTTTTGATGATAATAAAAAGATTCAATACATATAGAGAGTGTCCTTCATCATTTTAGCATGCTTGCACTAAACTATCCAAAAACTAGCCATTATTTCTTGAGGCTTCTTCAAAGCTCCAAATTAAAAAAACTTCCATAACCATCCATAAATAGCAACACACACAGACCAAGCAACAACAAGTGCATGGCAAGTAGGAAAGATCACCAATATTCCTTAATTATAGTATGGAGTAAGGTGATGTAAAGTTAACAAACCTTTGCAAATTCATAAACTAGTGCACATACGAAAGATATTAGAAAAAGTTTTGTTATTGATGCTAGATTCCATGATTTCTTTCATGCTACATATGTGCTTACTTGTAACATGGGACACAAACAACCCTAATATCAACTAAATTTCAACACAACATCTTTTGTTTCCATGGTTATATGAGTATAGAATGCACAATGTTGTTTTAACTTTGACAACCTATAAGGAACAATTAAGCCATTCTTGTTAACATGTTGCCTTTCACAAAACAACACTTTTGTTATAAATTAAAATCTAGTTATGTAATTGTTTCAAAGTGGAATTACATTGACCTCTTCATTTTCGCAAATTGCCTTTCTTTTTGGATGTAGTCCTAAGACCACTATTGCCCATGTTTTTATGAATAGTCTTCCCCTTTGCATCCAAGATACGTTGTGTTGCACAACTTATGTAATGAATGGTAGCATTGACCTTGTGTTGTCTCTAGGCCCATATTCATTGTGATACTTGTAAACAACAATGGAAAACATGATTGTTCATGATTGCAAAACTTCAAGTCCTTTAAATCTCATAGTTAATACACAATATTGGTAATTTTTAAAAAAGTTGTCCAATTTACTTATAGTTTTCAAAGTAGTTGTTCCACCAAAGCATTTTCAACATCCCAAGCTTGTTGACAAACAACATCTATGCAATTGAAACTGCATTTCACATCTTGTTAAATGTCTTTTTTGCACAACTCCACATTTTGTTGGTTGCACTCTCCATGCAAAACATCGTGTAATCTCTCACCATATATATGCCACAACCATCTTCATTGGTTTGCTATCATTTTTCAAGGCACCCATGTCTTTATGCACCACAATCAATGTTTTTGAGCAAATGGTCTTACAAGTGACTCTTGCAACAATAAACATGAAACTCATCCATGTACATCTCATCATAATCTTGGTCCATGTCACCCATAATTCAAGAACGATAACAACTTGACTAACTAACAAGACTAATAGTCCTTTGTGTATTATAAGATTAACATAAAAATCTAAATGATTTCTAAGGTGAACTTGAGTTTCAGTATGATCTTTGGGCTTCATAATTATGATATAATTGCAACTCCTTGCAAATGGAAGTCCCCATTAAATTTGTTTATGATGCACTCCATATGGCATATCAGGTGTGGCATGCCCACCATGGCATGGCATTTGAATGCCCATGTTATTTGTTAACAAGGCGAGAAGTGTATTACTTGGAATTAGAATCATTACATAACTAAAGCTTACCCTTATTTGTTAACAAGGAAACCTTGGTGGGTAGGGTAGTTTCTAGTAGTTGAAGCTAGACAAGAGGTTCACAATAAATTACCCTAAAGAAGAAGTAACACATGACATGGAATTATTTTCAAGATTTTGACAACATTTAGATTGGTAGATTACATTTTGTACCTTGGGAACATTCAATGTCGAGGCACTTTATCTAATTTGATTTTTAGAATTATGGATGGGGATGAGAAAATAATCAACATTTCATGTTGGATGTGGTAAACCCATGTAGAGACCTAAACATGTGGCGTGGGTGGACATGGTCATACAACAAATCCATTAGGCCCAAATAGGAGGCATGGGTGGATATGTTCTTAGAGCAAATCCACTTGCAATAATGCCATAGCTTGTGAATAAACATGGACCAATTTTCACATTTTCATTACTCCAATTTGAAACTGTTAGAATATTCATCTATACGATTATCAATTTGTATATGATTAAAATTCTCATTAAATTTTTAAGAATTATTTTCATCTAAATTTAGAATTAATTTAAGTTATTTTTATTGTAATTCCTGTAGAACACAAGTGCATGGGTGCAAAGCCTTTTTTTAAGGGCACATCAATTGAATAATGTGAGATAAGGCAGTGGGAACAACTTGTTCAAGGGGAACAAATCTTGTTCTACTTGGTTTCTTTTATTTTTTTGTTACATAAAATGTGTTTTATTATTAGATTTTGTCATGTCAACATGAATTGAAACTCTTGCATCAATCAATCAATTTGAATGCATACATAAAATTCTTGCACAATGGTCACACAAAGCTTCATGTGTGTGAGCCTTTTCACAAGTTGTTTTGGAATGGGTGGGACAATATACATCATGGCAAATACATAATATGCTTTACCACCAAGGTTTGGTGTGTAATAATTCTTAATTTTTTTGAAATTTTTTTCGAAAAAATGTTATTAAAATGAAAATGTTGTCTATCACCAAAAAATTGACAAATTTTCAAATTCAAATATTTTGGGAGAAAAAAATCCCATTTCCATCAACCCTAGACATAAAGCTCTTGAATTTACTAAGTTTACAACACATATTTTGAAATTTTAAATATTCAATTTGAGGTTGTTGGATGCAATTTTTTTATTTTTTACAATTCAATTTTGTGACGTAGCTACATTGGCAATCATTCCCAAGAGGAATTAGCCAAATTTGGCTATAGGTCAAAGAAAAAAAGTAGAATATTTAAGAGTGATGCTATATTTTGGTGACATGCTCTAACCTATTGCTTGAATATGCTGATTTCACACAAAAAAAGTCCTTGAAATGTGGACCACTTTGTTGCATTTTTTTCACAAAAATCCTATGTATGAATCACATTGGAATTTTTTTCCCCACAAAGTGGCAAAAATTCACCAAAGAAAAAACCATGAGTTTGCACCACTTTTTTCAACATTCAATTAATTAAAAAATTTGTGTTGAACATGGGCATCATTTTGTAATCATGTAACTATTTTGGTTATGTTTAGTTGGTATAGTTAAGTTTAATGAAATATGCTAGAGGCATTTCTACCTTCATGTTAACAATTTTCATGAGGTGCACCAAGGTGGTTTGGTGGTGTTTAAACCTATGGTGCATAGGTGTTATAGAAAATTGAAAGCTTTTGTCAAAGAAAATTCAACAAAATCAAAATCAAAACATTTTTGAAAAATTGGTGCCCACTCTTGGTACTATTGGAATGCTTCTTCATTAAGTAAGGTTTAATAGAGGCATACTTTTTGGACCTAAGAGCGTCCCCACCGGTGCTCAGTATGTGACCCTGCACATTAAAATTGGCTGAAGACGAGTCAACATATCTTTGGCTCAGGAAAATGGTTTTTCTCTGACGGATTTGCTCCGTTTGCTGAGGCTGGTAAAAACCGCAGCAAAGCTGTGCACCTGCAAGAGAAGAGTGTAACAAATATAATTGACTGTTGATCCCTGGATTTTGATTGGCCGATCATAATGAATGGTCCAGGTGGTTTGCTGTTAGTACCTAGCTCCCATCCTATTTGCAGCCCTCGTTTCAGATTTATGGGCAGGGTTGCAAAAAAGTAAATAACTAAACTTGGATGTGAGAAATATTTTGGCAGGTTCACATCCTGAGCACAGGTGGGGATGCTCAAAGTTGTGGGAGATATTGAATTTTGAGTAAATTATGTGGCTGAAAATTAGTTTTTTTGTTTTTTTTGTTTTTTTTTTCATTCCATTATTGGGCTTTTATCTTCAAAATCATGTTCACACTTGAAGTAGTTACATAGTCTTGTTCACACTTGGGCCAACGACACAGGCCGCCACACTAGTTTCCTTTTAATGTTTAAAACGATTTCTGCAAAAATGTGCCCATAATCATTGGTAAAAGAAAAGTGTATTATGGAAAAGGGCCCTACTGGTCCACCCTAGGAAGAACACACATAGGCCCAGAACCATAGAAGTGGACCAGTTCCAAGTTAATAATCTGCCCAGCTAAGACCATTACCTGAAAATAATCCACCAACAAAGATCATTCTGCTTCATAATCTGCCTAGTGGAAGAACACGTAATCCATGACAGTTGGTTCTGGTACATGTTCACTATTAGAGCCCAGAGAATTATGACACAAGCCAAAATAAAATAAAATTTTTCATCCATCATATTATGTGTATCCCTGAGTGGCAATCATCCATAAGAAAATATGTTTCAAAAGAAGTGGTGAATCATCCATACGGAGATTTAGCCAAATCTGGCTATAAACCACATATGAAGCACAGGATTTTATTCATCTTTCTATATTTATGGCTACTTGCTGGAATCGAATATAGCAATCTGGCAAATTTTCTTACATTGTTTTCACACGTCTGAAAAATTGAGAACTCTGGCATAAAAAATTTCAAAATTTCAAAATTCATTTTGCCTGCATTTCGGCGAAAACTCGCCCGTAGAAAAAAAACAAGAAAAACAGCTGGACCGTACACACACTGGACAGATTTCATCCATGTTCCCAAACGATAGGGCCCCTGGTCGACACTTACCTACCTCCGACACACGACGGCAAAAATGGGATAAAATTCATTCATCCATTTTATTATCTGTTGCCTGGAAAGCTGCTCGTTCCTGGGAATGCACATTTGAAGACGAAGAAGAAGCCGACGGAGCCGAAGACGTGGACAACGAAGAAGAAGACGTAGACGCAGATGATGAAGACGAAGACGTATAGGAAGAGGACGAAAACGTAGACGAGGAAAACGAAGACAATGAAGTAGACGACGAACACCTAGACGACGAAGACGTAGACGTAGCAGATGACGACGATGAGGAAGAACGCTGGGAGAATCTGCTGCGACAAGAAAGCAAAGGGAGCTTGCTGGAGGAGGAGGCGGCAAGTGAGGAGGAGTAGGAAGAAGTCGGGTGCATCATCATGGATGGAGGAGAGATTTGGGCGGCGCATATGTCCAATTCTAAGCCTCATCACAATCTTCATCATCAGCCTTCTTCACACTCCGCGCATTTAGGTGTGTGATTCGGTGTGTTTTTTGTTATGTAAGTTTTGGTTCTGGCTGATGAAGAAGAAGAAGATATGCTTATAAGTTAGGTTGAAAGAAAAGATAGGCGGTGTTTTTGTGGAATTATGGAAGGTATTATGCTGGTCTTATTATGCACAGAGACAGAGAGAGAGAGAGAGAGAGAGAGAGAGAGAGAGAGAGAGAGATGATGTCTGATGTCTGTTTCTTAGTGTGATTT
>Ga0116230_10001597_pt1 | contig 21671 bp, 15 predicted proteins | sample S1TSphfallax_3_FD_88678 | JGI IMG/M metagenome (GOLD analysis project Ga0116230, IMG submission 88678) | Host-associated microbial communities from peat moss isolated from Minnesota, USA - S1T2_Fd - Sphagnum fallax MG | ecosystem: Host-associated > Plants > Peat moss > Unclassified | place... | reverse complement strand
GATTCATGTTTTTCCTACCATTGAAAAGGACATTTCATGTCTTTCACATCCACTTGATATCATTTGAAAATAAAGACCTCCTTGTTGACTAACTCTCTTGTTGGTTCATTTGTACTTGTAGTTTGTTCAAAGATATTCAAAGTACAATACTCATGACGTCCTTGGTCAACAAAACTATTTAAATTTTTTACCAAAAGATGCAAATGGTGATGACATTTCATCAACATAAGTTACAAAGACTTTTTATCATAGTTTTCAATGACAATAAATGAAAAAGATATAAAAGTTTCTTAACCTAAGGTTTAACATTTAAAAAAACATGTTATAGTTTTTTTTCCACATTTCTGAACTAAAATAAAATCCAAAATCACACAAACTTAATTTTTGATCTTAGAAACTAACAAAGCCAACTCAATAGCAACACTTGAATTCTCTTCCATTAAGCTATCAAAAGAGGACAAACCTTCATTTCCTCCCTAAATTTCAAACTCATGGATATAGCAAAATGTAATGCATCATTAAGCAACCAATACCTACAAAATTGGTTTACATTACAAGTACTAACAACGAGGAAAACAAAATCCATAATAATATGATAGATGTGCCATGTTAAAAGAGGTAGCACTCAACCAATCACCTTTAAAATGGTTTGTTTGTTATAACATGTAACAATAGTTTTTCAAATTTATAATGTTTATTGAAACATGGTTACTTTGTCAATAAATTTGCAAAACAAGAATAAGGATGTTTCCTTGTGTGAATTCCAAAATCAACACAAGGTATATTCCACTCTTACCTTCCCTTCCCATATGGGCAAGGTTATGTAATTTTGTAAACTCGTTGTGTAATGTTTCAAAATTCTACAAACTTTTTCATTTGTCATAACATATTGACACGCTTTTAAAAAAACATGGCCAAAACATGTTCCTAGGAAACTTTTTTCCAAACCCAATGCTTCATAACTCACAACTAGTTTTAGTGCACTAATCATTGTATTGAGGTCAAACCATACTTCTCCAATATATATGTCAAACTTTGAGTCAAAACATGTTTTCTATTTATGAAGCTTCAAAAAATCCAATGGCGATATGGCTTGGCTACCAATCAACTTCCAAAAAAGTAATGACCAAATAAGAATATCATGGAATCCTTTTGACATCCACAAATCAAAGCTTACAATTGTTGAATTACATTTTGCCAAGGTTGGTATAATTCATAATTCAATCTAACACACTAATATTTCTTGCACAAAAACTACTTTCTAGAAGGAAAATTAATTCTTAGACCAAATGTTCAAACCAAACACTCTCAACAAAATACATAGATTTTTTTTTTCACAATTAAGACCAAGGTCTTCAAAAAACTTTTTATGCTACACATCATCATTTTTCAAGAAATGTTTCATAGCAATTGTTTTGGAAATTAAACCCTTAAACACATTCAATTTCTTTTAGTTGGTTTATTTTAGCTGATTGATTTTATGTGTTCCCTTTCATTGAACTATTCACTTCATCCTCAAAGATGTTATTCCATGTATTTTATGAAAAAATAATAATCATTTTCATATTTGTGTTTCTGGATTTGATGCATTGATTAGATTATCATAACAAAGGATGTAATGTTACATAATTATGGGTCATAAACATTTACATATTTGTTATCATTCACACAAAAAAATTCCCTACCTAAAAAAATTTATGCCATGAAGTTTCCACAAGATTCTTTGAGCATGCAATTTTTTAATTAATCTTAATTATCTCTTCTTTATTTTTTGGATTATGTTCATTTTAGTTTGAAGATTGTGATTATCTTCAAACTTTTTTTCCATTGCTTGTTTTTCCATAATTACTTCATTCACGAAAACTTCACATGTTTCATTCCTATTGATCTTATTTTCATTTTCAAAAGACTAACCCATTTGCAATTGTCACAAGAAAGTATTACAAGAAATTTTTTAAATAAAAAACTAATTGTCCTACCAAAAAATTACAAAAAATCCCTAAAACATCAAAATGTAAAAAATTAAAAGCAATTACAATAAATGGTAATGTTTGAAAACAATTGAAATTTCACTCATTTTCCCCTCCTTTCATCATGGTGCAAAAAAATGTAGAAGTGCAAAATGTAATGTATGTTATATGTTTTATGCATATAGTCAAAATTTTCATAAATCTTGCACACAAATATAAACAACCATTTATATTAATAAATAAACTAATAACTGCAAACAAAAACACAAATTAACTAAATAAAAAATCACACATACATACAAATAAACTAACACAAGATGGCAACAACTTACCAACTAAAGTAGCTCAAAGGCCAAAGTTCCTTGACAAACCTTTAAATTCTTCCCAAAGCTTGGGAAATGAACCCTTGAATGACAACAAAAAGAAGGTAGAAGGAAGAGGAGTTTGAAGGCATGGTTGTTAACTGATGGTAATTTATTGTCATAGGGTAGTAGTTATCATCCTAAAGCACAATAATTAGAAAGTAATTTTAGATTGAAAAAGATAACTTATTAATGGGGTAAATCTCCACTAGAAGGAATTATGTCCTTTGCAATCAAAAAATCTATTATTACATTTCACAACAACACATCTTGGGTTTTACGACTAGTTAATAAAATGACAATTGTTTTTTTTATTATTACAATTGTAACTACAATTTCATGTTAATGATTAGTTGTAAAAGACATTGTGGTGCCACATGGCATTATCGTTTGTGATTGTAGTCGATATCATGACTTGATGGTTTTTACACAAATATCAAATTCTCAAAAATGTATTTTTAATCATCCAAAATTAAATAATAACAAAATTCCATTCATTCTTGCAACTTTTGGTGAATAATGACAAATTATGGTTGTGTGATGCTAATGTGACATGCCACATGGCAATGAGATTGACTAGTAATCACAACACCTTATGACTTGAGACACGAACTTCACATCATGATTCATGTCATTGATTTGATGAATTAATCTCATTTATTAATTAGTTGAAAATATTGTAGTCGTTTGCAATTAATAACAATTTAGTCTTACATGTGATGATGACATGGCATGCCATTTGGCAACAAGGTGTCATAATTTTTTATGGCAATTTATGATTTTTTGTGACACCATAAGTTTTTGTGTGTTTTGAATTTATGGCACCAATATTTGTCATGGCATGCCATTTTTTTTTTTGTGCCACAAGGTTTTTGAAATCATAAATTCACATGCATGTGTATGCGTACTAAACAATCTATTGTTAATTATAATTATGACTACAATATTAATACTCATTTTGAAAAAGGTGACACATAATTCTTTGACTTTTAAACTATTTAACACACCATTTTAGGTTAATTTACCTATTACGTTAACCTATGTATGTAGGCTACTTATTAAAAACCTACTTCGTAATATAGGTTACCTTGTAAGTTACTTAATTAGACATAATAAATTTACTACATCTAATATGTTCAAATATACCTAGAATAGGTTACCCTACTAATAGGTTAACCTAAGTAGGCTTGCTTAGGTTCCTGGCTTTAGGTTTTTTACCAAATCAACCTAGGTAGCCCCATTACACATATTTTATCAAGTTTGTAACCACCTTAAGTTTGTGCAACTAGATGCAATTAGATGTGACATAATTACCCTAGTTTTGTTTTTAGCCTAAAAATGCCTAAGTTAACCTCGGCTAGGTTAGTAAGTAGTATAACTTGACAAACTAATTCATTTTAAGTCAACTTAAGGAGGTCTAGGTCTAAATTAGGTTGGTAGGTAGTAAGTAGGTTAACTTAGGTCAACTTAGGTGGCCTAGGTAATTAATTCAAGGCTAAAATTTTTGAGCTTTATAACTTTGTGTTAATATAATTAATATAAAAAAAATGCTAGTGCAATGGATGAAAACTTGAACCCTAAAGTGAAGGTGAAAGGTTCAAATCCTCACTCTTATAACCTGTGATGCCTAGGCCATTTGGCTTAGGTTAGGTAGCGTAGTTTAGGCTTCTTAACCTAGGAGTTTGACATTTGTTTTTACTTTAGGCCACCTAACCTAGGTTGCTTAACATTGGTAGCTAGCCTAACTAAGTTGACTTTTGGATACGCGAGCTAGGCTAGGTTGACTAACCTAATTAGGTTAAGTTCGGTTGATTTTTTACCACACTAGTTACATGGATTAAATTAAGTTGACTTTTGGTCATGTGCAATGACTCATAATGTGTTTATAGATTTTTGACACATGTCATCCATCCATCAAGGCATTTTTTGTAACATTTAGTTGAATAAAATGACTAAGTTGAAGTGGCATGCACTTTACACATCATACCAAGGTCATCAATGACATGGAATTTCAATATTAAGCCAAAAAAAATTAAATTAATTAATAAGATGATTGGGTTTTACGACTAAATGGGTGAAACAACATGGGTTTAGCAACTCATGAATGATTAGTTGCATATGTATTTCCTAACTATAACATAGTCACAAAGCCCAATCACAAAACCCAAGATGTGTTATTGTGTTTCTTAAATGATTATATGTATGGTTTTAATCATAAACTATTTCAATAAATCCTATATGTAAAAAAAATAGTCATATATTAATGGGCATGTGATTAGTAGACAATGAGGTGGTAACAAGATGGTGGGTGTCAATTTTCATCACATTTATTCATTTATATGGCATCCATGATTAATGACAAAATGACATGGATGTCCAATTGTCATTACAATGATTAAAATATGATTAAAAATCATTTGATATGAACATAAACAAACCTACCCTCCACCTACCTATTTACCTAGCCCTTGAAAGGTCATTTCCATCTTATTACAAATTGCATGTAAATCAAATTGGGTGCAACTTATTGAAATAAATTATTTAAAATTTATTTAAATGTGAACAAGGTGTTGACAATTCATTTTGAAAATATATTTTAAATATGCTAAGATGTGCCATTATTTCATAGCATATTAAAAATATCCTTTTGCCTCAATGCTTCCTAAAATATGCAAAGACTAGTGACCTCCCTAGGACCTAGCCACCCACTTGCCTGCCAGCACACCCACCTACCTACCTCTTATTTCCTATTTCCTACAGCCTACCTATTTCCCACCTACCATCTTACAACTTGCCTACTACCTACCTCATAGTCTTGTAGTGATATGAAATAAACATGTGAAGCAAAAAAACTTGAGAAAAGTTGGACACCTTTTGATGGTGTAATCCATTGGTAAGGACCTGGTTTATCATTAAGAAGGTGAAGGGTTCAATTCTTAATACTTGCAACCTATATGCATTCCTAAAGGGTTATGTTATGTAAAGTAAACTAAGGTCATTAGGTAGGTAAGTAGGTTACATAAGTTATGTGGGTCAAGTTAAGTAAGTTAAGCTACCACCTACAAGCATGCCTTTTTTTACCCCTAAACCTATTACTTATTTACCTACCTATTTATATTTATTTTTTTAATAATAATCCAAAAAATGATTCTAATATAGGTGTAAATTCAACTAATTAAATGGTCCATTATTTGTTAATCATATTTTAGTCATTCATTACATGACACCTTGATGATATATATGACATGTCCTTTATGCTTGTCCTTTATGATTATAAGATGAAAAATGCCATGTTAAACATTTCATGACTTTTTGTCTTAAACAACTTGTCCATCATGATTAAAGGCCTTTTAATCATATAATGTCTAGTATGCCTACAAAATTAATCATACATGGAATCATAAATGTAAGAATTTCTTTCAGTGCTCTTAGCCTAGCTAGCCTAATGGGCATCTTAATAATTTCCTAGTTATTAGTTATTAATGGTAGGTTTTCATTTACCATCTCCTATTTACTAAGGGGATAAATTATTTGGGTAATTAAGTAGATTTGTGGTTGGTTTGTCAACCGATCACCTAGGGGAGATTTGGGGAAAACAAGGATAAAATTTGGGTGAATGTGGACTTTATTTGGTTTTATGGAGTACATTAAAATAAGGTGGGGAAATCTAGGAGGATAAATGAAACCCTTTTGTGGTGAGGAGCCATTTTTGGTTTCTTCTTATCTCTTCAATTCATTCCTTCATTCTTAACTTCCTTATTTTCTTGGTTGATTTTCAATGAAGTATTTTTGAGTTGTTTTTTAAGAATGAATAGCAAACATTTTGGTGTGAAAAAGAATGTGCATTTGTGTGAAGGTCATGATGGAGTTTAGAATAGGGTTTTTATTTTCTTTTTATTTTCATTACCTCTTAATGTTGATATTAGGTTTAGTTAATTTGATGTAGAAAAATGTAGCTCCCATGTTAGTTTAATATTTTTTTTCATTTTAAAAATATTTCTTTCATATATTATGTCTGGATAAGTTTATGGAACATGACAATAGTTGTTATAGGATGATAGTAGCATACTTATAGGCAGTTCAAAGGAAGGCAATAGTTTTATCCAAGTTGGTAAAATGTCATAATGGAAATTTTGACCATAGGAAGATACTTTCTAAGGTTTAAAAGGTAGCTACCCTCCACCCCTTCCCCCCCTTTTTATTTCTATATGTTTATGGCATTTTTGGAATAATTTCAGTTTTTTACCAAAAAAACAAGTATGCCTTCTAGAAATAACCCATGAACCATTTGCCTTCTTACCTTGGAATTTAAGTTTTTTTTTACTTAATAATTATTTGCCTTCACCATGGCAAGGCTATTAGGTCGACAGTTATACAATGGTCCTTAACTCCACACACTAAATAAAGAAGGGTGTGTGGGTTCTTCAAGTTCACGAACACATCTTTGGAAAAATCACATGCATAAGCTAAACAAATAGGAAAATGACAAATTAGGTGGGAATAACAAATATCCATGCAAAAAACATAAGTAGGCAAATAGATGTTGAACAATTGCTTGAAGTTCCCATGACACAAGCAGGTGGGATTCATGAAACAAGTTTGGAACATCAAAGTAAATAAAAGTAATGAAAAGGCTAGAACAAGGAATAGAGTAGGCAAGCAAGCATGAGCAAATAGGTGCAAAGCTTGAACAAGGAGTTGTGAAGTAAGCAAGAGCAATGAAATGGACATAAGCAAAAAAACAATAAGGTAAGAATGTAAAACAAGTGAAAGCATTGAAACAAACAAATAGGAAAAATGAAGGAAAGGGAAAAGAAAAGGCATTTGTGAGAAGGATGAAAAAAAACAAAAAATCAAAAAATTGAAGATCTACAAAACCAAACAATAAAAATTTTAAAAATAAAAAAAACCAAAACAAGAAAGAAATTATTGTCACAAACACCACTTTCACTTGGTGAATGGAGTTCATTCGTATGGGTGGTCATCTATGATTCATAGTTAGCGTTTAGTTCATTCCTAATTAATTAACTCCTAGTTCACTCCATGTTAATTCCCAATTCATTTCTAATTAACACACAATTCACTTTTAATTAATTCATAATTTACTTCCAATTAACTCTTAGTCCAATTCTAGTCCATTCTTAATTAATTCTTAATTTTTAATTTATTAAATCCTAATTAACTTGTCATTCACTTATAATTAAAAAGCTTCTTAAGATTTTTCCCTAGTTGATAGGCACATGAAAACCTCCATGGAAATTTCCTTAAGCTAGATCCCAAAAGCCATATAAATAAAGGTAGGACCCTAATTACCTTTAATATGTTCAACACCAATCTGAAGTATGATCTAATGTCATTGTTTTGTTTTGTTCTTTTTGAGTTTACATTTTCTTATTTCATCATAATAAAGATTTATTTGAATTTTGGTCTTGCGCATTTTGTGTTTTTGGTGTTAACCTTTGTGTTTGTCACAAGCACAAAAACCTTAAAATAAACAACAAAAGGATAAGTCTAAGTTTAAATCCAAAACATGAAATAAAAGGACCAAGACAAAAACACAAAGGCTAATAATATGAAATGTGCAAGACCAAAATATAAATAGATTTTTATTGCAATGTAGTAAACAAACGTAAACAAAAGAAAAACAAAACAAAGTTATAAAACAAGATCGTACCTCATACTAATGTTGAATAAATTGAAAATAATGGGGGCCTTAACTCTATTTACACCCATTTCGGACCTAGTTCAAAGAAGGTTCCATAGAGGTTTCCAATGTGCCTATCAACCATGGAAGCTTTTTGAAATGCTTTTTAATTACAAGTGAAGTATGAATTATTTAAAACTTAAGTAAGAGTGAAATAAAAGTTAACTATGAGTTAACTATTAATCAATTAATAATTAATAGAAAATGGACTATTAGTGAATTTAGAACATAATTATAAATGAACTATGAGTTGATTAGGAGTGAATTAAAAATTAATTAAAAGTGAATTAGGAATTAACTAAAAGTTATGGATGAACATTCATATGAATGAACTCCGTCCATCATGTGAAAGTGGTGTCCATGACAATGTTCTTGTCTTGGTTTTTTTGTTTCATGTTTTGGATTAAACTTAGAACTATCCTTTCGCCATCTATTTTTGTAGTTTTTATGTTTGTGATAGTTAGCTTCATACCAAACATCAAGTAATGTTTTTGCGGAATGTTTAAAGTGCTTGTGAAATGGGAATGAAGATGTTTATAGGCCCATTTATTCTTCAAAAAATATTACAACACCACCAAGAAAAAACCCTAACACTTTGGATGATTCTAGAAATTAAAAACCATAGTCTTAGTTCAACTTAGACTTTAAACATCCTAGCTACCTAGATCCCCTAGATTTGGTATAGAACTTAACTTGAAAACCTAATATGGGTAACCTTTTTTTACCCCACTTTAATCCCAACATTTTTGGAAAGGTATGAAAGGGATATAATTTTTAATGGTTGGTTCTCACAAAAAAAGAACCAATTGACATCCATGTATATCAATTAGGGTATCAAAAAATTTGATGCCCAAAGGTGTTCTATGTTTATACCAAAGCGATACCCGCCCAACATTGGTACATACCAATGTTGTGTGGTTTTTATATTATGTTGATAGCATTCAATTCTTATTTTTTAGAAATAAAAAAGCCTCCTTGATTTTATTTATTTGAAACAATTCAAAATCATAAAGCATCTAATTTTGGTTTTTTGAACAAATTAGATATAATGAAAAGAACCTTTGGTTTCGAGTTATTTGAAAAGTTCAAAGAACCTGCAAAATAATAATAATTGAGTGTTAATTCTTTGACCTTGTTCTTTGAATTAAAAAACCTCAATTAAAGGTCAAAAATAGTTCTTTGATTGGTCAAAACCAGTTTGATGACCTAAATTTCAATCCAAAATCCAATTCCATAAAATAGTTCAAAACTTGATAACTAGGTAATATTAACACCATTTGATGAGGTGTGATATTGTAGACCAATGTTGTACATGTGGACCAAGATAAGTATCTTCTAGTGTTTGATTGAATGAACATTTTTACATATGAAAATGCATTTTTCAAATAATGTTCAATTGAAAATTTTGGTCTTTCACACAATGTATTTTTCATATACAATCTATTTTGTATTATGCTTGAATTGATGTGACATGGAGATTGAAACCTATGGAAACACCCAATGGCAACATCATTACAAATGTAAAGTTCCATCATCAATCTTTGCTTTTGCCAATTAATAGATCAAATTTCATGTTTCATGAGTGTAATTGTTCAATATTTGTTCCTTTTGCTTGTTTAATTTTGTAGTCATTCTTCCATCAATGATAGTAATCAAATGACGATCAAAGTGTGTTATTTGCAAATGTCACTTTGCATACAACATATGATTCAAATAAAATTGTAGAAGAATTATGTGCGATGAGAAATTCAAGTGTGAAACATAATTAGCCAAAAGATAGATACTTCACATTATTTCCATCATATAATGGAAAAGGTTTTGTAAAAAACTATTGTTGATTCCAACTTGTGTGCATTGCACAACAATAAGGACAATTGTTTGGCAAGATTGAATATTCTTCTTTTCAAACACATCAAATTTAGGAACTCCTTGTATTGTTCAAGAATGGTGGTGTTGTCTTTGTCAACTCTAATGTTGGATTGGCATAGATTATAGTGTAATGTTTCCTTTTGCGGTTCACAAAAATGCATAACTGGTTGCCACAAATAAAGGTATTTTTTTCATTTTTTTTGGTTTTAATGAGGAAATGAATGTCATTTAAAATAAGAAAGGTTTTCATAAATGTTTTAGAGGCTATGGATTGGAATTGATGGAATAAGATAAAATTTAAGTTTTTTGGGTTTTTCAATCATGTATATTGTATTTTTATAACCAAAAATATATATTAGGATAACAAAAATAGATGATGTTGAATACCACTACACTCAAATGATCTTTTTATATTCTTAAATCTATAGGTAAAATTTTGTGTGTAACATCCCCTAATGCCAATCATTAACCATCAATGACCTTTGGATATATTATATTAAGTTTTTTGAACATAGGAAACTTGTGATTTTATTTAAAATCTTCATTAAAAAAACAAACATATGCAATAATATCTAATCAAATTTGAGAAAAAGAAAATTTTAATTATTGGGATTATAAGTGAAAAATATTATTGAAAAATGAGAAGGGTGGGGATGTAATATAAAACTTCTATGGAAAAAATAGACAACATCACCTAGTTGCACAATCTTTATTATAGGTAGGAAACTTTGTTTTCCAAACAAAACATTTGACTTTAATGTTGTTTTGAATGTGGTAGGCACATATTCTACCCAAAATTCCTCTTTGCCTACTTCAAACAATTCAACTTATATTTTCAATAAAACTTATAACACAAATAATCTATTATTTCCACTTATTAAGTTATATCTATAGATTGTATTCACACAATGTTTTATTACAGTTATTGTTCCCTTATTTCCTAGATTCTTAATTATCTTATATGTAAAATTTGTGATCAAAATTCCCTTACTCTTTCAGAAAACACAACAATTTTACAAGTATGTTCATTATTTTCTCATTAATATTATATTGTCCTCTTTATTCAAAATTGAACATATCAAACATTTGTAGTGTAAAATGTAGAAATCAAAATTGAAAAAAATGAAAATTTGTGGTTCATAGTTTAACAAAACTTTAAACTACATATTGTGTCTATATTCCATCTCTAGCAACTTTCTAAGCTCTGTGTGTCCCAACAAAAACAATTTTCAATTTTCATCAAATTCCAAAATTATATCTTAAATATTTTCCTTCCAAAAATAATTTTAAATTCAAACTATTGAAATGTCTTAATCATGTCTAACTAATTAGCCATCTTCATCTTGCATTGTTAATTCTTTGCCATTCATCTAGTAACATTGCCCTCCTTCCACTTTAAATTTTGTCCTCGAAATCCTTGCTATAGAAAAAATAAATTTGTGTTTTTGAAGTCAGTATGTTAACCATCTATGGGTTGATATGTTCATGTTGAGTTGTTGATATTCCTATATGCACTTTAACATGTATTTTTGTGGTATCCTCAATTAGTGCACTCATTGAAGCATTAGAACCTTAAGCATTAATTTTGTTGTACCTTGTTGTGTTTATTTAAATATGAGCTCCACCACCTTCTTTTTACTTCCAACTGGTCCCCTCTATTCATTATTGTCATTAGATATTAGCCTTATATTTTATATAAGAACTTTTTGTACCTATTCCTTAACATGTTTATTTTGAAAATCTTGTCCTCCTCCTTTAAGATCCTATGATTCATGTTCTTATTGTTGACATGTTACTCCACTGTACTTAGCCTTGTTTATTTCATCTAATGGACTTGCTAGCTTTGAACTATTTGGATTTATGTACATAAAATTTGGAAAGGCCTTCTTAAAAGCAAACAAATGCCTTCTATACCTATCCTCATCCTTCTTGTGTGCAATCAAATTCTTATATATTTCTTCCTTGAATTGCATTTCCACAAGTTCCCACCACTCATAAAGTTCAACATTGGAGGCTTCCATTTGTTGTTTGGTATGTAGTATAAAGTAATATTCTACCAAATTGTCATAATCCTCCAATTTGTTGTTGACATACATAGGATATAGATCCTTGTATTTCTCCAGCAAGTCATCTAACTTTGTCTTGGTTTTTAACATCTCCTTCTATAGTGCTAAAACTTCCAAGATTACCTTCTCCTTCTCCTCTTCTGCCTTGTGTCAATGGAATTCCTCTCCTACAACCATAGATTTCATCTATAAAATTTGTAGAACCATCTTTTCAATTATAATATAAAGTCTCCAACTCCTACAACCATAATTCTTTCTCCCATAACTCCAATCCCTGCTTATGTTTATAGTCTATCATTACCTTTCAGTACTATTGTTCAATCTCCTTCCATGCCTCTTATTTATTTTTTAAGTTCATGACATTCCTTTTGTAGAGTTGTCCATTCAACCATCCTCCTTTTCAACTCTTTTTTCCCTATGGTCAATTCTAGCATTTTAACACTCAATCTCTCCTCCATTTATATTTTATGTTTCTTCCAACCACCCATTCACTTCTTATATTCCTCGTGGCCTTCTTGCTCCTTTTGCATTTGCCTAAATAATACAATTTTTTTTCTCCTTCCATTGTGGTTAATCTGGTTTTTTTTTAAACTACACCTCTAAACCCAAATTACCCATCTTTAATCTAATTATAACCATTACTTGACACATTTCGGTAATTTTGTTGGTTTTTAAGACATCAATTGCCATATCCTCTACAAATTTGGGTGCAAGGTTCTATGGTGTTTCCTCCCTAAATCCGTTTCTTGATGACATCACCTTATCCCACATCTATAACTCTTGGCCAATTTCCAAAGTTTTTCCTTTTGTTGACCCTGGTCTATTATGTGGCACTAATATTGTAGTTGGTCTATAGTCATTGAATGTTGGTTCTTGTAAAACCATTTATAGTACTTGAAGTTGTATTATGGTTGTTGTTGATTTATCTATGGTTGTATTGCATGTACATCCATTGTAGCACCCTCATGAACCTCCATTTGTGCATGATAATCATAGAAATCATCTACTTCATCATGTTGCATTTGCTAATGTTGTGCTTGAATTGCTACTGCTTGTTGTGGTGATATATTCTTGTTGCTTCATTTGCTATAGCTATTCCTTCTTCTATTCTTGTGTACTGAAAATAATTTTCCTTCTATAATTTAGAAGGAATATGGCGTGTAATTATTATTGGGGCTATGATTCTAGGTTGTCTTATATTCCTTCGCATAATTTTTTATGGTTTAACAATATCCTCCCTTGACTTCCTTCTTTACTTTAGTGTTTTTCCAATTTTAGATTTGTTATTTCTTTTTCTCCATGGCCCTTGGAAATCCCCTTGTTGCTCCTCACTTGCTATCTGAAACATGTTGCAACTCCTCCTTGGTTTTTTTTACTTCTTTTTTATTTTTGTTGTTTTTTTCTTTATAACCCCAAAATCTTCTTGAAACATGTACTTGAACAACCTCTCCAAAATTAATTCCAAATGATAGGATTCTTTCCTATCCTCTTGTTTCCCATCCACTTGCATCTTCACTTGCATTTTGGTCCATCTATCCAACTCATTACATAGATTATTAAACATAAATGTGCCCAATCCACCTCAATTCCTTCCTCCACCTTCATGAATGTCAGTGTATTCATGTTGCTCATGTATTGCACCTTCTACTTTTGGTATACCACATATATTACAACGGGGCATCTAGTGCTAATTGGCATCTTGCACATTTTAACATTCCACTAATTTGCATTTGTGTATGTGGGCTTTATATCATGACTAAACAACAATTCTTCTACCAACATTTTGGTCAGATGTCCCTTTGAATCCTCAACATATTGACTTTAACTAACTCCAAATGCATCAACTATTATTTGTTTGCCAATGACATACACTATGCCTCACTTCCCAAAATAAATTTCAAACCCATTAATCACAAAAGTGTTTAGAAATTCTACTAGAGCATCATGGTTTAGTTCTTTCCACTCAATGTCCAACAATGTGACTAAACATGCTTTGCTACCCCAAACCTCTTCTCCCTTTCCCATCTTCTTTCACATTATATTTTTCAATTGGTTTGGAATAACTTTATTTGGTTGGAGTTAAAAATAGTCTTCTTTCATCTTGAATCTTAATCCCTCTCTTTTCTAGAGTCTTTTGATCCATTTTCCGAAAATGTTTTTTTCCTTCTTCAATTTTAAAGCATGGTAAATTTTCCAAACCTAGGTGAGATGGTGGGGTAGACATGATTTCTTACCTTGTCATTTGTGGTTACATTTCCTCCAATGTAATTTTTGTAGCCTCCTAAATTTTTTGCATTGTTGCAATTAACCGTTATTCTGCACCAATGTTCTTTTCATTTTTTTCATCATTTAAATTTGGATCTCCATTGGTTATTCCATTGTTCCACCAGATCTTATCACAACTCCCACTTTCCTAATGAAAATGCTTCTTTGTAGCCTTTCTAACACAAGTCGTATCGACTCTTGAATTTTGTCTACACATTGAACTATTACACCAATCCCAACCTCAAACCTTCTTCCTTCCTCATATTCACATGATGATGGTGATTCCAAAGGTGAAATTGCTACTAGCAATGTAATGTTATACACTAGTCCTCCAACATGTCTTTCCAGTTCCTCCTGCACTTCTTGATGTCTTGCAAAAACTTCTTTTGCATTTTTTATTTTTTCAAGTTTTTGCACTTTCGTTTGTTTTACAACTCTATGTGTTTATTCGTATTTTGCTATTTTTTGCAATCTTTCAAGCGCGCTCTCCTCACTCATGTTGCAACACACATTATAAATGCAAAACACAAATATCATGCACCAAGAAACTTCGAATGCCAATAAGTTTGATGACCCTTCCATCCTCCCATTTTTTCTTTTAGGGCAGCCCATTGTGTTTGTATTAATTAATCATTTTTTTAAGCACCCCATTCAATTCATGATGATTTTTTTCTTGTAAATCCATGTGGAAGTAGTTACATTCATTAATGGTTCAAATGTATTGTTATATTCATTCATCCATATGTCACGGTAACCACCTATCCATTCATCCCTTGTTTTTTCCACCATGTGTATTAAGATATGTCCCAACTCATCAATATAATTAGTTGATTGAGTTGTTGAGTCAATTGATTTTTTTATGGTTGTGGCTACTAGGTTGCCATCCTTCACCTATATCACCATCATCTTTGATTCCTTATCGTGATTGATATGTTATTTGTGTTTCTTTCGAGTAGATTGGTGTCTATACTTTAGAATTTTGCATAAATTCAATAAATTTGTACGATTTCAATTTGTTAATATTAACTGACATGAGATTGGGTTCAAGGTTAGTAAGTGTCACTAGTAATACCATATTGTTAGGCAACACATATTGTATTCTATATGGTCCAAACCATTTGCTAATGAACTTTCCAATACGTGATTCATTCCCTTTTGGAAACCATATAACAAAATCACCAAATTTGAATTGTTTTTTTGTATTATGTTGCTAACTCCACAAAGCCTAATCCACTTATGTGTTCCTAATTTCACTTCAAATTACAATTTGTCTTCTTGTAGTTTCTTTAACTCTAAGATTCTACTTGTTAAAACTCTCACATGATTCCCTTCTTTGTGGTCATTATCAATTATTAACAAAATGTATTTTGTAGGCATTAGAGGATGTAACCCATAAACAAGTTGGTATGGTGTATATATTGTACCTATTTTGTATGTTATTATGTAAGAAAACAAAAATATTGGTAAATGTTCATCCCAATCTCTTTTATTTTTGCTAACCAATTTAATTAACAATGTTCCCAACACCTTGTTGGTGGACTTTGCCTAACCATCCCCATGTGGGTAATAAGTATTGGAATTGACATGTTTTAGTAAGAAATGATCTATCAAATGTTTGATTACATCATTAATAAAATGCGCACCCTAATATGTGATTATAATTAATGGTCATCCAAACCTAATAAAAATGCATTCATATAGATTTTTGTTGTTATTATTGCAATATTTGTCCTTAATGTTTTGGCCTCCACCCATCTTGTTGCATAATTTGTGGCCACCAATATGTACTTTTTCCTTGTATACTTTCTTGTTGGTTTTATTGGTCCCACAAAATTAAGTCCCCATTTCATAATTGGTTCCTTTGGAAGAATTATGACTAGCTTAACCAAACTCTATGTAGCCAACCTTCTAATGTGTTGACACACATCACACAATTTGTAGAAATAACTAACATTTTTGTACATTGTAGATCATTAGTACCGTGTGTCTAGAAAATTGTTCTTTATGATTTCAGTAGTATAGTGTCCTCCTATTGCTCCTTCATGCAACTACTTCATCACCTTTTGTGTTTCTGTGGTTGATAGGCATCGCTTCAATTTGCTGTCCTTACCCATCTTGTACAAAACATCATTATTCAATGTAAAGGGTTTAGCCTTCCTAACCAACTATTGTTTTTGTCATGTTGACAAAAATTCTTCCATTTGTCATGTTTATAAAAAAATCTTGGCATCATTCAACCATTCTAGTTCTATGAAAAACAAGTTGGTATATGTGGTCTATTCTCGGATTCTTGTGGGTTTTGTGGTATTAGGCAATTTAGACAAACATCTCCAACTACATGAGTCTTGTTTAGCTTGTATGTTATAGTGAAGTCATACTTTATAAACAACAATAACCATAGGTAGTTATTCTCCTTAAGGTTTATGGTTTGTTTACCAAGTAAATTTAAACCATATGATCTACATAAAAACACAATTTTATTTCCCAACAAATAATGCTTGAATTTATGCAATGCAAAGACCATAACTAAAACCTCCATTTATGTGGTGCCATAGTTATGTTCTACACTATTAAGAAGTTTGGAAGCATACACTACTAGTTGATCACTTTTCCCTATGATATTCTGTGGCAATAAAGTTTCCATAGCGAACAAAAATGCATATGTGTGAACATGGAACTCTACGTCCGAATTTGATGGTATTAAAATTTGTGTTTCAATATATTATTGTTTCATAAGCTCACAAGTTTTCTGACACTCTTTTGTCCACATAAAACTTTTTGTTTTCCTTGCGAGCTTAATAATACCAGCCATAATTGTTGCAAAGTTCTTAATAAAACATTTGTAAAATTATGCCATGCCATTGAATACTTGAATTTGTAGTGAATTTTGTGGTACATGCATGTTCACGATCGCTTGTATTTTTTTGGGATAAGGTAGCTTACTTTTTTTTGAAATAAAAAATCCAAAAATTATTCTAGAAAATACCATAAAAACACATTTTTATGGGTTTAAATTGACGTTGTACTCCCTACACTTCTAAAAACATAATTTGAACTTTTGCAAGAAAGTTTCCATGTTATTATATATTGTGAAATCGTTTAGGAATATTTTCATGAAGTTGTTGAAATGTTTTCTGAATGTTTCTATCATAACTTTTTGAAATGTTGGAGGTTCATTCTTCACTCCAAAAGGCATCACCTTCCAAATAAATGTTCCTCAATTTGTGACAAGTGTTGTCTTGTATTTTTCTTTTGGAGCTATGGATATATCTGATGATACCTAGAATATCCATACAAAAATGAATATATGTTTTACACCTTGCCATTGTGTTTAATACCTCATCTGTGAATGGTCATAAAAAAAGATCCTTTTTTATTATTGCATTCAACTTTCTAAAATCCACATAGATTTTAAGCTTCTCATTCTTTTTTGTTACTACCACAATTGGTGACAACTATGTAGCCTCTACCACAAGTTGTATGAAACATGTTGCTAATAACTTATCAATGTTTTGTTTCATTGTTGTAGCATAATTTGGATTTAACCTATACTTGGCTTAGTGTGTTGGTGGTATGGTTGTATCTAATTCAATTTTGTGGTGAGGTAGCTCTAGTGGGATGCCTTTCAAATCTTTGTATGTCCATGCAAAGACATCCTTGTACTTTCAAAGAAGTTCCTCCAACTCCAACACCTTTTATGGTTGTAATTTAGAATTCACCTTCACCATATGTGGTTCCTTTTTAGTCCCTAGATTGAATTTTATTAATTGTAATTTTATTATTTTAATGTCCTTGACCTTTTTTGGGGTTTCATTTATCTAAACATTCCTTGGTTGGTGTTTGTAATACATTTATGTATAAACTTTTTATTCTAGAACAACTATTGGCTCATATCTATGTGTAGTCTCTCCCTTTACTAAAACAAATTCTATACTATTTAGTTATGTACTATGATTCTTGACTTCAGTACTTTTGTGGTTGGATTCTATGGATCCTATAGACTAAAATGTATCTAGATTTATGGTGTTTATAAAAAACAATTTTGGTTCTATAGTAAATATGATGTCCTTGTTTTCATCGATGATACCATTCTAGTAATCATAACATAACACTTTTGGTCTTTTCAACTCTACTCTTAGGTGCTTATAAGTCACCATTATGGTTCTAATTGTTCCATTCCTTTGATTGGTCATGGTGTTGTTTCCCCAATCATGTGCTATTATGGCATCCCTCAACCATGGTCTCTTTAGCAACATGGAATAACTAGTGTCTATTACACTATTTTGTAACACAATAAATGTAGTAATATATAGGGTATGTTGTGAACATATATCTTTAGATCACAAATCAATCCCATTGGATTGTAGTGGTCTAATATGCCATCTTTAGATTATATGGTGCGAGTTTAGGCTTTGGCAACCCCAGCCTCAATTTTAACTACTTTGTAATGATATTAATTCTAGATCTACCATTTAACAAAACATCTTTTACAATATTTTTTCTCAATTTTTATTTGAATAATCGCCATATGATTATCAATAGTTATAGTTGTTGTTAATTTTCGTACTATTTTTTTGTGACTATTTTTGCTACATTCTATGGTTTATTTGGTTTCATTTTCTGCCATAGATATCTTTTCAACTTAGGAATGATCTTCAATAATTTCCCCAAATTCAAAATATAATTTATTTCCAACATTTGTCTACTTGATGTTTTGAAATATATATTTTACCAATATTAGCTTACTTTGTGAAACTATAGATTTTTAAGGCTTAGAAGTTTCTAAAGATGGTGTTGTGTCTGGCATACTAGGCCATGTTGTGTTCCATCCTTCCATTGATGCAAAAGAGCCTTCATTTGTAGTTTGTGCCTTTTGTAATTGTTTTATGGTGTTTACCATTGTTTTAAAAAAATTCTCCAATTTCTTCTAGTTCACAATAATTTTGTTTTTTCATGGTTCTCTTTCCCGGAACCCTTATTCTTATGTGATTCTATTTATGGTAACAACATTTACATCTACTACATTGATTTATGCAATGACTATGTTAACAATAATTACCATTTTTCCATATGAAGTTGATGCGTTTTCCCCTTGGAACATCTTTTTCATCTCTGCAAATTTTGGACATTTTGTCATCTTGTGTCCATTCAAACCATAAATTTGACATACATATGATCCATTCTTATGAGCTTTCTAATTCTAATTGGTAGCCTTTATTGTTGCTATAGTTGGCGGATTTTTTTTTCTTCATTCTACATGTGTTTACAATGTGATTATTTTTGCCATAGTTTGTACAATGCTTACTAGTCTTTTGTGTTTTCATTTGCAGTTTTGATGTTGTATTTTTGTTGACCAATGCCATTAACAGTGCACTTTGGGCTTTTGTAGGTGTCATGATTTCTTCACACACCATAGCTGCCTCCTCATGCAACCACAATGTGGTCTATTTTAGTCTTACAATTGTAATCCTTAAATACAACTATAATCTTGCCCAAAACACATTAGTTAAAAAATTATCTATAGTGGGTGTTTGCAATCCATGAACCAATTTATGTATGCCCTCATAGTGCACCTTGACCCTTTCAATATTTCCATGTTTGATATTCTTGAGTTCCATGTAAATTTGTTTGTCATTTTGCATCTTGTGATGATGTTTACAAAAGGTTTGCATTAATTAAAAAAAACTACAATTAGGAAATTCTAACATGTAATTATGACACCAATTTGTTGTTGTTTTTCACAGTGTATAATTGAATGCATTGTTATGTACTCTTTAGATGTTTATCCATTTTCTTTTATGGTTCCATTAAATACTTTCATATGAGCATTTGGATCTACATTTTTCTTGTAATTTAAATACTTCAAAGCTTATCGATATAGCGTGACCATTGGAACCCTTGTTCCAAGTTCACCATTAATTTGGTTCTCTATCCTTCACAATTTATTGGAATCGATGGTGGCCACCCAACAAATATGTTTGCTTGTGTTGTCATAATTGGCATTGTGTAAATTGTTTGAGGTTTTGAAATAAGCATTGTTACCTTGCTTGGAACTTCATGAGTTTGGTTTGTTTTGCGTTCAAGTTGAGTACTTAGTAATACTTGGTATGCACCTTAATTGTTCTTAGTTTGTTTCCTTCTTTTTGATGGCTTAGATTCTTGGATTCATTAAATATTCTTAGATTCATTAAATATTGTAATCAATCCTTTTGTTACTTATTTAAACTTTTAAATGGACTTCAAATGACTTGAAAATGACATAATTTTGAGAAGATTCTTAAAATATATCATTACATAATAATATAATGCAACATATATTTGGGTCAAAAAGAAATTTTAATGTTTTTTTCAATTTACAAATAAAATATTCATAATATATTTCATGAATATTTCAAAATAAGTAGTCACCTAAGTCCTTATTCAAGGTGCACCTTTGACTCATTATTTCATGAATGCACCCCACACAAATAATTGGAAAAATCTCAAAATTTTGAAAGATTTTCATCAAATTTATTATGCAAATTGATTTGAGGTTGTTTGATGTCATTCTCAAAGACAACACAACAATCAAAGACAACACAACAAACACAAGTTTGATTTCCCTATAGTCCAAACAAAGTTTAATGTAAAATTTGATTTTCTCCTCACAACATATTTGATGCTACCACACCTCCTCCATAATATTGAAAGGTTTTAAAAAATAGATCCCATCTTAAAGTAACAAGAAATAAAAGAAAAAATTCAATTAAAAAAATATAAAGATAACATGCAATTGTTAATGACATGATGGATAAAAGGTACTACAACAAAAACATGTTTTTCACATCCCTTACATTGTGACCAAGATAACTAACATGATTAAACTTCTTGTTCAAAATGACTTTACAAAATAAATTTTGTCCATTTTGGCCCCCTAAAAAATAGATATGTTCAATATGACTAAACCAAAACCACAAAAACATAGCTTTTATGCCCCTAGGAAACTAACTGTAATAATTATAGACTCAATTATAGTCAGTGCATGATGATGGACTATGCCTGTTTTCACTAATTAAATAAGTAGATGTGTCTAAGTTGAAATACAATTTGAAAATTAACTAATTATTTAACAGACGTGGGTCAAAGTTGCCAAGGTACCATGATATTCCACTTATTTCAAAGATCTACTCCATAGTAATGGAGACTCATTTTATTTTGTTCCTATGCAAGTTTGGTTTAATTGCATTTCTAATATTCTTTAAGGAATATAAATTCATATGTGTAAAGAAAATGAGGTAATCTGAAGATCAATGAAATAAAATAAAATAAACATAAATATCATGACATGGAACTTGTGTATTTTGATGTCATTATTATATTAGATCTCTAATTAATGCAAACACATTTCCTCAATTTGGAGGTGATGCCTTCTCATCTGCAACACTAGTAACTTTGG
>Ga0116230_10001595_pt1 | contig 21676 bp, 15 predicted proteins | sample S1TSphfallax_3_FD_88678 | JGI IMG/M metagenome (GOLD analysis project Ga0116230, IMG submission 88678) | Host-associated microbial communities from peat moss isolated from Minnesota, USA - S1T2_Fd - Sphagnum fallax MG | ecosystem: Host-associated > Plants > Peat moss > Unclassified | place... | reverse complement strand
TCGGCCAGACGAACAGCGTATTGACGAGCAGGACCCCCGTCGGCGCGAGCGCCGTCACGACGAGCGCCGCTCCGCCGGCCGACGTCCCGACCAGCCGCAGCCAGGACCACAGCGCGGGAATCCACAGCAACTGCAGCCAGATCCCGAGGCATTGATCGACCTCGTCCGGATCGGCCCCCAGGGCGGACACGGGCGGCTCCACGAGCAGAATCGCCCCCGTCTGCAGCGGCGGCCGATCGCTGCTCAGCCAGTCGCCCATCAGGTGCCTGGGGCTCTGGCCGCGCTCCAGGCGCTCGGCGAAAATCTGCGGGATCATATTGTCGCCGGGCAACGGCCGGCCGAAGCGCCGCTGGCCGAGCGCGCCGAGGGGCGGCGAGGGGTCCGGCAGCAGCACCGCCAGATAGCCGAGCCCGATCGCCAGCAGGAGCGCCCCCGGTATCCAATAATCGACTACCCAAAAGTTCCCGGCCGCCGGGCGGGGCTGCGACCGCGGGCGCAGGGCGGCGACGGCCGCGAGCGTCCAGGCCGCGGCGACGAAGCTCCGGCCGAGGGCCGGCGCGGCCAGGAAGAGCCAGAACGCGGCATAGCCGGCCAGCGCGACCGCGGCCAGCGCAAGCAGCGGCACGAGCGGCGGCGGGACCCAGGCCCACCGCGCCAGCATCCGGCCCGCCCCCACGGCCAGCAGGGCGAGCGCCGCGGCCGTCGCGAGGAAGGTGGCGAGCTTCTTCGAGAATTCGAGCGAGCCGCTGAAGAGGAGCGGCACGGACCGGGGCTCGCCCACCGCCAGCCATCCACCCCACGCCACTGCGTGGTCGACGGCGCGAATCACGACGGGGGCGCCGCGCCAGCGCGCAGGCGGACCGAACCGGACCTCACTCCAGCGTTCGCCGACGTTCGTCCGGGTGATCTCCACGCGTTCGCCCGTCCGCTGGTTCTCCAGATAGAGCTGGTTGCCGGGCATGCCGGGATACCCGCAGATGGGGAGGCCGAGAATCCGCGGGGCCGGAAACGGGCCCAGGGTGAGTTCGCCTTCGGTGGCGTCGCTGCCGCCCCAGGAACACCAGTAATGGCCGTGATCGGGTCCGCTGCGGAGCACGGGGAGCGGACCATCCTCGGGGAAAGTTCCGACCGTCGCCGCCGCCGCAGGCAGGATGCGCCCTTCGCGATGGCCGACGATCAGGGGCCAGAGCAGCACCGCGAGGCCGGCCAGCCACAAGCCTGCCAGCCAACGCTTCATAACCGCTGAAAGCGATACTTCGCGAGCGCCCACATCCAGGTGACGGGATCGCGGAACATCGCGACCTTCTTGCCTTCCGCGAAGGAACGCGAGCGGTAGGTGATGGGGATCTCAATCGGCCGATAGCCCTTGCGCACAAGCTTGATCAGGAGTTCCCAGTCGAAGTCGAAGCGATTGCTCTCCAGGCGCACGCCGTCGAGGCAGCGCCGGCGGAAGACCTTGTACATCGTAAAGGGGTCCTTGAGCCAGATCCCCAGGGAGGCGTCGAGCATCAGCGTGAAGGTCCAGTGGGCCACATTGAGCACCAGCGCCCGGAGTTTCTGATCGGTGAACTTGCGGATCGCCCAGCCGCCGTCGCCGTGGCGCGAGCCCAGCACGAAGTCGTGCTGTCCCGACGCGATGGGCTGCAGCAGTTTCTCGTAGTCCGCGAGGTCGTATTCGAGATCGCCGTCCTGGATGAGCAGGATGTCGCCGGTCGCCTGGGCGAAACCCGCGCGCACGGCGTGGCCCTTGCCGCGCGGCGCCTCCTCCAGGATTAACCGGACGCGCGGATGCTCGCGATACCCCAGCACGATATCGCGGGTGCCGTCGGTCGAATTGCTCTCGATGATGATGACCTCGAAGACGAATCCTGGGAGCGTCTTGGCGACGATCGCATCGAGGGCTGTCTTGGCGGTGGGGCCTTCGTTGAAGACCGGCACAATGATAGAGACCGTGGTGGGCGGGGGGAGAGCGGCGGGCACGAGTTAGGCAGGGTGGGGGGAGGTTAGATGGGTCCGCCTCCCGACGGCGAGGAAAACGGCGGGGGTGCCGAGAGCCGCGGCCAGCGCCAAGCCGCAGAGTGCGATCGACTCCGCGCTCAATTCGCGGGGCGTGAACGAGGGGTCGGCGAGGAGCCCGATGACCCGGACCGAGACGCTTTCCAGCGCGGCGAGGCCGACCAGCCAGCGCCAACTCAGCCAGCGCACCGGCCACGCGGCCGCGCACCAGACGATCAGCATCACCGAAACCGGTTCCAGGCAGTTGCGGCCGAGGCCGTCGTCACTGTAGCCCCAGAACACCAGCATCAGCGCGAGCGGCGCGGCCAATAGCGCCAGGCGGAACGGGCCGGAGGCGGGGAGCGCCCGCCGGCGAAAGATGAGGCATGCGGCCACCAGGTAAGCGCCGAAGCCAACGGCTCCCGGGAGCGATTTGGCATAACCGATCCCCCAGCGGGCCGCGGCGGAGAGCGGGCCTTCGATCCAATCCGCCATGCCGTCCGACCGGAAGAACGCGCCGGGAACGGCGGTGAATTCGAGGTTGTGCCAGCGGCAGAGCAGCCAGCTCACCGCCGAGAGAGCCGGAGCGGTGCCGCGGCCATCGCCCAGCGGATAATGCACAAAGGGATCGGGTTTGCCGACCCAAGCCCGATAAGCCAGCCAGGGCGCGAGCCCGACCACGCAGCCCAGGACGTAGCGGAGAGCGCGGCCGGCGGCGCGAGGGGCGCGGCAGTCCGGTTCCCGATCGAGGAACACGAACAGGGCGATGGCCGGGATGAACAGGCCGCCGACGGGATGGCTCAGGTAGGCGAGGACCGACCAGACGACCGCCCAGCCGAGGCGGCGCGGAGGCAGCGCGGCGGTCAGGGCGAGCAGCAGGAAATAGGTGGCGAAGAGTTTCGGCCAGATGAAGTCGACATTGATCGCCACGACCGGCGCGGCGCACAGCCACGCCGCCGCCAGATCGCACCGGGCGCCGCCCGTCAGCCGCCGCGCGAGCCCGATCCCGCCCAATACCACGAGCGAGTTTGTCAGGATGCCCCAGATGCGGGCCAGGTAGTAACCGTCGCGGGAGGCGGGCCAGGCATCGCGGGCCAGGCTGGGTGGGTCATCCGGACGTTCGCCGAAGAGGGCATCGGCGCCGGCGAGACCAAGGGGGGAGAGCGGTCCCCGCGAGGCAACCGACCAGTCGGCTCCGAAATAGTCCCGGTGATGGTCGCGCCCGGAGAACCCGCGGAGAAAGAAGGCCGCGGTATCGTAGGGCAGGCGCATGTCGGGCGGGGAGGCGATCATCCGGCCCTGCGCGGTGGTGCCGCCGTCGTATTCCTGATCGACGCGGAGCGGCAGCACTCCGAAGGCGAGCGCGGCGACGGCGACTCCCGCCCAGGCGGCGAGATCGCGGATCTCGGGACCGGAAAACGGCGCGCCTGCGATCCCCCAGCGCACCGCGAGCAGCGCGGCGGCGAGGGCGACGCCGCCGATCCAGAGGTCCGCCACCGGCTCGAAGTGCGCCGCGCCCAGCAGCCAAAGCCCGAGACCGCCCAGCACCAGCGCGAGGAGGCCCGGCAACGGCAGCACGGAAGCTCCGCCCGGCAGGGCGCGCGGCCAACAGGTGCGCAGGGCCATCCCGGGCACGAGCAGCAGACCGCTCAGGGCGAGGGCCGCGAGCGCATACCAGCCGTAATTTCGCGGCACCCCGAGGAGCCACACGGTGGCGGGTCCGGGCGGATTCTGCGGCGAACCGACCGCGAGCCAGCCGAGCGCGGTAGTCACGCCGTCGTCGAGAATCAATCGAGCGGTGCCTCCGACCCAGGCCGCGGCGTCGACGACCCAGAGGCGCCCGGTCTCGCCTGGGTTCGGTCCGGTAAAGACGGTGCGTCCCGTGCGCCCGTCCGCGCCCCGCCATTCAATCGCGAGTCCGTTGCCCGTCCGCGCCGGATAGCCGGCGATGGGCACGAACAGCGTGGCCGCAGTGACCGGAAACGGATCGCTCACCAGACGTCCGGTGAAGCCGTCGCCGTTGATATAGGTCCCCTGCCAGGCATCGGCTGCGCCGATTTCCGGCACGACGCCCCCGTCGAAGCGGGCGACCGGATTGCGGGCATCGCGCAGCCGAAACGATCCGCCGGTCGCCGCGGTCAAGGGGTGGCGCCAGGATTCGCAGTGACCCTGACGCGCCGCCCAAACGACGCCGAGCGAGAGAGCCCACGCCAGCGCGACGGCCGAGGCGAGGCCTCTCATGCGGCCGCGGCGGATTCGTCTTCGCGACCGCGGTCGAGCAGGAGCAAGGCGATCAGCGCGGCGCCAAACAGGAGTCCGGAGATCCGGGCCCACGCGTCCGCCCGGTGCAGCAGCCAATGATTCAGCCACGAAGCCCGACCCAGTTCCACCGGATCGGTAAAGGCAATCCAGTGTTCGCCGGGCGGCAGCTCCACGACGAGCCGGACCGGCGACCCGCCTGGCACCGGCAGGTCCATGGCCTGCCAGGCGTCGCCCAAGCGCGGCGCGGGCGCGGCCGATTCGCTCCCGTCGGGAGATTCCAGCCGGAGGATCGCCCCGCTCAATTCGGCGCTGCCGGCGATCTCCAGGTGAAGGAGGGGCAAACGGCCGAGGGCCAGGGGTTGGCTGACAAATCGCGCGGGTCCCCGACGGGCGATCCAGGCGGGCCCGGCCATCGCGCCGGCCGGATCCGCCGCGGTGCGGACGAATCCCCTCGATTCCGCCGCGGGCGCAAGCCTCACCGGGGCCCGAATGCTCAGGGGCAGCAATGCTCGGACGCCCGGCCCATCGAGGAGCCGCCCGAGAATGTCCGGGTTCGGGTAGGGCAGTTCCTCGAGCGGTGCGTGCCGCAGCGCCGCGGGATCTTCGGCGATCAGGAATTCCCGCAGGTGGCTCCGCTCCGCGGCCTTCAGGCGCGGGAAACCATCCAGAAAGTCCTCATACGCCCGCTGGGTTTCGCCGCGGAGACCAAACCCGAATAGCGCGATCCAGGCGATCGCGGCCGCGCCCCACCGCAGACGGTGCGCTCCGCGCCGCAACAGCAGCGCAAAGGCGATCGCGTTCGTCACCGAACCGATCGCGTACATGTCCATGTAACGCGGACTCGTCAGCATGCCGAAATTGGCGCGGCCGTAGGCGAGGGCGGTCACCTGCAGCCAGCTCCAGCCCGCCAGGGCGATCAGCACGGTCTCATCGGTCCCCAATTCGCGCCGGCGAACCCGCTGCGCGATGAACCCGGCCATCGGCGCCTGCAAAATCAGGAACGCGAGCGGCCAGCGGAGCGTCGGCCACGACAGCGCCGTGGCCATCGCCCAGAGCCATTCCCGCGGAGTGTGGGCCTTGAAGCGATCGTGGCCCGGCACATGGGTGACCATCAGCACGCCCGCCACGCAAAGCGCGGCCAGGGCCAGGGCGGCGATGGTTTCCCGCCGCGTCCAGGTTCGCCGCACGATCGCCCGCAGGCCCATGACGGCGATGAGCGTCGCGGGCGCGACGAACCCCGAGGACATCGTGCCGAGCCCGATCAGGCCGACGCCCCAGCCGGCCCACCACCGCGGACTCAGCGCCGCGGCCGGCAGACACAGCCAGAAGAGCGCAAGGGCGCTGCCCGCCAGCAGATAGAACTGCGATTGAAAACCCTCCAGGGTGTTCTCCCAATCGAACGGCAGGGTGAACAGCGCCAGCACGACCAGCGCTATGGCCACCAGCCGGGCGCCTCCGACCAGCCGCCGCGCCAGCAGCAGCAGCGCGACGGCCAGTCCGGCGTGGATGGCCGCGTTGAGCGTCATCTCCAGGAGGGCGTCCCATTGGCCGTTGCCGACGGCGAGCGCGTAATTGATCAAGCGCGTCAGGGCCACCCGGTGCTCGTTGTGGGGCTGCGCGAAATCCAGCGGTTGCAGCTGATCGAGCGCACGGGGAATGAACAGTTCGCGCGCCTCCGCATCCCATTCGTCCATGTAGGGGACATCGCTGCCGTAGGCGTGGATCAGGCGGAGTTTGGCTCCGAACACGACGGCGCCGGCGAGCAGCGCGATCGCCAGCGTCAGCGCGGCCAGGACCCGACGACGGCGAAGCAGGGCGGTCGGCATACTCACGGTCCCCAGGGATGCTGCGAGGGGTAGGTGAAGCTGAAACCCATGGGGAGAATCGGGACACGGACCTCATCGCCGTCCGCAATCCGCTGCGCGGAGCGGGCCCAGTGCAGATCGGGGGAAGGCGGGTAAATGAACCGGCTCGCGTTCACCGCGAGCGCCAGTGCGATCAGCGCGGCGGGGATGATCCGGCCGAGCCCGGCCGCCGTCAACGCGAGGGCCGCGAGCAGCCAGATGAGCACCACCCGTTCGATGAAGAAATAGCGGTCGCCGTCGACAAAATCGAACGGCGGCATCCGATCCAGCCGGGCCTTGTAGACGACCGAGACCAGCACAAGGAAGGCGGCGCCGGCGAGGGTCCAGGCGCCGGGCAGTTGCGCCCGCTTCCGCCAGACTGCCGCGGCCAGCAGGGCGAACCCGAGAGCGCCGATCGAGGCCGCCGCGGCCGCGGGCAACGCCCGTTGGCCGATCAGGTCGTCCACGACGAGCCGTCGGCTAATCAACGCCGCGCTGCCGGACCATTCCACCGGCAGCGCGGCGTCCGAATTGAAGGGACGATTCATCAGGGCCACGGACTGCACCGCGGCACACCCCAGCGCGACGCCGAGCAAAACCCGGCTCCAACCGCGCGGTCGCAACCAGGCTCGGACGGCGAGCAGCGGCAGCGCCAGCACGATAAACGGCCCGGTCAGGCCCGTGACCACCAACACGCAGACATCGCCGCACCGCTGCAGACCCGTCGCCGCATCGTCCGCGATGACGACTGCAAACAGCGCCAGAGCCGTGATCCATTGGAGATTGCACAGGTTCAGATAGACCTCGCCCGTGTGCGGCACCGCGCCGAGGGCGAGGGCGGCCCAGGCGGCGCCGGGCAGGCGGACGCGCGGGCTCTGGATGACCCAGGCCGTGAGCCCGGTGACCCCCAGTGCGCTCCACGCATAAAACGCCGGAACGTGGACAAGGGCGACCGCGTGTCCGGCGATCGCCAGCAATCGAGGCAGGAGATGGAAATAGCCCTCGTAGGGCACGAAGACTTCGCCCCAGCCGTGGTGGGCGTCGAGTTCAGCCCCGAGAAAGAACAGGCCGCCGTCCTCCGCCCAGAACTGGGGATGCTTCAGGCTGTCCGACTTGCGCAGCGCCACGAGGCCCATCGCGGCGCAGGCGATCAGGACGCGGATCGTGCGGGCGAGCCAGATCGGAGGCTTGGCGCTCATGCCGGCTCAGTCCCGCACGGCGACCGCCTTCAAGGCGATGCCGTAGGGGTTCTCCTCCCGTTCGGCGGTGATGCGGGCATAGCCCGCATGCTTGAGCGCCGCCACCACCTCGTCCGGCTCCATCCAGCAGCAGGTGGGTTGGATGCCGCCCCGGAAGCCGCCGTAATTCAGGCCCGAGCCGTAGTCCTGGACGTGCCGCCGATAGCGAAACCCGTTCCATTCGGCGGATTCCGCGGGACGAAAGGTGGCCGCCAGGTCGGGATTCCGCTCGAAGGTCCGCGGGGTGAGCGTGATGGTCCACAGGAACAGCTCGCGACAGGTGCGGGCGAGCAGTTCGAGCGCCTCGACCGGCTCGGCCAGATGATAGATGAAGCCCAGGGCCAGTCCGGTGTCGAAGGTGCGCGGCGCCGCACGAAGATAGGCGATCGCGTCGCCGAGCAGGAACGTCGCCCGAGGAATTTGGAGGATCTCCCGCGCCACGAGGCATTTCAGGTAGGCGCGCGCATTGGCCTCAATCGCGACCACCTCGCGGGCGCCGAGCTGGGAAGCCATATAGGTGTGGCCCCCTTCGAGGGGTCCCAGTTCAAGGATGGACTTGTCGGCGAAGCCGCGCCCCGTCATCGCCGCCAGCGTCTGGTCCGCCCAGGTCATGCGCGGATCTTCGAACAGGCCGGCCTGACCCGCCGACACCGCCGGCCCGGCCGCCGGAAAGCGGGAGGCCCATTCACCCGCAAACAGGTCGACCGCCGTCTGCGGTGACGGGACGCCGCCGACGAACGGAGCATCGAGAATCAGGGCGGCCATGTTGGGTGGCGGGGAGCCTACCCGGGCGTCCCCGGAGAGCGAAAGCTTTTACTCGGTCCGGCCCCCAGCGCACCCAGTGCCTCCAGCGCGCCCATGGCTGCCACGGCGAAGAGCGCGGTGGCGCCCAACCCGACGAACAGGGCTCCATGGGCCATGAGCCAGGCGGAAACGCGGGTCAGAGGTCCCTCCCGGATCACAGTTTCAACCCGACCTGGCGCCGTTGGGTTCCGCTGCGCCGCGGCGCGCCGGAGGGGCGCGGGTAAAAGCGCCACCGTGGCGGGATCGCGCAGGAGTGGGATCAGCCGCCCGGACAGGTACGGGATCTCGGGAAAGTTTACCTCCGTGAACACGCGTGCATCGTCGGTCCGCAGGAAGGTCTCGACGCGCCGTTCCTGGCGAATGGTCTGCGCGGCAAACGACCGATAAAACGGCAGGTACACCGCCTGGGAGCGCCAGAGTTCGAAGCCGCCCACCCCGGCGAGCCAGAGGGCAACGGCCGCGATCGCCGCGCCGCGCCCGCGGGCGTCGGACCCGGGAGCCGAGACAAGCAGCATGAGCGCACCCGCATTCGCCACGGTGCCCCAGACGAGCAGCTCCGTGTACCGGGAACTCACCAGAGGGAGCAGCCCGGCGCGCGACCAGGCCAGGGCGGCGGCCTGCAGCAACACCCAAAGACCCAGCGTCCACGCGAACAGGGCGAAGCCGGTCGCACCCTGGAACGAACGGCGCCGCCACCCTTGCACCGAGAGGGCGCACCAGGGCAGCCACAGGACGGCCCAGCCGAACAGATTGGGCGGCAGCGGCCACGCGGCGTAAGCCAGGAACGCGGAGAGCCAGACTCCCGGGCGATGGGCGTGGATGGAGTCGAGCGCATGGAACGCCGGCCGGGTCATCAACCCGATCACGCTGAGGACGGCGCACCCGGCGACGAATCCGAGCACGCCTGGACGGACATCGCGGCCAGCCGGAGGAGACGCGTGCGGACGCGCAGCGCCCGCGGGCGATCTGAGTCCGAGCAGAGCGCCGGCCGCCAAGGCCGCCGCGGTGAGCAGGCCCGAGGCCATGCTGCCGAGCATCGCCGCCGCCAGGGCCCAGACCGCCCAGCGCCGCCCTGGCCGAAGGCCCACGCCCTCGACGAGGGCGAATGCGACCAGCGACCCGAGGATGAGGACGTGAAACTGGGTTTGGAAACCGGAGACGACATTCTCCCAATCGCAGACGAGGAAGGCCGGCCAGAGCGCGACGAGCGCGATCACGCCGCCGCGCGCCGCCCCGAGGCAGCGCAGCGCGAAGGCGCCGGTGCCGCCGATGGCCGCCGCTTGGAGGAGAAAACTCACTACGACCGTGACCCGATTATCCCACTCGCCGTTGAGCGCGACGGTCGCCCAGGAGAGCATCCGGGTAAGGATCACCCGGTGCTCGTTGTTGGGTGCGACGATGTCGCGCCAGCCCAGTTGCCCGTGCGCGAGCGGACGGAGCAGTCCCCCGACTTCCGCCTCCCACTGGTCCAGGTAGGGCTCCCAGGACACCTGGTGATCAGCCAGCCGGAGCCGCAATCCCAGGACGAGCAGCGCGGCGGCGCAGGCCCAGCCCGCGCAGATCCTGACCGAGACCGGACGCATGGGACGGGACGAGGCGATCAGACCGCGGGCTCTGCGGACGACCCATCGGGGCCGGCCGGTGCGACCGGCTTGGTCCCGGTCGCCGCGATGAAACCATTCGCCAGATCGTGAATGCGGGCGGCGTCAAAACCGGCCTTGGCGAGGTAGGTGCGCAGTTCCTCCCGCGTCGACGTCATGCTGATATGGGCGGGCCGGCGCGCGAACGGATAGCGGGCGCTGGCCGTGAAGACGCTCCAGCCATGCTCCGTGTCCAGCGGCACATTGTCGAAGTAAGCCCGGCCGCCCGGCCTGAGCACGCGGTAGGCCTCCTGCACGTATCGGTACCGGTCCCACTCCAGGAGGTGCATGAAGACGACGGTGCAGTAAACCAGATCGAGGCTGTCGTCCGGAAATTCGCCCAGGCCGACGGTGGACAATTCGACCAGCGTGATATTGGGCCGCGCCTTCAGCCGGCCCGCCGCATGACCCAGCATCGCCCCGGAAATATCCGCGCCGAACCAGTGCAGGCATTCCTGGCTGAGCCGGCCGGCCACCCGGCCGATCCCGCACCCGATCTCCAGAATAAGATCGGTCGGTTCGATCCCCACGGTGGCGCGCAGCATGTCGACGGTACCGCGCGCGGTCAGATCGAGCGTCGCCTCGTCGGTGTGCCCCGCGACCGCCAGCGCCGCCGTATCGTAGTCCTGCGCCTGGCGGTTCCAGATCCGCTTGTACTCCGAGCGTTCGCCGAGCTTCGAAGTGCTGCCCTCCCAGCGCGCGTGCGCATCGGCCGAACTCATGGGGACGGCGGCACCTGGCACCAGATCGGCGTCGTCAGCACCGCCAGCCAGTCGCGATGATCCAGTTGGGCCTCAAGGCTGAGGTGATGCCGGCCCGGAGGGGTGGCGAAGGTCACGGAGAAGCCGGGCCGCGGGTTGGCGGGCTGGGGCCCGTGCTGGGCGAGCACGCCCGGTTCTTCCAGGCCTGTCTCGCCGATGAATTCGCGGCCGCCGATGCGCACCCGCACGCCGGTCACCGGGCGCGCATCCCGCGGCAGCGCCCAGCCCCGGAGGGTGAACGAGGCGGCGCGATAGAGCCGAAAAGGCGGAGTGTGCAGGTAATAGATGAAGTCGCCCGCCGGCACGGCGACGAAGCTTGCAGCCGGGGCCGGACCGTCACCCGCGGGCAACGCCGCTGGGTCGCGGGCCGCAGCGGACTTGGACGCGAACCAGCGGCGCCAGCCCCGCGGCGCGCGCAGCCGCGCCAGCTCCGCCCGAGCCGCGGCGGCCTCGGCCTCGGCCGTCGCCAGCAAGTGCGTGAACGCCTCCACGTCGGCGAACGCGGCCTGTTCCCGCCGCACAAAGTCCTCCCGCTCCCCATGGAGCCGGTGGATGTAGGAATTGCGTTCGCCGAGCTCGTCGTTGAGCGCGTCGATCTGGCGGCGCTGCTCCCGGTCGCGCGCGCCGAAGGCGAGGAATTCCTGCACCGTCTTGAGCCGGAACTCCGCCTCGCGGCGCTTCACTTCGGCGAGTTCTTCAGCGGGATTCACGGGAGATGGTTGAGCCACGCTTTTTTGGTCCGGGGCAGGTAGGCGGGCGAGAAATCCTCACCGACCAGCGTCAGGTTGGGATTGTAGGCGGGATCGTTCAGCAGGAATTCGCCCCAGGTGGTCATCATGTAGTCGATCTCCGACTGGAAGCGCGCCTGCTTCTCCGGCGTGTCCTCCACGCCCCGGGTGGCGGATTCGTGATGGTAGAACTCCGCGTACGGCGTCCACAGATTGCGGTAGCCCGCCTTGACGAGCTTGCAGCAGAGATCGACATCGTTGAAGGCGATCGGGAGTTCCCGCTCGTTCAATCCGCCCACTTCGAGGTAACGATCCTTGCGGATGATCAGGCACGCGGCGGTTACGGCGCTGTAATTCTGCACCAGGCGGAGGCGGTTCTTCTGGCCCTGATCCCCGCGCGGAAACTCCTTGAAGGGGTGCCCGGCCACGCCGCCGAGTCCGAGAATCACCCCGGCGTGCTGCACGGTGTTGATCGGATAGTAGAGCATCGCGCCGACCGCCCCGATCCCGGGCCGAAGCGCCTGGCTGACCATCTCGGTCAGCCAGCCCGCATTGATCGCCTCGACGTCGTTGTTGAGCAGCCCGATGATCTCGCCCGAGGCCTGGGCGACCGCGCGGTTATTGAGCCCCGAGTAATTGAAAGGCGCCTCATCGCGCACCACGCGCACGCGTTCCGGCTCCGTCTGCGTCAAACCTGCGAAATAGGCCAGCGTCTCCGGATCGTCCGAATTATTGTCGACGATCAGAATCTCGTAGTTCGGGTAGTCGGTCTTGGCGAGGATGCTGTCCACCGCCTGCCGGAGGAACTTCAGCGCATTGCGGGTCGGCACGATCAGCGTGACCCGCGGCGCCGGCGCCGGCACCGGGTATTTCACGCGCCAGTGGTCGCCGGGGACCGTCAGCAACTCCACGTTCTCACCGCGCCGCTGAAAATGGTCCGCGAGCGCGCGCCGCGCCGCATCCACCGGGTAACTCTTCTCGGCGAGCTGGAGCGCCGTCGAGCCCGGAATCGCCCGCCAGTGATAGAGCACCTTGGGAATGTGGCGGATGGCCGCCGCGGGAATCCGCTCGATGGCGCGGAGGGTGAGGTCCCAGTCCTGACTGCCCTCATAACCCTCGCGGAAGCCGCCCAGCTCGCGCAGCAGCTTGGTCGCGAAGACCGAGAGGTGGGAGGTGTAGTTCTGGCCGTAGAACAGATCCGGATTCCAATCGGGTTTGAAATACGGATCGAAGCGCCGATCCTCGCCGTCGATCTTGTCCTCGTCGGTGTAGAGATAGCCCGCCTCCGGATGGGCGTCGAGTTCGACCGCCACCTCGTACAGCGCGGACGGATGCAGGACGTCGTCGTGGTCGAAGAGCGCGATGTACTCGCCGGTGGCGAGCGCGATCGCCGTATTGGACGCCTTGCAGATATGGCCGTTCTCGGGTCGGAAGGCGACCTTGATGCGCGGATCGAGGGCCGCGAAGCGTTCGAGCTCGGGCCGGATCCGGGGATCGGTCGAGGCGTCGTCCGCCAGGCAGAGTTCCCAGTGGGGGTAGAGCTGGCTGCGCACGGACTCGATCGCCTTCGCGAGCAGTTCCACCGGCGGATTGTAGACGGGCATGACCACCGAGATCACGGGCCGCCGGTTCAGCGCGGCCAGGTGCGTCCGGATCGCGGCGCGATCGTCGTCGCTGAGCGTTTCATGCTGGCGGCACCACTTCTCGTACTCGCTCAGCTCGGAGGCGTCGCCGGGCTGGCCGACGTGGACCGTCGTTTCGAAAAAGGGATTCCAGCCATCCTCGTGGAGCAGCTCGACCACCAGCCGGTGGTCGCCGAGGAAGGTCCGCACGTCCACCTTGATTCCACAGTACTCCGCCTGCTTCTTGCTGCCGTGGGCGGCCAGGACATCGAGACGCTTGGAGCCGTACACTCCCTCGGTCACCTGATCGCCCAGCCTAGCCCGGATTCCCTTGATCGGCGCGGCGCCGTGTTCGTAGCACCAGCCGAGGATCAGCAGCTTGTTCGCCGTGGTCGACCAGGTCCGCGGGTGGTCGAAATTGAACGCATAGCTGTAGCGGGGAGCCGGCGGTTCGGCGGGAGGCGGGTTCGGCGAAGCCGCGGCCTCGGCCGGAGTTTCGGCCGCGGGTGCCGGCGCCGGTTGGGTCCCGTTGCGGGGACTGCCGGCGTCAGGGACTGGCGGAGGAATGACGGGCGGCGCCGGGGGCGCCTTCCCGCGCCAGCGGGCGAGGAGTCGCTCCACGTCGCGCACGGGCGCGGTCATCTTCCACGAGATCGACCGCAGCATCCACCGGACCTTCTGATCGCGGTTGGTCAGCTCGCGGTCGAGTTCGTTGATGCGGGCGACGAGGCGGGCGTGTTCCGCGGAGGCGAGGGCCGTCTGTTCGCGCGTTGAGCGCTCGATCTCATTGATCCGGGCGCGGGCCTCGTTCGTCCGGGCCTGGCCGGCCTTGATCTCCGCCCGCAGTGTCTCCGCCTCGCGCTGCGCCTGCGTCAGGCGTTCCTCGCGCGTCGCCACATCGGATTTGAGCAGCCCGATCTGGTTATCGAGGTTGCGCACGTGCTGATTCGTCATCTGCCGGCTGAGCTTGAGATGGCGCCGTTTCGCTTCCAGGAGCGCGGCGAGGTTGTCCGCGTGCCGCTGAGTCCGGTCGAGGTGCTCCTGCAGCTGCGCGAGACGGCCCTCGCGGTCGGCGAGTTGGTGGTGGAACGCCTCGCCCTGCCGGGCGAGGTCCGTCTGGGCGCGGGCGAGGCCCGCGCGACCGGCGGCGCTGCGTTCCTCTTCCCAGCGGTCGAGCCGGCTCAGATCGTCCGCCAACTGCGCCCGCGCTCCGCTCGAAGCGGCATCGCCTGCGCCGCCGGGCGCGAGCGCGCGCGCGAGGAGAGCCGCGGCCACCGTGAGATCCGTCGCCTCGCGCCCCTGGAGGACTTCCCAAGGGGCCGACGCCGGCCGCGACGCGACCCGGCGATACAGCTGTTCGAGCCCGTCCGTGCGGGCCGCCAGATCGAAGCGCCGCCGGGCGAAGGCCGCCCCCGCCTCGCCGAGGCGCCGGCCGAGCGCCGGATCGCGAAAGATCCGCTCGCAGCAGTCGGCGATGTCCTCGGGAGTGCCGCGCTGGAGGAAGAGGGCCTCGACGCCGTCGTGGAGCGCCAGCGCGACGTTCGTCGGCGGCAGGATCACCGGCCGGCCCGACGCGAGAAATTCGGGAAGCTTGGACGGGAGCCGATAGTCGTTGAAGGCTCCCGGCTGACCCGGCTGAACCAGGACGTCAGCGAGCGCCAGCAGTCCGGGCAACTCCGCCTTGGGCACGAACCCGAGATCTAGCACGTGGGCCTGGAGGTCCGCGGGCACGCCTTTCAGAAAATGCGAGCTGTTGAATCCGGTCCGCACCAGCCGGGTGGGTATCCCGCGCTGGTTGAGCAGGCGCACCGCGACGTACAATTCCCGCATCTCCGGCTCGTTGGCGAACGTGTTGCTTCCGGTGAACACGATCACGCGCTCGTCGACGCTCAGGCCCAATTCGGCCCGACGGGACGGGTCGGCGGCGCGGGGTTGGTAAAGCGCCGGATCGATGCCGGGTTCGAGCAGTTCCGCGGGCACGGCCGCCGGCACGTGCTCGCGCAGTCGCTCCACGATGACGGTGACCGCGTCCGCCAGGTAAAGCAGGGTGCGATAGCGGACGGGATGGGGCAGCGCGTCGACGACCAGCGCATCCAATGCGGCTGCGTCCAGCTGGAGCAGTTCGGCCATCGGGCGCCGCGCCCAGGTGCTGATGAGATGCTCCTCGTTGTCCTCGAGATGGATGATCAGCGGCACCGGCTTCGGCACGGCCCGCTGGTAGGCGACCACGAACTTCCGCACGCCTTCCCGCGAGGTCCAGGCGTGGATCACATCGGCGGGGCGGCCGTCCGGAAAGAGCGCCGGCAGCGCGAGCACATCCGCATACAGCGCCGGAATGAACAGCGGATCCGCCACCGCCGCGATCGACTCAGGATTCGCCGGGACGGCCACGACGCAGGCGTGGCCCCGGGCGCTCAGGACATTGGCGAAACCGCCAATATGGTTGAGGCTGTTGGTGGTGAAATCGCCGTAATTGACGAAAAGGATGTTCACCTCAGTACGGCTTGAGCGTGCTGGCGGCGTCCTTCACCGCGATGGAGGCCGGCGGCGGGAGATGATCGAAGCCCGGCGAGAATTTGAAGACGACCGCGTCCCAGGGAAACGCGCCGCGCTGGGTCCGGTTCGGGCTCAGGCTCCATTCGCCGATCGCCTGGGCCAGGACGCAGGCGTCGTGAATCGGCAGGTCGGCAAAGGTCTTCTCCCGCACGGTGAGCTGGCTGCCGATCGATTCGGCCTCGCCGCGAAATTCCGCGAGCGCGGCGGCATCGGCCAGCGCCGGTTCGGCCCGCGCGAACGCCTGGCGGGCCGCGTCGGCCTCCGCGGTCCGGCCCGCTTCGGCATCGAATTCGATCAGGGCCTCGGCGCAGGCCGCGCGATTCGGCGGAGCGAGGTCCGGGTTCGCCGCATACGCATCGAGTTCGTCGAACCGGCCCGCATCGGCGAGGAAGCGCAGGTAAGCCACCTGTGCGTCGGCCCGGGCGTTGGCCGCCGGCGCCTCGCCCTGCGAGGCGCGGAACACCGCCAGCGCGGGCGCCGCCATCTCCGGCCGACCCGGGAAATACCGCGCGGCCGCCGCCGCGACGTCATCCCGCTGCTTGAGATTGAGCACCTCGAAGTGGGTGGTCGCGATCGTCTGCTTGATCGAGGCGTGCAGGGTCTGCATCCGGCGGATGGTGATCTCCCGCAGGACAATGCCGTTCAGCGCGGCCAGCCGCACCGCGTCGCTCGGGTGGGCCTTGATCAGCGCGTCCAGCACGGTGCGGGGCTTGCCCAAGAGCGCGTCGGCCTCGGCCAGCTCCGGCCAGAAGTTGGCGGCGACCTGCTGGCTCGGCGTCACGGTCGCGATCAGGCGATCCACGATCGGCTTCTGATCATAGCGGGCGGCGACCCGGAAGATGGTCCGCAGCAGCAGCGCCTTGTGGCGGTCGAGCACGGGGAAGGCGAGGACCTCGCCCCACCGCTGCTGGCGCGCCAGCACCTCCAAAATGCTCTCCAGCGCCGCATTCCGTTGCGGATCGTCCCGGTTCTCGTCGAGTCCGTAGAGGAAGATCTGGCAGTTGACCGAATCCAGCGCCCCCAGGCGCTTCTGCTCCAGCCGGTAGAGCACCCGGTCGCGGAAATAATCGAGCGGGTAGGGGCCGAGCTTGAGCGAGCCCGAGGCGAGGGTGTGCGCCGTCGGCGAATCCGCATAGACGTGCAGCACGCGATCGACGTTCGACTGCGCCCGCTTCCAGTAAAACTGGAGGTAGAAATAGGAGTAATCGCCCTCGTGCATCCGGCTGACGAAGTCGTTGGCGCGCTCGTAAAGCCGCTGGGCTTCGGCCGCCCCCACCGCCGGAGGGGAGCCGTCCAGATCGGCGGCGCGCGAGTTTACCGCAACCGGTAAAGCGAGGACGGCGAGGCTCAGCAGACGGGTCCGAATCGACATAGTGAAAAGGGCAGACCCTCTACCTTGAGAGAGTCCGCCCGGAAGGTAAATGGCGAATTGGGGTCAGTCGCCTCAGAGCTTGAAGCCGGACTCGGCCGCGTCCTTCGCGAACATCTTGACCGTGTCGAGGGAGAGCAGGTCGAGGTCCATGTCCAGCATCTTGACCGCCTTGGCGAGGATGTCGTGCGGCACCGTGATGATCGCGCAGCCGACTTCCTGCGCCTGGAAGATGTTCAACACCTCGCGGGTGCTGGCCCAGAGCAATTCCGCCTTGTCGTGGCCCTTCAGCGTCGCGACGCATTCGCGCATCATCGGCATCGGATCGCGGCCCGTGTCGGCGATGCGGCCGGCGAACACCGACACCACCGACGGCACCTTCGGGTCCAGCGCGGCGGCCACGCCCTCGACCTGCTTCAAGGTCATCAGCGCGGTCACGTTCAGCTTCATGCCGTGCTGCGCCAGCTCCTTGATCAGCGGCAGGGACGATTCGCCCTGAGAGTTCGTGATCGGGATCTTGGTGTACACGTTCTTGCCCATCGCGCTGATCTTGAGCGCCTGCCGCTTCATCTCCACGAAGTCGTCCGTGAAGACTTCGAGCGAGATCGGCTTGGCCGTCACCGTCTGGAGGATGTCCTTCGCGAAGGCCTCATAGTCCTTGATTCCCACCTTCTTCATCAGGCTGGGATTCGTCGTGAGTCCCTTGATGTAGGGCTTGGCGTAAAGATCGAGGATGCCGGCCTTGTCAGCGCCGTCGGCATAGAGTTGAATCGTCAGATCGTTCAGGGATTTCATGTGGGATTTGGGTTTAGAGTGTGAGCTTGAGCGAAAAGGGGTCGCAAGGACATTCCCGAGCGGCGTCCGTCCCCCGATAGGACCGGTAAACCGGCCGGTGAGTGCCGTCGGTTTTCATGGCCTGGAGGGGGAATGATCCAGGATGACCGCCGCCGCCTCGGCAAAGGAACGCACCGTGAAGTCTGGCGCCGCCCGCAGCTCCTCGGCGTAGCCAAAATCGATGAAAACGGTCCGCACCCCGGCTCGCTGTCCGCAGTCGATGTCGCGCCAGCGGTCGCCCACCATCCACGACCGGCTCAGATCGAGGTCCAGCGCCGCCGCCGCGTCGTGCAGCATGCCGGGCTCGGGCTTGCGCCGCCGCGACGGCTCGCCCCGTCCGGGGTCGTAGCAGACCTCGATCCGCTCGATCTCGGGCACTTCGCCCGTCAACGCGGCGTGCATCGCCTCGACGATCGCCTGCGCCTGATCGCCCCTGCCGACGTCCGGTTGATTGGTCGCGACCACCAGGGCATACCCCGCCGACTTGAGCGCCCGGCACGCCGCCGGCACGCCCTCGAACAAGCGGAACTCCGCCACCGTCTGCGGCGGATAGGGCTTACCCGCGCGCACCACCTGGACATTCAACGTACCGTCCCGATCGAGAAAGACGGCCGGCCTCCGGCTTTGCGCCATGGACGGGGCGGCAATCAGGCCTTGGCCGTGACCGACTCCCACTTCGTCTGGTTGATCTTGAGATCGGGATGGGAAACGAACAAGTGCCAGATCACCGCCTGGAACGCCTCGCTGTGCGGCGTGACATTGTTGGGGTTCACCGTCGGCACGATCACGCAGGCATCGGCGACCTTGGCGGTGTAGCCGCCGTCCTTGCCCACGATGCCGATGATGTGGGCGCCGACCTGCTTCGCCAGCTGCATCGCGGCGACGAGGTTGGGGGAGACGTTCTTTTCCAGATTGCCGCCGCCGACCGAGAGGATGAACAGGCAGTCCTTGCTGTTCAGTTTGCTCACCCGCAGCCATTCCACGAAGATGCTCGGCCAGCCATCGTCATTGGTGCGCGCCGTGAGTTCGGACACATTGTCCGTCGGCGCGTACACCTCGATGCCGGCGATCTTGCGGAAATCGTTCACCGCGTGCGAGGCGTTCGCCGCACTGCCGCCGACGCCGAGCATGAACACGCGCCCCCCGTGGTCGCGCACCGCGCGCAGTTCGGCGACGCACTTGTCGCAGTCGGCGGGGTTGATTTTAGAGACGATTTCGGCGGTTTCCTTGAGATGCTGAGCGGAATAGGACATAGTCAGGGTTGAGCGGGATGGGGGGTTGGCTGACGGGAAAACTGAAGCGAAAGCTGGACGAGCGTGAGCGGCCGGCGAGCCGAAGGCGAGTCGGCAATCGCGCCGGCTGCGCAATCAGTAGCGGGGCCCGGCGGTGCGATTAAGGCACTGGATAAGAGCGCCATCGGATGCTCCTAGATAGCGGTTTTTGCGCCGAGCGCTGTTCATGCGGGGCGCACGGTCCCGGCTTGCAGCAAGCCATTCAGCTCGGCCAGACCGGCGTGCGAGCCCACCTCGTAAAACCGCTCGAAGATTTCGTAGCCGAGCAGTTCGCCGCGCGCCAGCAGGGCCTGCTGGACTTCGGGCAGATCGACGACCGCGTCGCGCGGGAAACCGTCGAAGGCGGCGGCCGTAAAGGCTCCGAGGCCGTAGTCGATGTGCCGCATCTGCGGAAGCTTTTCACGCTTGCTGTAGGCGCGGATCGCACCGCCCTCGAACCAGACATTGCTCGCGTCGTAGCGCTCGCGATTTTCAAAGACGGTCATCAACCCTTGGCGGCCCGAGGCCACGAACGCCCGCCCCACCGCGCCGTAATCGATCGGGAGGTAGCTGTCGCCGTAGAGGACGTAGAACGCCGGGCCCAGCTTGGGCAGCGCCTGGATGAGCGCGCCGCCGGTCCCGAGGAGTTTCGGGCCATCGAACGAATACTCGATCTTCACGCCCCAGGCCGAACCGTCGCCATACTGGTCCACGATCATCTCGCCCAGGTAGCCGACGCAGAGCACCAGATGGTTCAGTCCTGCGGCCTTGAGCAGCCGGATCTGATGGGAGAAAAACGGCTCGCCCGCCACCTCCACCAGCAGTTTCGGCACCTTCTCGGTGATCGGCCGGAGGCGGGTGGCGAGGCCGCCGGCGAGGATGGCGACCGGGAGCGAAGGGCCGGAACTCATGAACGAAGAAAATCAGCCCGACGACCGACGGCAGAGGGCGGGCGCGCTTCCGGTTGCGTCATGCGCAGGGCGACGACATGGGTCGGCCGGATTCAGTCCGATTGGTTCCGAATCAATTTTGGGCGACAACCTTGGTGCCCTCGAAATCGAAGCGGAACCGGACCTCCTGCAGGCCTTTTTCGCGCATGGCGTGGCGGAGTTTCTTTTTGTCCCCCGCGTAGAACATGAGGAAACCGCCGCCGCCGGCGCCGATCAGTTTGCCGCCGAGAGCCCCGTTCGCCATCGCGTGATCGTACCATTCGTTGATGCGCGGATTGCTCATGCCGGCGCTGCGCGCCTTCTTCCGCTGCCAGTGCACATCCATCAGCCGGGCGAACTCGTCGAGATTGCCGTTCTCCAGGCAGGCCAGCGATTGGTAGCCGAGCTCCTTGGTAAAGTGCAGATTGTCGAGCATCGCCTGGTCGTTGCTCTTCGATTTCTCGTTCTGGTCCTTGAGGATCGCCGAGGCGCTGCGCGAGTAGCCGGTGAAGAACAGCAGGAGGTTGTCCTCGAGATTGAAGTGGGTCTCCTCTGCAATCTTGCAGGGGCGGTACTCGACCCGCCCGTCTGGGTGGAACGTGAAGGCGGTGATGCCGCCGACCGCGGCGATGTACTGGTCCTGCTTGCCGATCGGCTCGCCGAGTTTGTTCATCTCGATGTCGCAGGCCTGCTCGGCGAGCTCGGAGGGCGAGACGAGATTTTTCCGGTAGGCGTGCAGGGCCTTGAGCAGCGCCGTCGTGAAGCTGCCGGAGGAGCCGAGCCCGGTTCCGCCCGGGATGTCCGCCATCGAGGTCAGTTCGAGGTGCGGTTCGGTGACGCCGACCAGTTTCAGCGCCTCGCGGAAGATCGGATGCTCGATCTGATCGACTGTCGCGGCCCGCTCCAGCTTCGAATACTTGACGATGATCTCCTCCTGGAAGGTCCGGTGCTGCGTGATGTAGACGTACTTGTCGATCGCCGCCGCGACGAGGAAACCGCCGTGCTCGCGGTAATAGCTGGGGAGATCGGTGCCGCCGCCACCGAGGGAGACGCGCAAAGGGGATCGGGTGATGATCATGAGGTCGGGTAGCCGCTTTTGCGGTACAGGGTTTCGACGATGTCTAGGACTTGTGCGCCCTCGCGCAAGCCCGGCGAGGGCTCGCGGCCGAGCCGGATGTCGTCCGCGAAGACGCCGGTTTCGATCGCCCAGGAATCGTCGCCGCGCGGGTATTCCCAAATGGTCGTTTCGGGCGGCCCCATTTCGGGCAGCATCTTGTAGTAAGTGAGCCGTTCCAGGCCGTAGCTGCCGCCCAGGCCATCGATCGCGAGCTTGCCGTCGCGGCCGTAGATCTCGAAGGAGAAGAGGTTCTTCCACTCGCTGCAGCTCGCATGCAGCCAAGCCGTCTGACCGGCGGCCGTGCGCAGGTTGAGGAAGGCATTGTCATCCACCGGCATGTCCCAGAAATAGGTGGCGGCGTGGCCGTCGACCGAGGTGAAATCGCCGAGGAACCAGGAGGAAAGGTCGATCAGGTGGACGCCCTGATCGATCAGCTCGCCGCCACCGGACAGTTTCGGGTCGGCGCGCCATTCGCGGTCGTAGCCCTTGCGACCGCCATGGCCGTAGCGCCCGCGCAGGAACATAAGCGGGCCGAGCGCGCCTGCGTCCACGAGCGCGCGCGCCTTCTGGAACGCGGGATGGAAGCGGTGATTGTAGCCGAGACGAATCTTCGCGCCGGAAGCCGTCGCAGCGGTCTGCACTTCCCGGAGTTCCGCGGCCCGCAGGGCGCCCGGCTTCTCCAGCAGCGCGTGCTTCCCCGCCTGCG
>Ga0116230_10001594_pt1 | contig 21680 bp, 23 predicted proteins | sample S1TSphfallax_3_FD_88678 | JGI IMG/M metagenome (GOLD analysis project Ga0116230, IMG submission 88678) | Host-associated microbial communities from peat moss isolated from Minnesota, USA - S1T2_Fd - Sphagnum fallax MG | ecosystem: Host-associated > Plants > Peat moss > Unclassified | place... | reverse complement strand
TCGTTCAGCCACTGGGGATCCGAGGCGACCGGGACGGGCGCCGCGACCGAAGCGATCGGATAGGCATAGCGGCTGTTCCAGAAGGCATCGAACGACGCCGACAGCTGCGGCACGATCGCGCCCGCGGCCACGACGTCCAGGTCGATGAAATTGCTGTTCTTGTCGCGCATGAAATACTGATCGCCGATGTTGCGACCCCCCGTGATCGCCAGGGCGTTGTCGGCCACGAACAACTTGTTGTGCATTCGATGATTGATCCGCGGAATGTCCGAGGCCGAGGCGAGGAAGCGGGTCCACAGTGCAAGCCGGCCGCCGGGAAAGGGATTGAACACGCGCACCTCGATGTTCGGGTGCTGGCCCAGGTGCATCAGGCGGCGGTCCTCGCCCGCCGTGTTCAGGTCGTCGACCAGAATTCGCACGCGCACGCCGCGCTCGGCCGCGGCGCGCACGTGCTGCAGGAGGATGCGCGCCGACTCGTCCTGCGCGATCAGATAGTACTGCAGGTCGAGGGTGCGTTCCGCCCGGTCGGTCAGCGCCAACAGGCTCTCGAAAGCCTCGCCACCGGAGGACAGTAGCCGCACTCCCGACAGATTGTGGCCTTCGTCCTCACGCTCGACCAGCCGGCCGAGCGAAGTGGACTCCGGATCCCGGAGCGCCACGGACCGGTCCTTCGCCACGTGCCGCGGCAGGACGGCGCATCCCGCCGTCGCGAGACAGAGCGCCGCCAACGCGAGGCTCGGAGCCCGCCACGACCAGGATTTACGCATCGAGTCATCATATCAGGCACACTTTGCAGTCATGTTCCCCCATCGACCCATCCGCAGCTTCGTCCTGCGCGCCGGACGGATCACCGCGGCACAAGAACGGGCCTTGCAAGCGTTGTGGCCGCAATACGGCCTCGAACTCGGCGACACGCCCTTCGATCTCGACACGATCTTCGGGCGGGTCCGGCCGCGCTGCTTGGAAATCGGCTTCGGCACCGGCGAGCTGCTCGCGGCGCTCGCGGTCGCCAACCCGGAGATCGATTATCTCGGGGTCGAGGTCCACCGCTCCGGTGTCGGCAGGCTGCTGCTGCAGGCGCAGCAACAGGGTTTGCGGAACCTGCGCGTCGTCTGTCACGACGCCGTCGAGGTGCTCGCGCGAGGGCTGACGGACGGGAGCCTCGGCGAAGTCATGATTTTTTTTCCCGATCCTTGGCACAAGAAGCGCCATCACAAGCGGCGCCTCGTCGAACCCGGATTCGTCGCCTTGCTGGCCAGGAAACTCGCGGTCGGCGGCGTGCTGCGCCTGGCGACCGACTGGCAACCCTATGCCGAGCGCATGCTCGAAGTGTGCAACGCGGAGCGGGCGCTCGCCAGCATGAGCCCGGACGGCGGCTACGTGTCGAGACCGGCGTTTCGACCGCCGACGCGCTTCGAGCGCCGCGGCGAGCGGCTGGGTCACGGCGTCTGGGATCTCGCCTACGTGAAACGCGAGCGCTGATCCGCGCGGGTCACGGGGTCGCGGACGGCCGACTCATCAGTGCCCATCAGGACCCATCAGGACCGTTCAGGACCCTTCAGCCCGAGAGGAAGCTGCCGCGGATGCCGTCGACGATGAATTGCACCGCGAGCGCCGCCAGCACCACGCCGGACAGCCGATTGGCCACGTTGGCGACGGTCGCGCCGAACACCCGCATCAGGCGCGGCGTCGCCATCATCGCGATCCAGCAAATGGCGACGACGAAGGCCATGACGGCCAGCAGCCCGACGACCATCAGCGGCTTGCCGCTCGCCTCGCCCGCGGCGAGCAGAATGATCGCGAGAGACCCGGGGCCGGCGATGAAGGGAAAGGCGAGCGGAAACACCGAGACGTCCTCGCGCGCGTGAGTGTGCGCGTCCCCGTGACCGTGCGCCTGCGCATGAGGGCCCGGCGGCGCGGTCTTCGTCGCGCGCGTTCCCGTGGGTTTTGCGAACACCATCTCCAAGGCGATCAGGAACAACAGCGTCCCACCGGCGATCCGGAACGAATTCAAGGAGATGCCCATGACCTCGAGGAACTTCGCCCCGACGAGCGCAAAAGCGACACAGATCGCGAGCGCGATCACGGCCGATTTGCTTGCCATCTTGCGCTGAAAGCCGCGGCTCGCGTCGCCGGTCAGTCCCGCGAACACCGGGATCAAGGAGAGGGGATCCACGACCACGAGAAAGACGACGAAGAATTTGAGCAACTGTTCGAGCATCAGGGGCGCCTCGTCACGCCGCCGCCGCCGCGCTCGCCTTTTCACGGGCGTCGATCGCGCGGATCGTGTCGCGCAGGAACAGCAACACGGCAAGTCCAGGCAGGCAGGTGAAGAACGCGATCAAAAAGAAATTGGCCCAGCCGAGGCGGTCGACGACGTAGCCCGCGACCGGCGACATGAACACGCGCGGAATCGCCGCCAGCGCCGAGAGCAGGGCGTACTGGGTGGCGCTGTATCCCGTGGTGCAGAGGCACATCAGGAACGCGGTGAACGCCGCCTGGCCCATGCCGCCGGCGAGGGTATCGACCGACGTCACGAGCACCAGCAGCCAGACCTTCTTGCCCGCGTAGGCCAGCCACAGGAACAACAACAAGGTCACCGCCTGAGCGATGCCGAGCGTGAGCAGCGAGCGCAATAGTCCCCAGCGCAGATACAGCCAGCCGCCGATCGCGGTGCCCGCCAGCGTCGAGATCGTCATGTTCGCCTTGCCGGCGATGCTGAGTTCGGCCAGCGAGAAACCGACGCCCTTGATCATGAAGGCGCTGTAGAGCGTGAGCGCGAAGGCGTCGCCGACCTTGTAGAGCGGCACGAGCAGAAGGAGCCCCCAGACATTGCGATGCCGCAGGAAATCCAGGAACGGATCGACCACGGCCTGGCTGAGCGTGTTCGGGGCGCGCGCGGGCATCTCGGGCTCGGGCGACCACAGCGTCGCGAGGATCATCAGCGCCATGACCGCGGCGGCCGTGGCATAGGCGAGGTGCCAGCCGACGAAGGACGCGATCAGGATCACACCGGTGCTGGCGAAACTGGCGGCGCCGCGATAACCGAAACCCGTGAGCGCCGAGGCAAGCCCGCGTTCCCGCGGCGGCACGAGATCGACGCGATACGCGTCGATGACGATGTCCTGCGACGCGGACAAGAACACCAGGGCCACCGCGAAGGCCTGCAGGCGGAAAATCATCGTCCCCGGGTCGCAGGTACCCATGAGCGCGATGTCGACCGCGAGCAGGGCCTGCAGGATCACGATCCAGCCACGCCGGCGCCCCAGCAACGGCGGCAGGTAACGGTCCAGCAGCGGCGCCCAGAGGAATTTCAGGAGGTAGGGGATGCCGACCAGCCCGAACCAGCCGATGACCTTGATGTCGATCTTGGCGTCGGCGAGCCAGGCTTGCAGCGTCGAGAGCGTCAGGTTGAAGGGCAGGCCCGAGGCCGCGCCCATGAGCAGGATCGCGACCATGCGCCGCTCCTTGAGTGCCTCCAGCAGACCGACCGGTCGTTCCGCCGCCACGCGCTAGAGCTCGAACTCGTAGTCGATGATCAGGGGAGCGTGGTCGGAGAATCGCTCCGTCTTGTAGATCTCGGCGCGCCGGATCTTGCCGCGCATCGCGCCGCTCGTGATGTGGTAATCGATGCGCCACCCGACGTTCTTCGCCCAGGCCTGGCCGCGATTCGACCACCAGGTGTATTGCTCCGGATCCGCGTTGGTCTCCCGGAACGCATCGACGAATTCACCGGTCGCGAACAATTCGTCCAGCCACGCGCGCTCCTCGGGTAGGAACCCCGAGTTCTTCTGGTTCGACTTCCAGTTCTTGAGGTCGATGGGTTTGTGCGCGATGTTCCAATCACCGCACAGCACGCAGGGAATGCCGCGACGGTGCAGCTCGCGCAAATGCGGCAGGAAGGCCTTGAGGAAACGAAACTTCGACTCCTGCCGTTCGGGGCCCGAGGATCCGGACGGCAGATAGAGCGAGATCACGCTCAGATGACCGAACCGCGCCTCCAGATAGCGCCCTTCCCGGTCGAATTCCGGCACCCCGAAACCGCGGCTGACTTGCACGGGCGGTTTGCGCGAGTACAGCGCCGTTCCGGAGTAGCCCTTCTTCTCGGCATCGTAGTAGTGGCAGTGATAGCCCTCGGGCCAGAATTGCGGATCGCTCAGTTGATCCACCTGGGCCTTGGTCTCCTGCACGCAAACGACGTCGGCGTCCTGGGTTGCCAGCCACTGGAAAAATCCTTTGGCGGCGGCGGAACGGATTCCGTTGGCATTGAAGGTCACGATTCGCATGGCGCGCGATGATACCAGCCCATCGCGGCTTGCGGCGCGGCCGTTCCCTTGCCAGACTTCCGCCCCTATGACTACCAGTCCCGCGTCGAATACGAGTCCTGCGTCGGTGAACACCCGTTACAAGAACGACTTCATCGAACTGTGCCTGCGGCTCGGCGTGTTGCGCTTCGGAGAATTCAAGCTCAAGTCCGGCCGCATCAGTCCCTATTTCTTCAACGCCGGACTGTTCAACACGGGCGAGGCCATCGCCGCCGTGGGGCGCGCCTATGCGGACGCCCTCGCGCAGTCCGGCCTGCCGTTCGACATGCTGTTCGGCCCGGCCTACAAGGGCATTCCGCTCGTGACCGCGACGGCTGCCGCCCTCGCGGACCGCCATGCCCGCAGCCTGCCGTTCGCCTTCAATCGCAAAGAGGCGAAGGATCACGGCGAGGGCGGCCTCATCGTCGGCAGCCCGCTCGTCGGCCGCGTGCTGATCGTGGACGACGTGATCACCGCGGGCACCGCGATCCGCGAATCCATCGGCGTGATCCGCGCGGCGGGGGCGAGCCCCGCCGGTGTGCTGCTCGCGCTGGATCGGCAGGAGCGCGGGGCCGACGGCGCACTTTCCGCGGTCCAGGAGGTCGGCGCTCAATACGGCATCCCGGTGGTCTCGATCCTGAGCTTGGCGGACCTGATCGGGCACCTCCGGGCAGCCGGCGGCGCCTTGGAACTTTCCGGTCTGGAGGCCTACCGAAACCGTTATGGCGTCGCAGATTGAGGGCGGACTGCTGGAAATGGCTGCTTAGGCCCCGCACAATGCCCGGGCTCATCCAGAGGAGGCCAACGTGAAGACCATCGCCCGGATCCTTGCCCCCCTGCTGCTGTTGACGAGCGTGGTCGGTGTGCACGCCCAACAAGCCCAGGGCCGCAAACTCTACAAATGGGTCGACTCTCAGGGCCAGGTTCACTACGGCGATACGGTCCCGTCGGAATACGCGGCGCAGGAAAAAGACGTCCTCAACGGCCAGGGCGTCGCGATCGAACACCAGGATGCGCAGAAATCGCCCGAGCAGGCGGCGGCGGAAGAGCAGAAGCGAGCCGCCGCCGAGGAACTCCGGCAGCGGGATCAGAATCTGCTCAACACCTACGTCTCCCTACAGGAAATCGAACGCCTGCGCGATCAGCGGCTCTCGCTCTTGTCGGACCAGATGAAGGTCACGAATCAATTCCTCGAGATCCTGAACGGTCGATTGAGCAAGCTCGAGAAGAGCAGCCTGAGGTACAAGCCGTACAGCGACGATCCGAGGGCGGCCCCGATGCCGGATCAGGTCGCCGAAGACCTCGTCCGCATGGATACCGACATCCGCACCCAGGAACAGAATCTGCGTGAGAAACAGCAAGAGGAAACCACGATGCGCGCGCAGTTCGACGGCGACATCGCGCGCTTCAAGGTACTGAAGGGCGTCCATTGACCCCGCGGAAGCGTGTCCTGCTGGGCGTGACGGGCGGAATCGCGGCCTACAAGAGTCCCGATCTCGTGCGCCGGCTGATCGATCGTGGCGCCGACGTTCAGGTCGTCATGACCGCGGCGGCCCAGCGCTTCGTCTCGGCGACGACGTTCCAGGCGGTCTCCGGTCGGCCGACCCGCAGTGACCTGTGGGATGGCGCGGCCGAGGCGGCGATGGGACACATCGAGCTCGCGCGCTGGGCCGAGATCGTGCTCGTGGCCCCCGCAAGCGCCGACGTCATCGCACGACTCGCCGGCGGCCGCGCCGATGATCTGCTGACCACGCTCTGCCTGGCCACCGAGGCGCCGGTCGTGCTCGCGCCGGCGATGAATCGCGTCATGTGGGCGAACAAGGCCACCCAGGCGAACATCGCGACCCTGGTGTCGCGCGGCATCCGCATCCTCGGGCCCGGCAGCGGCGATCAAGCCTGCGGCGAGGTCGGCTTGGGGCGCATGTGGGAACCGGGGCAACTCGCCGCGGCGCTGCTCGAGCCCCCGCCCAACGCCGGCTTGTTCGCCGGTCTCAACGTATTGATCACCGCGGGCCCGACGCGTGAACGCCTCGATCCCGTGCGCTACCTCACCAATCGCAGTTCCGGGAAGATGGGATTCGCGGTGGCCGCGGCGGCGCGCGAGGCCGGTGCGCACGTCACCCTGGTGAGCGGCCCGGTTCAGCTGTCCACCCCGACCGGCGTCACGCGCATCGACGTCGAGAGCGCCCGCGACATGTACGCCGCCGTGCATCGGCACGTCGCGGAAGCGGACGTGTTCATCGCCGCCGCCGCGGTCGCCGATTTCCAGCCGGTCAGCGTCGCGAAACAGAAGATCAAGAAGCAGGGCACGGCCGTGAAGCTCGATCTCGAGGCGGCGCCGGACATCGTCAAGTCCGTGGCGGACATGGCCAAGCGTCCGTTCGTCGTCGGCTTCGCGGCCGAGACGAACGACGTGGAGAGCAATGCGCGCGGCAAACTCAAGCGCAAGCATCTCGACATGATCGCCGCGAATCATGTCGGCGACGGTATCGCCTTCGACTGCGAAGACAATGCGCTGACCGTCCTGTGGCCCGGCGGGAAATCGGAGATCGCGCGCGCGCCCAAGATCGACGTCGCGCGCGAACTGATCGCCTTGATCGCCGGCCGGCTGCCGCCGCCGAGCGCCTCGGGTCCGCGACGCGGTACGCGCCAGCGACGCGCCGCCCTGGCGCCGGCCCCGCCGCGCACGCGCGTGCGCAGCCGGCGCGTGCGGCGCTGATGCACGCGCCGAGTGCCCGATGAAGAGGCGCATCAAGCTGCGGATCCTCGATCCGCGTATCGGCACCGAGTTCCCGCTGCCGGCGCACGCGACGCCAGGCTCGGCCGGCATGGACCTGCGCGCCTGTCTCGACGCGCCGCTGGTGCTCGCTCCCGGCCGCGCCGAACTGATCCCGACCGGCATCTCCATTTTCGTCGAGGACCCCTCGCTCGCCGCGGTCTTGCTGCCGCGCTCCGGTCTCGGCCACAAGAACGGCATCGTGCTCGGCAATCTGATCGGGCTGATCGACTCGGACTATCAGGGGCCGCTCATGGTGTCGTGCTGGAATCGCGGGGACAGCGCGTTCACGATCGTCCCCGGCGACCGGATCGCCCAGCTCGTGTTCGTGCCGATCGTACAGGCCGATTTCGAGGTGGTCGCGGATTTCTCCTCCACGCAGCGCGGCGAGGGCGGTTTCGGCAGCTCCGGTTCGCGCTGAAACTGGGCGCACGCCCGCGATTTGGGACTGGCTGGGCGCCGTCCGTGGCCGCATGCTCGTCGCCCATGACGATACGCGATTGGCCCGTGGACGAGCGACCCCGCGAGAAACTCCTCGCCCAGGGGGCGCAGGCGCTCTCGGATGCGGAGCTGCTGACCGTGCTGTTGCGCAACGGCACGCCGGGTCGCTCGGCGCTGCAACTGGCCCGCGACGTGCTGCAAAGCTTCGGCTCGCTGCGCAAATTGATCGCCGCCGACCGCCTGCGCTTCTGCGCCGTGCGCGGCTTGGGTCTCGCCCGGTACGCGGAGCTGCAGGCCGCGGTCGAGATCGCCAAACGGCAGCTGATCGAGACCTTGCGCGCCGGTCCCGTGCTCGCGAGCCCGCGAGCGACGCGCGATTTTCTGATCGCGCGCTTACGCGACCTCGGGCACGAAGTATTCTGCTGTCTGTACCTCGACAACCGCCATCGCCTGATCCACTTCGAGGAGTTGTTCCGCGGCACGATCGACGGCGCCAGCGTGCATCCGCGCGAGATCGTCAAGCAGGCGCTGCAGTGGAACTGCGCGGCGGTGATCGTCGCGCATAACCATCCGTCCGGCGTCGCCGAGCCGAGCCAGGCGGACGAACTCATCACGCAGCGGATCAAACAGGCCCTGTGCGTCGTCGATATCCGGCTGCTCGATCACGTGGTCGTCGGCGACGGGACCAGCGTCTCGCTCGCCGAGCGCGGCCTCGTTTAGGGTCTGCTGTCACGGTATACCCGGCGCTGCGGATCCGCTGCCTCGGCCGTCTGGACGGATCGGGTCTACCTGGGTAGAATTCGATCTATCGAGGTAGAAACATGCATCTGAACATCAAGGATCCGGAAGCCCACGATCTCGCACGCAAGCTCGCCGAGCGGACCGGTGAGACGATGACGCGCGCGGTCACGGAGGCGCTGCGCGAGCGTCTCGCACGGATTACCCGCGCTCAAAGGCCGGAGGCCGCGGTTCAGGATCTCCTATCCATCGGGCGTCGTTGTGCCGCCACATTGAAGGGGAAGCCCATCGATCATGGGTCCTTGCTCTATGACGAGCGTGGCCTGCCGAAGTGATCGTCGATACCTCCGCCATCGTTGCGGTTCTGTTCGACGAGAGCGATGCCCGGGCCTACGCCGAGGCGATTTCCCGGTCTGAATCGTGCCGCATGTCGGCCGCCACATTCGTCGAAACTGCGCTCGTCGTCGAGGCGCAGACCAAGAACAACGGCGGCCGCCAGCTCGATGCCTTCATCCGGCGGGCATCGATCGGCATCGAGCCCGTCACCGTCGAGCACGCCCATCTCGCGCGCCAAGCGTTCCTGGATTTCGGCAAAGGCCGGCATCCGGCCGGGTTGAATTACGGGGACTGCTTTTCGTATGCCTTGTCGAAGGCGACGCGAGAGCCGTTGCTCTTCAAAGGGAACGACTTCGCCAAGACCGACCTGATCTCCGCCCGATGAGCAATCGCCCCCGGGCCTGATCAGCGGTCGTCGTTCGCGGTGCCGGGCGTTCGCAGAATCCGCGGGCCGGCGCCGTCGCTGCCCTGGTTCGTCGGTTCCGGAAAGCCGAACACCGTGCTCTCCCGCTTCGGAAAGAATTTCGCGAACAGCCAAATCCCGACCGGTACGAGCACGAGAAAGAAGCCGAGAAAGCCCAGCAAAACGAACACGGATGCAAGCGACATGACAGTTCCTCGATGGATGAGCCTCGTCCCCGCGCGCGGGACGGCCGGAGAACCCGGCCGGCGAACATTCTAGCCCGGTCACGCCGCGATGACGGCGGCATGACCGGGATGCGGCGACCGCCTCGCGGCGCGAGGCGCTACGGACTCGTGCCCACGTCGTCGTGCGGATGGTAGTTCGGATACGGGGGCACCGGCGGCGCGGCCACCGGATGCTCTTTCAGCTGGGTCAAGGCGATCGCCACGGCGGTTTCGAGCTGCAGATCGTGGCCTGCGGCGACATCCTTGGGATCCTCCTCCACGTCGACGTCGGGTGCGACGCCGTGGCCCTCCACTTCCCAGTCGCCGTTGAGCCCATAGATGGCATAGCGCGGCGCCGTGACGTGCCCCCCGTCGATCAGCGTCGGATAACCGCCGATACCGACGAGTCCGCCCCAGGTCTTCTTCCCGACCAGGGTGCCGATGTTCGCCTTGCGGAAGTACCAGGGCATGGCGTCGCCGCCGGAGCCGGCCGAACCATTGATGATCATCACCTTGGGTCCGAAGATCGCACCGATGGGATCGTGCACCGGCTCGCCGTCGCGCTCGATCGCGCCGCTCAGCCGCTTTTGGCCGAGCACGTTGACGACGTAGTCGGCGATGAAGCCGCCTTCGTTGTAACGCTCGTCGAGGATGAGACCCTGCTTGTCCAGCTGAGCGTAGAAGTAACGATTGAAGTTGCTGTAGCCGGCGCCGGCGGTGTTCGGCATGTAGACGTAGGCGAGCTTGCCGCCCGACAGCTCATCGACCTTGCGGCGGTTCGCATCGATCCATTCCAGATTCCGCAGACCGTGTTCGGACGCCACCGGCACGACGGTCACGTCACGGGCGCCGAGGCCCGCGGCGTTCTTCGCGATGCGCACGACCGTCTGTTTGCCGGCCGTGCCATCGAAGAACTCGTCGACGTTGTCGCTGGCGTGCAGTTCGCGGCCGTTGACCGCGATCAAATAATCGCCCACGACGATATTGATGCCGGGCGAGGTCAAGGGGGAGGTCAGTGACGGCGTCCAATTCTGCCCGTTGTAGATCTTGGCGAACCGATAGCGGTCGTGATCGATCACGTAGTCCGCACCGAGCAGGCCTGGCTTCGGACCGCCGCCTTCGCCACGCGGTCCGCCGACGAACATGTGTCCGACTTGGATCTCGCCCAGCATTTCTTCGGACAGGTAGGTGAACTCCTCGCGCGACGCCAGACCCGCGAGATAGGGCGCGTATTTCGCCTGAATTTTCTTCAAGTCGAGCCCGTGCAAATGCGGGTCGTAGAAGAAATCCCGTTGCAGGTGCCAGGTCTCGCGGTACATCTGCCGCCACTCGGCGCGCGGGTCGACGAGCGCGACCATGCCCCCGGTGTTCACCGGTTTGCCCTGGGGCGCGTCCGGTGAACCGGGCTTGAGCTCGGCGGTGGGCGCCACGAACCAGCCGTCCTTGCGCGCGTAGAACAACTTCTCGCCGTCGAAGGAGACCTTGAACGACGCGAGTTCGCCGAGCAGCTGTTCCGTCTGGCGCTTTTCGATCGTGAACCGCCACAAGGCGCGGATCGAGGCATCCTCTTCGCTGGAAGCACGACCGACCGGAGGGCCTTCGGCCAGGAACAGCACGCCGGTCTTGCCGACGCCGATGCCCACATAGTTACGGGCCGGTATCGGCAGCGCGACGATGCGGTTGCCGATCGCTGGAAGATCGATCACGGTGGACTTGTCCGCATCGGCGGATTTCTTCCCGCCCTTCTTGGCGTCGGCGGACTTCTTGTCGTCCTTGGCCTTGTCGTTGTCCTTGGCCTTGTCGTTGTCCTTGGCCTTGTCTTCGTCGTTGCCCGCGGCATCGGCCGCCGCGGCGTTGACGGCTTTTTCATCGTCGCTCTCGGGCGGGACCGGGGATGCGCCGTCCTTCGAGAGAACGACCGCATAGACGCTGCTGTTCGTCGCACGATCCAGCGAGGACAGATCGATGCCGGCGTCGGAGGGCCCGTTGTTCGTCGAGGCGGAGAAATACAGGTATTTGCCGCCGGCATCGAACACGGGATGCAGGGCGTTGCTCAGCCCGTCGGTGATCTGGGTCGAGGTGTGGGTCGCGAGCGAATAAAGAAAGATCGCATTGACCTGGCTCTCGAGATCCCGCGTGTAGGCGAGCCATCGTGAGTCGGGGGACCAGCTCATCTCGCCGGCACCCCCGAAACTCCCGCGCAAGCCGGTGTCGACGAGAACGGGCTTGCCGCCGCCGGCCTCGACGATCCAGATGCGCAGATGCTTGTCCGCGTAGGCGATGTGCTTGGAATCGGGCGACCAGAGCGGCGCGTAATAGAACGACGGGTCGGGGCCGAGATCGATGCGCTTCGGTGGCGACAGGCCGTTCTGGTCCCGAACGTAGAGCTGGTACTCGCCCGTGGCATCGCCGAAATAGGCCACGGATTTTCCGTCCGGTGACCAGGCCGGGTCTCGCTCGGCGGCGCCGGGCGTCTGGGTGAGATTGCGGGTGTCCCCCTTTTCCACGGGCACGGTAAAGATCTCGCCATGGGCCTCGGCGAGCACGCGGGCGCCCGTGGGCGAGAGATTGAGATTCTGCACTTCGGTCGGGGCGATGGTACGCAACCGCGGTTCGAGGCTCGGCAGGTCGCCGCCGATCGTGACCTCGAGCGCGTGTTGTTGCCGGGTCGCCGGATCGTAGAGGTGCAGGGAACCAAACTGCTCGTAGACCAGACCTCCGGCTCCGGCATTCAGTGTTTTCAGATCGAAGCCGTCCGCGGGCACGACTTCGTCGACCTGCTTGGTTTTCGTGTCGTAGCTGTACAAGGAGACGGGACCCTTGCGATCCGAGAGGAAGTACACGGTCTGGCCCAACCAGACGGGATGCGAATCGTTCGAGTTGTCGCGCGGAATCTTCTCGAGGTCCAGGGTCTTGGTGTCGACGAGCCAGATCGGCGTCGTCTGTCCGCCGCGGTAGTGCTTCCAGGCCCGCTGCCACTGCATGATCGGGACATAGGCCAGCGTTTTGCCATCGGCGGACAGGCTGCCGTCGGCGGCGCTGGGCAAGGGCAGCAACTCGGCCGGTCCGACGCCGTCGGCGCGCACGCTGAAGAGGCGCGGGAAATCCGAATAGCTCGCATGGGCCGAGGTGAACAGCACGCTGGCGCCGTCCGCGGTCCAGCCAACGACGGCGCTGCCGGTGGGCTCCCAGGTGAGACGCCGCGGGACGCCGCCGTCGGCGCCGATGACGTAGACGTCGGTCGTGCCGTGTTCCCGCGCGGAATACGCGATCCGGGTGCCATCGGGCGAAAAGTACGGACCCTGCACGACCGCATCCACGGACGTGAGTCGGCGCGCTTCCCCGCCGCTGCGAGGCACGACCCAGATATCCCGGGCATACAGGAACGCGACTTGCGTGGGACCCAGAGAGGGATTTCGCAGCAGCAGTGGCGCCGGCGCCGTGGGCGCGGCCCCGCTCCCTGGGGACCAGGACAATAACAAACTGACGAGTGCGGCGGATCCACCGCGAACGAGTCGGGCACGGACTTTTCGAGCAAGGTGCATTCCATCCCTCCTGAGGTGCTGCATCTGGTTTTAGCTGCGGCGCAGCCTAGCAGACACACGCGGCGCGGCCCAGCGCTGTCGGCAGGGTGTCGCGTCCTGCGCCGATGTAAGATCGGGGGCTCTATGAGCGACCTTCGCACGACGCCCGGCCAGACCCCGACGAGACAATTGGTGGCCGTCGTGGCCGTCATCGGCCTGTATGCCTTGATCTCGCACTACGCGTACTCCCACCCCGAAGCCAAGGGTCTGGGGGCCGGCTTGTCCGTGGGTCCCATCGTCCTGATCGGGGTCGCATTGGCCTGGAGTTGGACGCCGCGCTACGTCGCGATCGCGCTCAGCGCGGCGCTCGTCGGGCTGACCGCTTGGGCATGGCCGTTTCTCGAGACCCATTACCAATGGTCCGATCTCGTCCAGCAGGCGGGGGCTTACGCGCTGGTCGCGCTGAGTTTCGCCCGCTCCTTGCGGCCCGGACGGGTGCCGACGTGCACTCAGCTCGCCGTGCAACTGCACGGCCCGCTGGCACCTGCCGAAACCACCTATACTCGACGGGCAACCTGGGCTTGGGCGATTTTTTACGGGCTGTTGAGCCTCTCGATCATCGTGGTCTTTCTCACCGCCTCCACGCATCAGTGGTCTCTGTTCGTCAATTTCGGGACATTCGGCCTGATTGCCCTGTTGTTCCTGGCCGACCACGCGCTGCGATACCGGGTCTTGCCCCGTCGCCCAGGGAATTTGCGGGGGACGATTCTCCAGGCGCTCACGGGCTCGCGTCCCGCCGAACGCCCGCCGGAGTAGAACCGCGGCACGGCCGCGTCGACGGCACCGTCACGTCGATGAGCGGGGGGCGTCGATGCCCCGTCCGCCTTGATACTGTCACACGATTTAAACGCGGGCGTTACAGAACCCTCCTAGGATCGGGCGGCCGAGTTATGCGCAAGACGACCTCCGCCGCCGCCGTTCTATCAGCGATTTGTGCGTCCCTCGCCGGGGCCGCGACGGTCGCTGGCGCCGCGCCTCCGGATCCAGCGGTCGCGGCTCTCGGGCGTGAGATTTTCTTCGACGAGTCGCTGTCAGCGTCCGGCCATCTCTCCTGCGCCACCTGTCATGATCCTCGCTACGCCTACGGGCCGCCTCCGGGACGCGCCCTGGCGCTGGGCGGCCCTCACGGGGATCAGCGCGGAACCCGCGCCGTGCCTTCGCTTCGCTACTTGAACGGCACCCCGCCGTTCGCCCTGAGCATGCATTTCGTGGACGGCGATACGGGACCAGGCGGCGGGTTCACCTGGGATGGTCGGGCCGCATCCCTGCGCACCCAGGCAGTGATCCCCCTCTTGGCGGCGAACGAAATGGCGAATACCGGTCCGGCGGACGTCGCCGCGAAATTACGCCGCGCGGCTTATGCGCCGCGGTTGCGCGAACTGTTCGGACCCGATGTGTTCGCGCAGCCCGAGCGTGCCTTCGACGCGGCGCTCGTGGCGCTCGAAGCATTCCAGCACACCGCTGCCGAGTTCTTTCCGTTCAGCAGCAGATACGACCTCTTTCTGCGCGGCGATGGAGACCTGACGGAGCAGGAGGAGCGCGGGATCGCGATCTTCAAGGACCCCCAGAAAGGCAATTGTGCGAGTTGCCACACGACCGTGACCCGCGGCGGTGCACCGCCGAGCTTTACGGATTTCGATTACGCCAACGTCGGCGCGCCGCGTAACGCGCAGATCGCGGCAAATGCCGACCCGCGCTATTTCGACTTGGGCTTATGCGGCCCCGTGCGCACGGATCTCACGGACCAGAAGGCATTGTGCGGGATGTTCCGTACGCCGAGCCTGCGCAACGTCGCCCTGCGGGACGCGTTCATGCACAACGGGTCTTTACACAGTCTGCGCGACGTTCTGGAATTCTACGCCCAGCGGGATACCAATCCGGAGCGCTGGTACCCGCGCAAGGCGGACGGCACGATCGACAAGGAGAACGATCTTCCCGCCGAGCTGCGCGGACATCTCAACGTCGAGGTGCCGTTCAATCGCAAGCCGGGAGATGCCCCGGCGCTGTCCGATCCCGAAATCGACGACCTGCTCGCGTTCCTACGGACGCTGACGGATGGCGACGCGGGAACGCCGAAATCCGAGGAAGCCGAGTAACCCGCCTCCGAGCAACCAGGCGGTCGCCGGCAGGGGCACCGGGGTTGTTGCGTTCACCTGGAAGGCCACGTCCGGCGCTCCACTCGTCGTGAACTCACCGTTCGTACTGGAACCAAGATAGGCAAAGCCCAGAGCCGGCGCCGTGCCGTTGTTGGCGGTGGTCTCGAGATTCACCACCGAACCGCGCGGCAGCGTGCTCGTGAGTTCAATGGCCACCCAGTAATCGCCGTTGGTCGTCGCCGTCCAATTGGTGTTCGTCGTGTTCCAGGCGTTGTCGGTCGTGAACGTCCCGGTGGTCGAGTAATCCAGCGTCTGGGCGCTCTGCCGCACGCCCGTGAACGCGCCGGAGAAGATGTCGAGCGTGTAGGAGGCGCCCGTGTTGCCCGAGAGAAACGTCGACAAAGAAGTCACGGTCTGGCCGGCGGACAACGCGAACTCCGCCGCAAACCACTGCGACGTGCCCAGTTCCTCGAGGTTCGCGCCCGCGGTGGGCGTGCCGGTGTCGAGCACGAGGGCCGCATTGGCGATCGCGGGGGCCAGGCAGACCACGGCGGTACTGGCGACCAGGGCGGCAGCCATGCGGGCGAGAAGACGGGGTCGGGGCGAGGAACTCATGAGCATCTCCACTGGTAGGACTCAACGATCGCCGCGCGCTAGTGTCGCGCGGCCAGCAAGGGCTTGGTGCTGTGCCGGGTTGCGGCCGTCTTTGGCGTTTTCTTGGTCTTGACAACGGCGGCGGCGGCGGCCGTCTGCGCTTGCCCCACGGTCTGCAGGGTGGCGACGTCGTAGATGCCGAGGTCCTGAACGGGGCCGAATTGATCGCTGAAGCCGCTGACCTGCAGCGAGATATTGCCGCTCGCATGCACGGACACGGTTGCCCAGGCGTAGTAGCGATCATACTCATGCGAGCCGGCGGAGTTCGGTTCGACACAGCCCGGCGGTTTGCTCGCGGAGCAGGTTCCGACCAGCTTGTCATCGAACGGCGAGCCACCCGAACCCACGATGACCTGGTACGGCGTCGTGGCATAGGTTCCGGTCGGGTCGGCCTGTTCCGAGATGTTGACCGTGTGCTCGTGACCCGAGAAATAAGTCGCGCCGTACTGGGCGATCAAGCTCCAGAAAGCGTCACGGTTGGGCGTGGCATAGGTCGTCACACCATTGACCACCGAGGTGGTGTAGTTGGCGTCGAGTCCGCCGGGGCCCGGGTTATTGGTCGTGGGCGGCAGCACGCTGGTGCCGGCCGTTGCCGACAGGTAGTTGTACGTGAATGCCGGCTTGTGGCCGAACACGAACACGTTCGTGACGCCGCGCTGTTTGGCGGCGGCCAAATCGTTGCTGAGCCAATTGACCGGCGCCGTCGAGTCGTTGCCCGAAGGGTCGGTGTTGATCACGACGAAATGGAGCAGGACACCGGCCTGCGGCGCGATATCGAAGGAATAGCTCAGATCGGTCTGGTCGTTCCCGGAATTGGTATCGGAGACACCCGGAGCCGTGGTCTGCGTCAAACCGTTGGTATTGGTTGCGAAGAAGCCTGTGACGTTCGAAAAGCGGATGTTCGTCGTCAGATCACTGATCAAATCGCCCATGTTGAACCGAAACATGTTTTCGTTTTCGGGATAGGCGGTCTTGCCGGTCAGGTTGTTCGGCCAGGACGTGTTGGTCACAGAGCCGCTTGCGTTGTTGCAGTTCGGGTTTGGGGCCGAACTCGAATAGGGCTCGGCGCTGTAGCTGCACTGCGTTTCGTGATTGCCGGGCACCGGCATGACGTAGGTGCCGGACAGGAACAGGTTGGCAACCATTCCACGCCAATAGGCGTACTGAATGTATTCGAACACCGCGTCAGGCGTGACCGATTCGGTCTGCGTCCAGCTGTTCGGCTTGCCGTTGGCCCAAGCGCTCGGCAGGATCGGACGGCCATAGCCGAAAACGATGTCGCCGTTGAAGAACAGCAAGTTCGGATTCTGGCTCTTGATGCCGTTGATGATGGTCTGGAACGCTTCGGTGTTGGTGACCCACTGATTGTCCTGCGGCAGGATCGTGCCGGTCAGACTGGGCTGACCACCCTCGGTCGTCGGGCTGGGATTGGCGAGGAGCGTGGTCGCATCGGCCTTGCCGGGATCCGTCCGGCTATCGCCGACGGTCGAAAAACTGAAGATCACCGGATCGGACTGTGCACCGGCAGTCGCGCCGCAACCGAGGCCGGCCCCCACCAGCGAGAGCGTGAGCGCAATGCGCCGCAGATTTGGCGCCCCTTGGAACGCTATCTTCATGAGATCCCCTTGAAAAAAATCGACGCGTGAAAAAAGAGACGCGCTCGTTGGATTTCTTGCGCACGAGCCAGAGCGTCCGCTCCCTGGACCAGACATTAGCGGCGATATTTCTCAGGAATGTGACAACGGCGCGTCGCTTGTGCGACGCGCAGGCGCGACTCGCCGTCCCACCGAGGCGCGACTCGCCGTCCCACCGAGGCGCGACTCGTCGTCCCACCGAGGCGCGCTAGATCGGTCGACACTTGACGCTATAAGTCGTTCCGGACTTCTGATCCATGTCCATCCAGTTGCCGACCTCGGTGGGTTGGTTCGGAAAAACCGTGACCGATTGGCGATCCGAGATCGACAGCTTCTCGCCGTTTTCGTAATACCAGCCCTGCATCAGCGCGGTGCAATGAATGATGCGTGAGTCCTCGTTCGAGACGATGATCTTGTAAACGAGTTCGTTGTTGTTGTAACCGGCCAGGATCCATTTGTCCGTCGCAGAAAACTTCGGGGTCGTCGCATCGGTCCCCTTGCCCGTCGAGGGTTCGTCGACGGACTCGGCGTGTGCGCTGCCGACCGGCACGGCGCGCAGGCGCGGCGCCGGCGGGGTTGCGGCTGCGGTGGGGGGTGCCTGCGCGGTGGACACGGGTGCCGCGGGGGCATCATCGGCCGCGTGAGCGAGCAGAGTCCAACCGAGGATCGTCGTGCCGATCCCGAGTCCGACCATGCTCGAGGCCCGTCGGATCATGCGCAGACGCGCGAACTGTTTCATTTCAGCGGGACTCCTGAACCGAAGACCGCTCCCGCCTCGGCTTTGCCTGCGCGAGAGACCAAACGAAATCGAGCGATCGGAACTCGAGGGGACGACCGTCCACACCGAGCGCTGCAAACCATGCCGGGTCGGGCGCCCCGACGTAGCCGCGACGCGCCGGGCCGGCCAACACCTCGAGACGCCGCGGGACGCCGTCGCTGACCGACAGTGCCGCTCGCGAGTGGCAGGTCATGCAGGAAGCCGATTCCTGCAGGCCGGCCTCCAGTTCGGAGTTGCCGAGACGCTCGGGTGTGCCCGCGTCGTGGAGGTAGCGGATCTGTGTGCCGCGCAGTCGATAATGCCGCCAATGGTTCTGATCGAGTCCGATTCCCGCGGGCGCCCGATCGCAGTCGCTCGCCGCTCGCCCACAGGCATAGCGATCCCGAGAGGGCAGCAGCCAGCCCTCGCCGCCCGCACGCGTGGCATTGTCAACGTGTTCGAAGCTGGCCCAGAACCAGCGGGGCGACTCCTTCGCAGCGATGTTGAGCGCGGTCAGCCCGTAGAGACGCGTCTCGCCGCTGGCGAGGTGCACGCCCAGCGTATGATACCGGGGCGCGTCGCGGGGCGCGATCACACGCCAATTCGCCTTGACCTCGATGGCCCCGGTCGGGAACTCGATCGGCACGCCGGCGGCGACCGTGGCGATCTGGCCCTCGAGGTTGTAGAGACCCCGCTTGCGGACGTAGTCGTAGGCGATTTCGTTCATGCGGATTTCCACGAGCCGGGGGGAGTGTTCCAGCGGATCGCGCAGCGCCTGCATGCGACCGGCCACGATGTGGCGGACGTTCGGTAGGCGGGCGAGTTCCTCCGCCTGAAAGCGATGCAGGCTGGTCTTGGGCGGCGCGACGGCCTCGCTCCAAGAACCGGGATCGGCACCGTCGTCGCGATAGACGTCGGCGCTGTTTGCCCAGCGCTCCCAGACACAGGGCCGTGCGGCGCCTAGGGCGGCATCGGGGTCGCCGAGGCCAGTCCGCGCGTCCGCCGGCCATAGGAGGGCGATGAGCAGGCGCCAGGCGAATTCGTCGCTCGCGGCCGAGGATTCGGCCACGGCCTCGGCCGAATCCTGCGGAACTTGCCAGGGCCTGCTCCAGTCCAGCGACCACGCAGGCGTTCCCGCGACGCACAGCAACACGAGGGCCGCGCGCGCGCCGATCACGGCCGAACCTCGTGCCACGCTCGCCATTTGTCCATCGGGCGAGGATAGACGCCTGTTGTGACAGGATCGTTGCTCCGGTTGCGCCGCTCTGGTATCGTACGCGGCCCTGGCGGGGCTTCCCGCTCAAAAGCGCTTCAAGTTCAAAGGTTTACGCCATGTCGCGAGTCTGCCAAGTCACGGGCAAGGGCCCGAAAACAGGAAATACCGTTTCGCACGCGAACAATCGCAAGCGGCGCCGGTTCTTGCCGAATTTGCACACCCACCGCTTTTGGCTGGAAACCGAGAAGCGGTTCGTCAGCCTTCGCGTCACCACGCGCGGCTTGCGGACGATCGAAAAGCGCGGCGTCGACGTGGTCGTCGCCGACCTGCGTAGCCAGGGCGTCAAAGTTTAAGCTGCGAGGATAATCATCTCATGCGCGACAAAATCAAACTCGTCTCCTCGGCCGGCACCGGACACTATTACACGACCACGAAGAACAAGCGTCTGCATCCGGACAAGATGGAGACGAAGAAATTCGACCCCGTCGTGCGCAAGCACGTCGCCTACAAAGAATCGAAGATCAAGTAGGCTCTGGGCACTGCCGGAACTCCCGGAAGTAGAGACGACTCGCCGGGGAATCTCCCCCGCGATTCTGGGCCGACGCGTGACCCGCGTGACGGTCCGTGAGCGACGCCTCCGGTGGGCAATCCCGAAGGATTTCGAATCCCGCATCGACGGACTCGTCGTGCGCAGCGTCGAGCGCCGCGCCAAATATATCCTGCTGCGTTTCGACACCGGCACCGCGATCCTGCATCTCGGCATGTCGGGAAGCCTGCGGGTGCTGACCCAGGGCACTGCGACCTTGCTGCACGACCATTGGGACATCGAGTTCGAGGGGGGCGCGCTGCTGCGGTTTCACGATCCCAGGCGTTTCGGCAGCCTGCACTGGGTCGAGGGCGATCCGCAGCAGCATCCGCTGCTCGCGAAGCTCGCGCCGGAGCCGCTATCGCCGGGCTTCGACGCCGACTATCTGTTCCGCAAGACGCGGCGGCGCGCCGTCGCCATCAAACTCCTGTTGATGAACTCCCAACTGGTCGTCGGCGTCGGCAACATTTACGCGAGCGAAGCGCTCTTTCGCGCGAAGATCTCTCCACGGCGGGCGGCCGGCGGCCTCAGTCGCGCGCAGTGCGCGGCGCTCGTCATGGCGGTGCGCGCCGTGCTCTCGGAGGCCATCGAAGTCGGAGGGACGACGTTGCGTGACTACGTCGATGCCTCCGGCGTGCCGGGATATTTCCGCCAGCGCCTGTACGTCTACGAGCGGGAGGGAGAGCCCTGCAGACGCTGCGCGACGCCGATCAAGCAGGTCGTGCAGGGGGCGCGCTCGACGTATTGGTGCCCCTCGTGTCAGGGCGTCAACCGCATCAAGGGGCCTAGGATCAAGGGGCCTGGCATCAAGGGGCCCTAGCCCGGACCCGGGGGCACCGCGGCGGCCCGATTCAAACCTGGCGATGCCGCTTGAGCTCGACCTCGACGATCGGATGAACGAACTCGGAAACGTTGCCGCCCAGCACGGCGATCTCGCGCACGAGGGTCGAGGAGATGAAGGTGTATTGCTCCTGAGGCGTCATGAACACCGACTCGATCTCGGACGATAGGTGGCGGCTCATGTTGGCGAGCTGGAACTCGAACTCGAAATCGGACACGGCGCGCAGACCCCGGACGATCACCGAGAGACCGTGGTCCCGCGCGAAGTCGACCGTAAGGCCGGAATACCCGATGACCTCGACGTGCGGCACGTCGGCGAGCACCCGCCTCGCCATGTCGACGCGCTGGTCCAGCGTGAACATCGGCGCCTTGTTGGGATTTGCCGCGATGGCGACGACGAGACGGTCGAAGATGCTGGCCGCTCGGCGCACCAGGTCCTGGTGTCCATTCGTGATCGGATCGAAAGTCCCCGGATAAACGGCCGTTCTTTTGTTCATTGCCCGTGATTCGAAGCCTTGGCGCGGGCAAGATGATACCCCACCTCGCCGGCGGACTTCGATTTGAGAAGCTCCCAGGTCTCGGGGAGCACCGGTTCCCCGGCGGCCTTTTCGCATTCCAAATAGATGAGCCCGCCCGGCTTGACCCAGGACCCCGCGGCCAGCAGCGCGACATATTCAGGCAGTGCGTTCTGCCCGAACGGCGGATCGAGAAACACCAGGTCGAAGGCCTCCGCGCCGGCGGCGGCTGCATCCGCCGCTCGACTGCCTAGATATCGGCGAGCGCCCATCTCGGCCACCCGGCCGCGGTTGGCGGCGCCCAAGCGCAGAAGTTGCTGCTGCAGCGCGCGGGCCGCAGGGACCGCCTGTTCGACGAACACCGCCTCGCGCGCACCGCGCGACAAGGCCTCGAGACCCAAAGCGCCGGAGCCCGCGAACAGATCCAAACAGCGCGCGTCCGCAACGGCGTGCTGCAACCAGTTGAAGACGGTCTCGCGGATCCGGTCGGCGGTGGGGCGCAGGCCCGGCACGTCGGGAAACTCGATGCGCCGGCCACGCCAGGCGCCGCCGATCACCCGCACGGAATTGCGCCCT
>Ga0116230_10001593_pt1 | contig 21681 bp, 25 predicted proteins | sample S1TSphfallax_3_FD_88678 | JGI IMG/M metagenome (GOLD analysis project Ga0116230, IMG submission 88678) | Host-associated microbial communities from peat moss isolated from Minnesota, USA - S1T2_Fd - Sphagnum fallax MG | ecosystem: Host-associated > Plants > Peat moss > Unclassified | place... | reverse complement strand
GGCGCGCGCATTGCCAAGGATTTGCGGCAGCATATGCAACGCCGTGGTCGCCGTGAATCCTAGGTTTAGGCTTCCGGCTTCGCCTTTTCCCGCCTGCCGCGCCTTGGTCAGTCCGAGCGACGCAGCGTCGAGCAGCTGGCGAGACAGCGCCAGCAAAATCTCCCCCGCCTCGGTGAGATGGACGCTACGGGTATCGCGCCGTAGCAGCGTGTGACCCACCATTTGTTCGAGTTTCTTGATCTGCTGGCTCAGCGGCGGCTGGGCGATGCCCAAGCGAAGCGCCGCACGCCCAAAATGCAGCTCTTCCGCGACGACCGCAAAAGTATAAAGGTGCCGCAGATCCAGTTCAGGGCGGTTCAATGATATTCGAACACCTCAAAATGAGGCCTCATTATATACTGATGTGATATATATGCGCAATGCATCCGGGCCTTCCTGGTTGATAATCTTCAGGACCGCGGCAGAAAAATTGGGGCTGAGTTCCATCAGCCATCAATTTATACTTTAAAATGTATAAATGAATGATGAATATGTATTGGACGAGTTAAAGTGATTTCGCTACATGCGAGGTAATCCGTAATAGTCGGGCAAGGAGGAGAAGGTTCAGATGTTAATGGAAATGGCCAAGCCTGTCGAAATTGACCCGCGCGAGGTGATCAGCGATAGCGAGGTTTCCTATTTTAACGAAAATGGATTTGTGCTGCCGAAGGTCGGGCTGCCGGAAGCTGACGCCGCCGCCTTGCGAGAGAAGATCGAGCAGGTGTTTCGTGACAATCCGGATTGGGCCGGCATTGTCCGCATGCCGCATATTCCTACCCGCCCGGGCCAGTCGGAAGGCGTGATCGGCGGCGAGGCGTTATTCAAAATAGCGATCCATCCGACCGTGATCGCGGCGGCCCGCCGGCTGATCGGCAACAACCTCATCCTCTGGGGCGGCGAAATTTTTGCGAAACCCGCGGGCACGGGAAAGCGCACGCCCTGGCATCAGGACTGCTATAACCCCGCCGTCAAAGCCGGCGCGGGCCGGAAGCTGCCGCGCAGCGTCATGATCTGGATCGCGGTCGATGACGTGGACGCCGATAATGGCTGCCTGCGTTTCATCCCCGGCAGCGGCAGAGACGGCAGGATCGATCATGCGCAGGTCCAGCACACCAGGGATTTGCTGAATTTTGAGGCCGATACCGAGGGGCTTGCGGACAAGGCGGTGGACGGCGTGCGTCCCTCCGGCTTTTACTCTTGCCATGACCTGTTCGTATTGCACGGTGCCAATGCCAATGTCTCCGGCCGCCGCAGGGCGGGTCTGACGTTCCATTACATGGCCGCCGAGGACGTGTATGACCGGAGCTTCGGCAGCGCTTCCGGTTCCGGGCGCGATAAGCCGGCGCCGCTGGCAGACCGTCCCATCTGGCTTGTGCTTGGGGAGAACAAGGATCCGTTGAACGATTTCATCCGCGGCCACCAGAACCTCGAAGACCTCGACCAACTGGCGGAAGCAAACCGCGAAAGGCTGACCGCACTGTTCAATTAGAGCGCGGTCGCGTCAGGCGATCTGGCTCTAATCATCTCCGCGCATGATAAAATATGGTTTGGTTCGCGGGCACTTTGCCGCGAATTTCGGTCCCGCTGAAAAACTTTAGATCAGCCGGAAGTAACGTTGGGATTGATCGCGAGATCGAAATCCCAGGGGATCGAAACATGGATATTGTCATTCGCGGCGCTCAGATCCTGGACGGCCAGGGCGGCGACTCGTTCGAAGGGGATATTGGTATCCGGGACGGGCGGATCGCCGCGGTCGGTACCGTCAGCGAGCGGGGCGACGAAGAAATCGACGCCAAGGGGATGATCGCGACGCCGGGTTTTGTCGACATCCATACCCATTACGATGGCCAAGCCACCTGGCAGCACCGGCTGGACCCGTCATCCAGGCATGGCGTGACGACAGTCGTGATGGGCAATTGCGGCGTTGGCTTCGCGCCATGCCGGGCCGCCGATCATGAGCGGCTGTTGAACCTGATGGCCGGCGTGGAAGACATTCCGGAAGTGGTGATGGCCGATGGCGTGCCCTGGGATTGGGAAACCTATCCGGATTACCTTGATTTCCTCGACCGCCGGAACTTTGATATCGACGTCGCCGGCTTGGTACCTCACGCTGCGCTGCGGGTCTATGTGATGGGAGAGCGGGCCAGCGCGCTGGAGCCTGCCACCGAGCAAGACCGCGAGCGCATGACAGCTCTGTTGAAGGAGGCACTGCAAGCCGGCGCGCTGGGCATGGGCACATCGCAGACCATCAATCACAGATCGACCGACGGAATTCCGATCCCGACCTTGAAAGCGACCGAGGCGGAGTTGCAAGGCCTGATCATGGCCATGCAGGAGACCGGTCACGGCCTCTTTCAGTATGTCACTGATTTTAACGATGGCGCTCAGATCGAGGAGCAGGTCCAGATGATGGAGCGGCTGGCACAACGCTCCGGCCGGCCGGTGACGTTCACCTTGACGCAGGCGCATTTGAACCCGCGACTCTGTGAGTCCCTGTTGGGCAAGACGCTCGACGCCAAGGCGAAGGGGCTGAGCATCATGGCGCAATTCTATCCGCGCCCGGTCGGCGTAATCCTGGGCCACGAACTCTCGATGAATCCGTTCTATTCCACGCCGACCTATCTCAGCCTCGGCGGGCTTGAATTTGAAACGTTGATCTCCCGGCTGCGGGAACCGGAAGTCCGCCGACGCATCCTGGCGGAAAAACTATCGCCGAATCCGGCCATGCTGCTCGGCTTGCGCGTCGCCAATTACGATGAAATCTACCCGCTGGGCGACCCGCCGGATTACGAGCCGGCGCCGGAGACCAGCATCGCGCGCCTGGCGGCGGCCAAAGGTATTGCGCCGGCCGAACTCGCCTACGACCTGATGCTGGAAAATGGCGGCCACACGCTGCTTTATATGGCCACCGCGAATTATGCGGACCGAAATCTGGATATGTGCCGCACCGCTTTTTGCCACCAAGGCAGCGTGATCGGCCTTGGCGACGGCGGCGCGCATATGGGCTCGATCTGCGATGCCAGCTATCCCACTTTCATGCTGACCCATTGGGTGCGCGATCGCAAACGCGGACCCAGGCTGGCTTTGCCGATGGTGATCGAGGCGATGACGCGACGAACCGCGCGCGTGGTCGGCCTATATGACCGCGGCGTTCTGGCGCCGGGCTATCGCGCCGACATCAATATCATCGATCTCGACGGTCTGCGTCTGAGCTCGCCCTACATCACGCGCGATCTGCCGACCGGCGGCCGCCGGCTGATGCAGGACGCGAAAGGCTACGCCGCCACGATCGTGAACGGGGTGATATCATACCGGGACGGGCAGCCGACCGGCGCCCTACCGGGGCGGCTGGTGCGCGGTCCGCAACCCGTGCCGGTTTCCGCGGCATGACCAGGGCAGAGCGTCTGCCGTGGATCCCCGAGGGCGAAATGACGCCCGCGCAGCGCGCTCTGGCGGAGACGCTCGGCGCGGTTGCCGGCGGCGCCACCAGCGGCCCCCAGAGCTTTTTGCTGCGCAGCCCGGAAATGGCCGGCCATCTGCATGAGCTGATCCATTATCTGCTCGGCAAAAGCCCCTTGCCGCGCCGGCTCGCGGAATTCGCCATCCTTATCCAGGCGACACTCTGGGACCAGGAATATGAATGGTGGGCGCACCACCATCTTGCCCTGCGTCATGGCCTCGCGCCGTCTACGGCGGAAGACCTGAAGGCGAAGCGGCGTCCCGCCGACATGAAGCCGGATGAAGCCGCCGTCTATGATTTCTGCATGGAGCTCGCGACCAATCATCGCGTCAGCGACACGACTTTTGGCTTGACGCGCGACCTGCTCGGTGAACAGGCGCTCGCGGATCTGACCGTCATCAGCGGGGTATATACCACCATCGCGATGATCCTGAACGTGGCGGAGGTGACGGCCCCGACGGACGCGCCCCTGCCGTTTACATCGCCGTCGGCAAGCTGACGGAATCCACGACCCTCGGTATCAATCCGCCGCGGCTGTTATAGGCTGCTTGACCGCATGGTAACGGCGCGAAGCGGCGGTGTGGGTCTCCGGCATCCTGCCGTCGCCATGGCCTGTCAGCTTCTGCCGTAGCGTTCCCTGGCGATAGGCGGTTTTGAACATGTCCCGGTCCTGCAGTTCCGGCACCAGCAGATCGGCGACATCCTCGAATGTGCCGGGCGTGAAAGCGCGGCAGATATTGAACCCGTCGACATCCGCTTCGTTCTGCCAGGCCGCGAACTCATCCGCGACTTGCGACGGCGTGCCGACAATCGTCGAGCCGCGTCCCAGATGCAGATCTTCCCCGATCAGCCGCGGCGTCCAGATCTTGCCGGCGTTCTTCTTGGCCAGACCCTCCGCGGTGGAACGATTTGATTCGGATTTCGTGAACGGAATCGGTTCATCGGGATCGAGCTTCGCGAGATCGATCCCGAGCGCGGCGCTGATCATCGCCAACCCGCCTTCCGGCAGAACCGCGCGGCGATGGGCCTGCAGCTTATCCTGCGCCTCGCTCTCGGTCGGCGCCACCACCACCACCGCGTCGACGATCACTTTCACATCCTCCGGCCGCCGCCCGTTTGCCGCGGCCCGCTTGCGGATATCCGCGATCAAGGCGCCGGCCGCGGTCTTGTTGGAGCCGCCCACAAAAATGCATTCGCAATGCAGGGATGAAAATTGCCGCCCACGCTCGGATGAACCCGCCTGGTACAGCACCGGCGTGCGCTGCGGCGATGGCTCGGAGCGATGGATGCCGCGCATGTTGTAATATTTGCCCTGGTGGTTGATTTCATGCACCATTTCCGGACGCGCATAAATGCCGGCTTCACGGTCGCGGATCACCGCGCCATCCTCCCAGCTGCCTTCCCAAAGCTTGTAGACCACGTCCATGAATTCATCCGCCGCCTCGTAGCGCTCGTCATGCGGCAGTTGACCCGGCCGGCCAAGCGCCCGCGCCGCGCTGTCCAGATAGCCGGTCACGATGTTCCAGCCCATGCGGCCATTGGTCAGATGGTCGAGCGTGGACATCCGCCGGGCAAACAGATACGGGTCCTCATAGGATAGGTTGCCGGTGACGCCAAAGCCGAGATGCTCTGTCACGAATGCCATGACGGGGATGATCATCAACGGGTCATTTTGTGGAAAATAGGACGCGCTGCGGATGGCGGCGTCCGCATTGCCGCCGTAAACATCGAGAACTCCCATGAGGTCCTGAAAAAACACGCCGTCGAACAGGCCGCGCTCAAGCACGCGCGCCAAATTGGCCCAATGCGCCATGGAGGTATAGTTCATCGCCTGGTCGCGCGGGTCACGCCACTGTCCGGGCGGCGTGAAGCCGACCGCGTTTGTATCGAAAGCGTTCAGAATCAGATGCCTGCTCATATTGCATTTCCTCGTCGATGGGCCGCGCGGACACCCGCTTCAAACCAAGCTTACTTGCAATTTAAATCAGTTGGTTTACGAAGGCAAGGCCGGCGCCTGTCCGGCGCGTTTGGATAACGCTGTCACCCGCTGGAGCAGGATTTGGCTGGACCAAGTTTATCAAAGACGGATCCCTCGCCGCCCGAGGACGCGCTAAGCCCTGGCCGTCTTGCCTTGATTCTGGCCGCCGAGCAGATGATCGCCGTGCACGGCGTGGGCGGCGTGTCCTTGCGGCAGATCAACGAGGCGGCCGGCCACAAGAACTCCGGCGCTACGCACTACCATTTTGGTTCGCGCCAAGGGCTGATACAGGCCGTGCTGTCCTACCGCGTCGCCGCGATTTCAGCCCGCCGCGCCGCGATCGTCGAACAACTGCAGGGTCAACCCACCGGCCTGAACATCCGCGGCCTCGTCAGCGCGCTGGCGCACCCGCTGGTCGAGGAGTTGAAGCCGCGGCCGGAGGGCAATTACTTCCTGCGGTTCGCGGAACGAATCCGCCGGGAACGAGAACAATTTGAAATCAAATATGATTTTCCGGTCGATCTCTGGCGCTTCGCGCAAGCCGAGCTGGCGCTGCGGCTGGCGCATCTGCCCCCGGCGCTGGCGGCGCACCGGGTTCAGCTCGCCTGGGACCAGATCATCTCGGGGCTCGCCGGGATTGAAGCCAAGCTGCATAATAAGGATTGGAGCACCGCGACCTTCATCGCGATCGAGACTTTGCTCGACTTCATCGCGGCGGGTCTTGGCGGACCCGCCGCGCCGACCTTGCTGGCGGCGCTCTGCGACAAACGGCGCCAGCGTCCCATCCCACCGATCCCGGCAAACCCAAGAGAGCCAGGAAAGTGACCTACGCCTGCAAGTGAACCCGGTATCGGCAATCGCCGTCCGCGATTTCCCATGCCGGCAGTCAACCATCTCGAAATTTAGCGAGGAAACTGCGACGATGCGAAGTCTTTCAGAAAAAGTGGCCTTCATTACGGGAAGCGGCGCCGGCATCGGCCAGGCCGCGGCGCTGTTATTTGCCCAGCACGGTGCGCGCGTCATCGTCGCGGATATCACCGAGGATGCCGGCGAACGTACCGCGGCGGCGGCGCGTGAGGCCGGCGGAGAGGCGAGCTTCGTTCGCATCGATGTCGGAGACGAGGACAGCGTGCAGCAGGCGATCGCCACCGCCATCGCGCGCTACGGACGGCTTGACATCATTTATAACAATGCCGGCGGATCGTCACCGAATGACGGCACCGTCACCAGCATGGCGATCTCCGAGTTCTGGCGCGCCATCCGGGTTGATCTGTTCGGCACCTTTCTGTGCTGCCGTTTCGGCATACCGCATCTGATCAATGCCGGCGGCGGCGTGATCATCAACACCACGTCCACGACCGCGCTGCGCGGCGTGCCGCGCATCGAGGCCTATACCGCGGCGAAGGGCGGCATCATTTCGCTCACCCAGGCGATGGCGATTGATTACGCGGAATACGGAATACGCGTGAATGCCATTGCGCCGGGCGGCATCCGTACCGAACGGACCGCGCGGAACATCGCGGCCTCCGCCAGCGCCGCGGCCACCCAGGGCGCCCATCTGCTCGGGATCGGCTCCCCGAAAGATGTGGCGGATACCGCGCTTTTCCTGGCCTCCGAGGAGTCCCGCTATATCACCGGCGTGGTGCTGACGGTGGATGGCGGCTGGTGCGCAGCCAGCCCCGGCGTGCAGGCCAAGCCAAGACATAATGCAGAAGCAAAGGTGCAATCATGACCGAAACCCTGGAGATCGATCGTGCGCAGGTTCTCGATGTCGACCTTTATGGCGCGGTCAAACGCGACCCGTACAAATATTACTTGGAATGGAATGACCGGCCGCCATTCTATATCATGGTGGAAGGCCATCCGCAGGCGGTGTTCACCCGGCTGGAGGATACCCGGGCGATCCTGAATGACTACAGCCGCTTCTCGAGCTTCAAGCGCCCTTATCCAGGCACGGAGGGACTGTATTTCTTCAACGCCATGCCATCCGTCACAGATTCGGACCCGCCGGTCCATACCAGGCGACGCCGGCTGATGATGCCGGCTTTAACACCGCGCAAGCTGGTGAAAATCGAGGCCGGCGTGCAGGAGGCGGTTGACCGCGTGCTCGATCAAATCGCCCAGTCCGGTCCGCGTTTTGACCTGGTGACCGATCTTTGCAAACCGCTCGCCTATACCACACTGCTCGGCCTGGTCTGCGATCTACCGGAGCAGGACTGGCCGATTTTCACGGGATTCGCGCAGGCGCAGCGCGCGGCCTTCGCGCAACTCGGCGTCAACCCCGAAGCCAAAGCGCTGTTCCAGACGGCTTGGGATCAGGCCCAGGGCTATTGCGCCGAGTTGATGGAGAGCCGCCGCCGCAATCCCACCGACGATCTGATCAGCAACATGCTGGCCGCGCAGAGCCGCGAGGAAAGCCAGCTGACCAGCGAAGAGGTGCTGGCAACGCTGATGATTTTGTTCTCGGCCGGGCTCGGCGGCGTCACCACCACGCCGGCCTGGGCGCTCTGGCGCCTCGCGCGGCATCCGGACCAGATGGCATTGTTACTGAACGATCCATCGCTGGTTGCCAGTGCGGTGACGGAATCCATCCGCATGGAGCCGTCATCCTTCGCGTCCATTCGCTATGTCGTTGGGAATTTCGAGTTCTCCGGCCTCAATCTTCTGGACGGCATGCCGGTCCACACCTTGAGCGCCGGCGGCAATTATGATCCTGTCCGCTTTCCGGACCCGCTCCGCTTTGACATCACGCGGCCGACGGATTGGCTGACACTGACAAGCTTCGGTCACGGCGTCCATCACTGCATCGGCAACGCGGTGGCCCGAATGGGCGCGCGCATCACGGTCGCCAAGACGGTGCAGCGTTTCCCCCGCCTGCGGCTCGAAGATCCGGACGGCCTGCCAGCGATCGAAGGTGTCATCAAACAACGATCCGCGTTGTCGATTCCCGTATTCGCAAGTTGAATCAAACGACGAGGCGATCAACCCCGATCAGTGCAGCGCGATCGCCCGGATCGGTGATCCCGTTCCGCCCTTGATTCGCAGCGGCAGCGCGCAGAACATGAATTCATAGATTTTCTCGTTCGCGAGCTCGTCGAGCCGCAGGTTCTCCATGATATGCACGTTGCGATTCACCATGAATTCGATATGGCACGGCATATTCGATGGGCGCTTGTCATAGGCAAACGTATCGGAGCCGGTGGCGCGAATACCCTTATCGCCAAGCCAGATCGCGGATTCCTGTGACGGTCCCGGCGCGCCATCCTGCACGCCGACATATTTCCGATTTTCCGGCCAATAACGCTCCCAGCCGGATCTGATCAGCACGGCATCCCCGGCACGGATATCTACCCCTTCAAGGCCGGCGACCTCGGCCAGCTCCTGTTTCGAAATTTCGTAGGCGGGCGGCAGGCTTTCGCCGCCGCGCAGCAACGGCACATCCAGCAACACACCGCGGCAAAAAATCGGATCGGCGGTCTCGATGCCAATACCTTCAAACCCGCCCCGGCGCGTTGAAACCGTGTCACCATGGACACCGCCATAGACGATGCCGCAGCATCCCACATGCCCCAGCCCATCGATATGCGTGCCATTATGGCTCCCCATCGTGAACATGTCGCTGGAAACCGTGAAAACATCACTATCCCTGGCATCGCCGTGCAATTTGGTCAGACGGAACATGAAAGGCGGATGATTCGGGCTATGCGGCATGTCCATCGTCAGCACATGCGACAATTCGACAATTTTCCCCGCCGAGACGATGTTGCGAAAATCTTCCACCCACATTTTATGGTTCCTCGGTTCTTATTTCGCGGCCTGGTATGATTGATCGCGCAAACAGCCAAAACCGGCCTCCGATGGCTGCCGCTTGTGAATTTTCATAATGCTCTTGCCAGGCAAAGTCATATGACTATGCATCATCGGATGATGAACAAAACGCCCGCCGGCGGCCGGTCGACCGGATCGGCCAAGACATGATAGGATCCAGTGCAAAGACAAAATCGCCTGAAACCAGGAGAGTGACTGAATGAAGTATCGTGAACTCGGTGATAGCGGGATTGAAGTCTCCGAAATCGCCTTCGGCTCATGGCTCACCACCTCCGGCGGCGTCCAGAAGGAAGAGGCGATCGCCTGCGTGCATCGGGCGCTGGACCTTGGCATCACGCTGATCGACACAGCCAATGTCTATGGCCGCGGCGTGGCTGAAACCGTACTCGGCGAAGCCCTCGCTGGCATTCCCCGTGACCACTATGTGCTGGCGACCAAGTTGTACTTCCCGATGAGCGAGACTGACCGCGGGCTGTCCCGCGTGCAAATCCATAAACAGATCGATGCCTCGCTCTCTCGTCTTTGCGTCGATCATGTCGATCTCTATCAATGCCATCGCTACGATCACGATACGCCGTTGGAAGAAACCATGACCGCGCTGAGCGACATCGTGCGTGCCGGCAAGGCCCGTTTCATCGGCTTCTCGGAATGGCCGGCGGAAAAGATCGAAGCGGCGCTGGCCTTGCCGAATGTCGTCAAATTCGTCTCCAGCCAGCCGCAATATTCGTTGCTGCACCGCGCGCCGGAGCAGGCGGTAATCCCGCTTTGCGCGCGGGCCGGCATTTCGCAGATCGTCTGGTCGCCGCTCGGCCAGGGGGTTTTAACCGGCAAATACCTGCCCGGCGCGCAAATCCCGACCGACAGTCGCGCCGGCAATGCCAGCATGAGCGGCGCGTTCCGCCAGCAATGGCTGGCACCGCGCGTGCTCGAAGCTGTGCAGGCGCTGAAACCGCTCGCCGCGCAGGTGAATTTGACCCTGGCGCAATTCGCCCTGGCCTGGGTCCTGCGCGAGCCGAATGTCGCCGCGGCGATCATCGGCGCCTCCCGTCCCGAACAGATCGATGAAAACGTCGCGGCGTCCGGCCATGACGTGCCGGCCGCTCTGTTCGAAAGCGCAGCCCAAATCATCGGCCGCGCGCTTACCGGATAGCGCGAACGACATCCAACTCACGCCAGTCCCGGTGCATGCGCCGCAAACAGAGCCCGCGCCGCCCGAAAGGTCCGTATCCAGCCCTCCCGCACTTCCCAAACCGGCCGCATAATCTCACCCTGAACGCGAAGCACGTAGCCGACCATGATGCCATCATCGCGCATCGCCACTGTTCCTGGTGGATGCTCTTCATCCGCCAGCTGCAAATATAGCAGTGGCGCCGGGCCGTAGCGCCGCATCGCTTCCAGTAGCTGCCGGAGCAGCTTGTTCGGGATTTCCCGCGGCAAATGATGGACGACGAAAATAACGTCGTCGGATTCCAGTTTTTCGATCATGTTCCGCACCAGAAAGCTGATCTTCCGGCACTGCTTTTCGTAGAACTCCTCCAGCTTGACCTTGCCCTCGAACACATGAGTATGGGACATCATGTAATAACGCGTGTCGCTGGTGTAATATTCGCCATTCTCGGCGGTGACGATTTTGGTGAATTCCGGCTGGCCGATGCCAGCAAATTGGCTGTCAAGCGCGGCTATCACGCCATCTATACTGATGCCGGTGAACCGAAACAGCCCCAACGGTTCCGCGCCATAGGCCCGCTGCACGCTGCCGAGCGAGCAGTCGCAGCCCAAACTCTCGAATTTGTACAGGAGATTCCGGTCTGCTTCCTCGAAATACTGGTCATTCAAATCCCGCAGCGCGCGCCGCGCCTCTTTCGGTATATCACGGCTGTGCAGAAGCCGGTTCAAAAGGACGGCTGCGGAGAATTTGCCGAATGGCGGGGTTACCAGAAGATAGCGTTCCAGGGCGAAGCTTCTGGGCAGGTCGTAATGCGGGAGCACCGTCACGTTGCCGCGTTCGTCAACAACCTCGACCAATAGCCTGCCGAACGCGAACACGTCGTCCGGTATATCAACGTCGCAAGTGATGCCGAAACCGGATAGATAATCCATGTCAGGCACGATGTCAGGCCGCGGGAATGACAATGCCCCCGTCGCGATGATCTTGTCGTCATGGCTAATCCGGACCGTGATACCCCGTCCCCTGCCCGGGTGGCTACTGGTGTCAACCCAGCCGTAGACGGTCGCCGGCGCATCAAACCGGTCAACGCAGCCGCGCAACGGCAGCACGGTTACCGCGAGATCAGCCTCGATATCCATCCCATACCTCCCGCTAAGGTTGTATAGCGCTAAGATAGCCAGGATTTTATCGCGATGGCAAAGGGGGTAACGGCAATGTCAATTAACGGCGGCGCCGCGAGTCTTGGGTCGCCCGGTTGAAGCATCCCGGCGGCGGACGTAGCTTCGCCTAACCTCATGCCAAGGAGCTTCGCCATGTACATCGCCATGAACCGCTTCAAGGTCGGGCTCGGCGCCGAGGCCGAGTTCGAGCAACTTTGGACCAGCCGGGACAGCCATTTGAAGCAGGTCCCGGGCTTCGTTGAGTTCCATCTGCTTCGCGGCCCGCAACGGGAAGATCACGTCCTGTACGCCAGCCATACCATCTGGGCCGACCACGCCGCCTTCGAAGCCTGGACGAAATCCGAAGCCTTCCGCGCGTCACATCGCGGCGCTGGCGGCAACAGGCCGCTCTATCTCGGCCACCCCGAGTTCGAGGGTTTTGCGGTCATTCAGACCGTCAAGTAGCCCCGCCGGATTATCCTCGGACAAACACCGCGGGCCGCTTTTCCACGAACGCCGCCATCCCCTCCTTCTGATCGGCGGTCGCGAACATCGAATGGAACAGCCGCCGTTCGAACAGCAGCCCCTCGCGCAGGCTCACCTCATAGGAACGGTTGATCGCCTCCTTGGTCATCATCGCGGCGGATTTGGACATCGAGGCGATGGTCTCCGCGGTCTTTAGCGCCTCAGCCGGCAGCTCCGCCACCGGCACCACCCGCGCCACCAGGCCGGATCGCTCCGCCTCCGCGGCGTCCATCATCCGCCCGGTCAGGCACATTTCCGCCGCCTTGGACTTGCCGATCAGCCGGGTCAGCCGTTGCGATCCGCCCATCCCCGGCATCACGCCCAGTTTGATCTCGGGCTGCCCGAATTTCGCGTTATCACCGGCCAGAATCACGTCACACATCATCGCCAGCTCGCAGCCGCCGCCGAGCGCGAACCCCGCTACCGCCGCCACCACCGGCGTGCGGATCGCGGTCAGCCGCTCCCAGGCGGAGAAGAAATCGTTCAGATACATGTCCATGTAGCTCTGGTTCTGCATTTCCTTGATGTCCGCGCCGGCCGCGAATGCCTTTTCGGACCCGGTGATCAGAATGCAGCCGATCCCGGTATCGCGATCGAACGTCTCGGCCGCCGCCACCAGCTCCAGCATAAGCTGCCCGTTCAGGGCGTTCAGCGCCTTCGGCCGGTTCAGCGTGATGCAGCCCACGCGGTTCTTAATCTCGATGAGAATCGTCTCTTGCGTCATGTTCACCCCCCTGCTTTCGCCAACTCACGGCGCCATATGTCGCGGACATTCCACGGAGACGCAAACATGAAAATCGGATTTATCGGCCTCGGCCAGATGGGCGCTGGCATAGCGGCCAATCTCATTGCCGCCCGGCACGAAGTCACCGTGTTCAACCGCTCGGTCGACAAAGCCAAGCCATTGGTCGACAAAGGCGCCACGCTGGCGGAGACCGCCGGCGGCGCCGCGCAAGGCGTGGACGCGGTGTTCACCATGTTAGCCGACGACAAGGCGGTCGAGAGCGTGGCATTCGGCGAGGCCGGCATCATCGCCAACCTTCCGCGATCGGCCATCCATATTTCTTCCAGCACGATCAGCGTGGCGCTGTCGGAGCGGCTGATGGCCGCGCATGAGCAGGCCGGACAGCATTTCGTCGCCGCCCCGGTATTCGGCCGGCCGGACGCCGCCGCGGCCGCCAAGCTGTTCGTGGTCACCGCCGGTCCAGAGGCCGCACTTGCGGATTGCCAGCCCTTGTTTGACGCGATCGGCCAGCGCACGTTCATCCTGGGCAACAAGGCGCCGGCCGCAAATCTGGTCAAACTCAGCGGCAATTTTCTGATCGCCTCGGTGATCGAGTCGCTGGGCGAGGCGATGGCGTTGGTCGGCAAAGGCGGCGTCGATCTGCACGCCTATCTGGACCTGCTCACCTCCACCTTGTTCGCGGCCCCGGTCTACAAAACCTATGGCGGCCTGATCGCCAGCGGCAAATTCTCGCCCGCCGGCTTCGCCGCGCCGCTCGGTCAGAAGGACATCCGCCTAGCACTGGCCGCCGCCGAGGATTTGCAAGTGCCGATGCCGGTCGCGAGCCTCCTGCGCGACCGCTTCCTCACGTTGATCGCCAATGGCGGCGCGGAGCTGGACTGGTCCGCCCTCGGCAAACTCGCCGCCAAGGATTCCGGCCAACCCGGGCCCGATTAAGGAATTGACTATCCAATCGTCATGTCGGCGAATGCCGGCATCCACGACTTGTTTGGAAAAGCAACATAAGGGAAGCCCATGATCGTCGATCTCCGCATCTACACCTGCAAACCCGAGCGCCTGGCCGAATGGGTCGCGCTTTACAAAGAACATGCCTGGCCGCTCCAGCAGAAATATCTCGGCCGCTGCCTCGGCTGGTACACCACGGCTGAGGGGCAACTGAACCGCATAGTCCATCTTTGGGCTTATGACAGCCAGGCCGACCGCGAAGCGCGCCGCGCCGCCATGGCGGCCGACCCCGGCTGGCAGGCTTTCGTAAATAAATCCCAGGAACTCGGCGCCTTCCTGGCGCAGGAGAACAGCATCCTCCGCCCAGCGGATTTTTTCGCGCCTCCTACCTGACCCCGGCCTCATGAATACCACCGCCGTCATCCTGGCCGCCGGCCTCGGCACCCGCATGAAATCGGCATTGCCGAAGGCCGCGCAAAGAATCGCTGGCCGGCCGATGCTGCGCCACTTGCTTGCTGCGACCGAAGCCGCCTTCGACCGTTCGGTGGTCGTGATCGGCCCCGACATGGCCGAATTGGCGGCACTCGCGGCTCCGCATGAGACCGTGATCCAGGCCGAACGCCGCGGCACCGCCCACGCCGCCTTGCAGGCGGAGGCGCAATTCGGCGATGGCCTGGTGGCGGTGATGTATGCCGACAATCCGCTAATTTCCGCCGAAACCCTGCGGGAGCTTGCGGATCGCCTGTCCGCGGGTGACGCCAGGCTGGTCCTGCTCGGCTTCACCCCGCCCGACCCGGGCCGCTATGGCCGGCTCGTCACCGCCGGTGACTATGTGACCAAAATCGTCGAGTTCGCCGACGCGACCGAGACGGAACGCGCCATCCCGTTCTGCAATGCTGGCGTGTTCATCGCCCGCGCGACCGACATGCGGGTCTGGCTGCGCGCGGTGCAGCCGTTCAACCGCAAGGGCGAGTATTATCTGACCGACGTCGTGGCGATCGCCCGCGAGGAAGGCGCGAAAATCGCCGCGGTCGAAGCCCCGTTCGCCGAGTGCCTCGGCATCAACTCCCGCGCCGAACTCGCGGCCGCCGAAGCGACCGTGCAATCCCGGCTGCGCGCGGCCGCCCTGGAGGCCGGCGTCGCGATGCTGGCGCCGGACACGGTGTTCTTCTGCGCGGATACCACGCTCGCCTCGGACGTGACGATCGGCCCTTACGTCGTGTTCGGCCCTGGCGTCACCATCGAAACCGGTGTCGAAATCAAGGCGTTTTCGCATCTGGAGCAATGTGTCGTCCACGCCGGCGCCGTGATCGGCCCTTATGCGCGGCTACGCCCCGGCGCGGATATCGGTCCCGCCGCGCATATCGGCAATTTCTGCGAAATCAAGGCCGCCACTATCGGACAAGGCGCAAAGGTCAACCATCTGTCCTATATCGGCGACGCATCCATCGGCGCCGCCACCAATATCGGCGCCGGCACTATTACCTGCAATTATGATGGTAAGGCCAAGCATCGGACCAACATTGGCGCCCACGCCTTTATTGGCTCCAACACCGCCCTGGTCGCGCCACTTTCGGTCGGGGACGGCGCGCTGGTCGCCGCCGGCTCTACGATTACGGAAGACGTCTCACCCGGCAGTCTCGCCATCGCCCGCGGCCGCCAGGTGTCGAAGACCCGACGCTGACTACTCGATGACGTCGGTATCCGGCCGGTCGATCCCCAGCGCCAGCTCGGTATGCCAGACGCCTTTTTCGTCCTCGAATTCGATGTACACCGTATCCCCCGGCACGTGCTGCTCCCGCGCCACTCGATGCGCCGCTTTCAAAGCCTGCTGTCGCGTCGGAAACGCCTCCGAAAACACGTCGCCCAATTTGTAAGCCCAGCCGCCATCATGCGCGACCACCCGATAATGTAGCTTTTCCACGTCCGTCCTCCCAAATGCCGTATTGAGATGGGCCATCCAGCGGCCGATACAAACCGCCGAACGTGAAGCCCCCTGATCGTTCCCATAAAGATTTCCTCTGGTCCGCCAACTCATGCGCCCGATTGGAAAGCAGGTGCTATTCTTGGCCCAACGGTCAGATTCGCCTGGCCCTCACAGCCCGTGTTTCCGCAATGCATTGCGGAACTGGTGATAGCTTAACCCGAGCGCCGCTGCCGCTTGCTTCTGGTTGAACCGCGCCGCCGCCAGCGCCTCGTTCAGCAGCCGCTTCTCGAAACCATTCACCCGCTTCCGAAATCCGCCGGTTTCCTCTGCCACCGCCGGCTTAACCGCCGCCACCCGCAACGCCGGCACTTGCACCGGCGCGGCAGGCCCAAACGGGTCTAGAATAATCTCCGCCAATGGCTTCTTCACATCCACCATCCGGTAGACGCTGCGCTCCACCACGTTGCGCAGCTCCCGCACATTGCCCGGCCAATCATACCCGGTCAGTGCCGCCTCCGCCGAGGCCGCGAACCCGGGGAAAAACTCCCGCTTCAGCTCCGCCGTCATCCGTTCCGCAAAATGCCGCGCCAGGACCAGAATATCACCCTCCCGCCGGCGCAAGGGCGGGACCAAAATCACGTCAAATGCCAGCCGGTCCAGCAGATCCGCGCGAAATTTCTGCGTCCCCGCCAGCCCGCGTAGATCGGCGTTGGTCGCCGCGATCACCCGCACATCCACATGCACAGTCTCATTCCCGCCCACGCGCTCAAAACTGCCATATTCGATCACCCGCAGCAGCTTCTCCTGCACCGCGGCGGGTGCGTTGCCGATCTCATCCAGAAACACCGTCCCGCCATCCGCTAATTCGAACCGGCTCGCCCGCCGCCGTGTGGCGCCGGTAAACGCCCCCGCCTCATGACCGAACAACTCGCTGTCCAGCACGCCATCGCTCAGCGCGCCGCAGTTCAGCGTCACGTAAGGCCGGTTCCAGCGTCCCGAGAGAAACATCAGTCGGTGCGCGACCAGCTCTTTACCTGTCCCCCGCTCACCGCAGATCAGCACCGGACGATTCAGCGGCGCCAGTGCCGATACATGCGCCAGCATATCGCGGAATTCCGGGCTTTCCCCCACCGGGATGACCGGTCCCGAAGGTACATTCGCCGAATCTGACATAATTTAGCAGTTTTTACTAATTGATAGCAAAAGTTTTACCATAGTTCCGATCCATTCACAACTTCAAATAAGAAATTCACGTAAATTCAGTGGCTTAAAAGAATCTTTCAAGCCAAACGAACTTGGCACGGCCTATGCAGTACTCTGCTCATCCACCCATCGGATAAGGGGTAGCCACCGAATGACGATATTTTCCCGCCTGAGCGACATTGTGAACGCTAACCTCAACGCGCTGCTCGATCGTGCCGAGGACCCCTCCAAACTCATCCGCCTGGTGATCCAGGAGATGGAGGACACCCTCGTGGAGGTCCGCTCCGCCGCGGTCCGTGTGATCGCGGAGCGCAAGGAGTTGGAGCGCCGCATTGCGCACCTGACCCGCGACCGGGACGAATGGGAGCGCAAGGCCGAATTCGCCTTGAGCCGTGACCGCGAGGACCTCGCCCGCGGCGCGTTAATGGCAAAGGCCACCGTGAACCGGGCGCTGACCGACGCGGAAGCCCAGCTCGCCAACATCGTCGAGGGGTTGAACCAGCAAAACGTCGACATCGGCACGTTGCAGGCCAAGCTGGCGGATGCCAAGTCGCGCGAAAAAATCCTGCTGGCCCGCCGCAACACCGCGGAAAACCGCCTGAAACTCCGCGGCAAGATCCATGACGACCGCGTTACCGACGCCTTTAGCAAATTCGAACGCGTCGAGCAGGCGCTGGACGAAATGGAAGGCCGCGTCGAAGCCTATGATCTCGGCCGTCCGAAGACCCTGACCGACGAGTTCGCCGATCTGGAAGCCGACCAGGCGGTCCAGGAAGAGCTCGCCGCCCTGAAAGCCCGCCTAAAACCCACCTCAGCCACCGAGGCCTGATATGCAACATATCGTTTTTATCCCCTTCGCCGTGTTCTGCGCCGTCACGGGGATCTCCTGGGCTACCGCCATCACCATCGACCTGCGCGAGCGAGCCGCCACCCGGCGCGCCATGCTGAAACTGTTGGCGGCACCGGCCGCCACTCCGGCGCCACGTCCGAAATTCCGTCCGCAGGTGATCCAGGGCGGCCTGGCCACCGCGCCTGCCGCAACCGTCTATTTCCGCGCAGGCGAAACCCCGTTACGGTCTGCTAGCAGAACGGCGGCACGGCCCTACCGCGCGGCCCGTCTCCACGGAGGCTGACATGGACGACAATCTGACCGCTGTCATTATTTGCCTGAGTTGCACGCTCGGCCCGATCTGGTTGGTGATGCACTACAAATATAAAAATCGCGGCGGCCAGATGAATAGCCGGGACATCGCCATGCTGGAGCAGATCTCCGCCACCGCCCAGCGCATGGAACAGCGCGTGGCCACGCTGGAGCGAATCCTGGACGCCGAACTCCCGGCCTGGCGCAGCAGCGCGGCGCCCCCCGACAATTTTTACAACCGCCAGGCCAGTTAAATGTGTGACGTCACCACCATTCTTCTCGCGCTGATCATTGTCCTGGGTCCCACCTGGCTGACCTTCACGTTCCTGAACAACTTGGTCCGGTCGAAGAGCCTCAACAAACGGGACGCCGAAACCCTCGCGCAGGTCGCCGCCATCGCCACTCGGATCGAGGCGCGTATGGACGTGGTGGAGCGTATCCTGGACGCCGAAACCCCGTCCTGGCGTGAGAATGCCGCAACGCTGCGCAAGGCCGGCTAGAAGGATAAATTCCATGGATGATGCCACCGTCGCAATGCTCACCTCGCACCTCGATGATCTCACCAGTATGGTCGTTGTCCTGGTCGGCGTGCTCGCCCCGATCTGGCTGGTGGCGCAGATCATCAAGGCCCGCACCGCGGGCCGGCTTAGCACCGCGGATGCCGCGTTGATCGCGCAGATTGCGCAAATCGCGGATCGCATGGACCGGCGTATGGAGGCGGTCGAACGCATCCTCGATAGCGATGCACCGACCTGGCGCGGCAATTACCCTGACTCAGGAGGCCAGTATGGACGTAAGGTCGGTTAACCGCAGCCAGTCAGAGCGCTTCGGAGTCTACCGGAACACCGCAGGCGGCTGGATCGCCGGCGTCTGCGCCGGCATCGCTGATCGGCTCGCGATCAAAACGTTCTGGGTCCGCATCGCCTTCGTCCTGCTCGCGACGATCGCGCACGCCATCCCGGCGATCATCCTGTACGTCCTCTGCGTACTCGCTTTGAAACCGCGCAGCGTGCCCGCAGGTTATGGCGCCACACCCTACCCGGCGGGCAGCCCTGGCTACTTCGCGGACCGCTTCTACCCCTCGGCCTATTCCACCACCGCTCCGCCTTCCGCCGGCGCCCCGCGGCTGACCGACATCGCCTCCCGCTTCGCCGCGCTGGATGCCCGCCTCAATCATATCGAAGCGGCGGTCATGTCAGACGAACTCTCACTCCGCCGCAAATTCCGCGATCTCGGCGGTTAAGCCTCGAGCGCTGCGATCAACGGCCCCAAATGCCGCTCATAATGCCGCCACTGCCCGCTGGAGCGCTGGTACAAAGGCTGCCGCACCTGCGCCCAACTGGCCGTCCGCACCACCCGCCGCGCGGCGAAGAATTGTAGGCAGGCAGGCTCCCAGTCCAACCCCAAAAAGGCGATCAGCCGCCGCGCCTCGCCCTCCAGATCGGCCACCAGCGTGTCATAAGACAATGTCATCATCGGCAACGGCAAAACCTGCCGCCAATGCGCCATCAGCCGCGCCACTTCCCGGTACCGGTGCGCGCAGTCCAGCAAATCCGTGTCGAACGCGTAAGGCTCAGCAAAATGCTGAAAAAAGCACGACAAACAGATATCCCGCGCATCGCGTTCGCAGAACACCACCCGCGCGCCCGGAAACAGCGTCGCGATCAACCCGAGCTGAAACACGTTATCCGGCATTTTATCTATTATCCGCGCCGCATCACCGCCCAGCCCTTGCATTTCGGCCAGATAACCCGCCGCCGCGGCGCCCAAATTCTCGGCCGTCCATAATGCTGACGGCGCCCAGCCCAGCCGTTGCGCGATCACGCCGATCCCCTTCCGCTCGCCGGCCCCGAACACCTGGGTGTGGCTGGCGGCAATCTGCTCGAACAGGCTGGACCCCGCCCGCGGCATGCCGACGATAAACACCGGCAGCTCGCTGTCACGCGCCCCTGACCGTCGCGCGAAGAATTCCGCCGGAAACGCCGCGATCAGCCGATCCACATCGCCGGCCATCCGCGCCCGATCATATTTTATGCCTGCTTGCACCTGTGCCGTTCGGAGCAACGTATTGGCCGCCGCGAAATGCCCGAAGGCCGCGTCATATTGCCCTGCCTTTTCGGCAACCCGCCCCAGCGCGAACTTGGTATCGATTCGCTCGGCCGCCGGCACGCGTGGATCATCCGCCCGCGCAGCCACCGCCGCCGGCAACGCATCCGGCTTTAGCGCCGCCAGATGCCGCCGCGCCTCCGACAATCCTGGCTGCAGCGCCAAAGCGCGCGCCAGCGCATCCGCAGCCTCCTCCAGCGCGCCGAGGGCCGCCAGCGTTGTACCTAGATCCACCCAGGCGACGGCCCAGCTGGGCTCCGCCGCCACCGCCGCGCGCAATTCTTGCGCTGCTTCGTCCTCGCGTCCCAGCTTCAACAACGCCGCCGCCAGCCCATGCCGCGCGCCGGCAAACTTTGGATTCAATCTGATCGAAGCCTGATACGCCGCGATCGCCTCCGGCATTCGCCCCGCAATCCGGTACCCGTTGCCCAGGCTGTAATGTGCGACGAAATGCCCCGGCAACCGTGCCGCAAACCTCCTTAACACGGACACGGCCTCATCCGGTCGGCCCAGATCGATCAGCACCTCGCCTAACAGACGCAATGCCTCCGGCTCGTCCGGCGACCGCGCCAGCGCCTGCCGGTAGATAGCCTCCGCCTGGCGCAGATCACCGGCCTGATGACGCGCAAAACCATCCTGCAGCGCCGCTGCGTGATTCGTTTGCCCGGTTGCCGCAGCGCGCCGGCGCTCGCTTCGGTTCACTTGGCCCTCCCGATCCGCGGTCCAATCCGCCTTCGAAGGGAGACTAGCCAGCACGACCCTTCAGCGTAAAGCCGGCCGATCAGTCCTCCCGCACCGCCGCCGACGCGCCGGTATCCGCCACCGGCGCCGGAGCCATCGGGGTCGGCGCCGGCGGATCGCTCACGCAGCCCCTCACCGTAGGCGCGCAATACGCGTTCGGCGCGATGAATGCATTGGTCTCGCCGACATAGCGCACGCTTACCACGCGGCCGTTCTCCAGCCGTAAAATGGTGTGGCAGTACCCGCCATAGCTGGTGCCGATCCCGCCGATCAGCGGGATTGAAAAACTCGTGCTGCTGGTCGAGGTCGCGTAATAGGTGAGAATCTCGGTATTGCCGAACTTGGACTGCTCGTCCGGCGCGCCCATGCAGGTCTGCAGATCGACCTCCTGCATCCCCAGCAGCGTGGTGCGCGCCCGCCCCGCCACGCGAGCGTCGTTGATCGAGCACCCCGCCAGCAAAACCAGACTCGTCAGCGCCAAACGACGTAGTGTCCGACGACCCATGCCACCTCCCGCCGCGCAAATCAGCGATATGGCGGCCCGCGGAATCGGCAACAACCCTGTTCAAAATGAACAGGCGGACAGGAAATTTACAGCAGCCCGGCGCTCACGGGGTGGAGCGCGAACTGAATCCCGCCATGCGCCACCGCGCTGAGCAGATCGACGCTGGCCCAGCCCGGATGCGCGGACGCCGCGACCAGATCTCCGGAATGC
>Ga0116230_10001591_pt1 | contig 21702 bp, 12 predicted proteins | sample S1TSphfallax_3_FD_88678 | JGI IMG/M metagenome (GOLD analysis project Ga0116230, IMG submission 88678) | Host-associated microbial communities from peat moss isolated from Minnesota, USA - S1T2_Fd - Sphagnum fallax MG | ecosystem: Host-associated > Plants > Peat moss > Unclassified | place... | reverse complement strand
TTTCCATGTGTGAATAACATGGAATTCACCTTAGGCATGTTCACATCCAAGGTGAACATTCGTCCATTCCTTTCTCCTTTGGCAATCAATTTGCCTTGGTTCTTCATGTCTTCCACAAAACATTCATTTGGGTTGAATGTCACCTGTAAACCTTGTTCCACCATTTGGCCTACGGAGACCAAATTTTTTGTTATGGTTGGAACATGAAGTACATCTTTCAAGTACTTCATTTGCCCATCTTGCATGGACAATGGCACCTTGCTGATTTGTGTGATGGGATCTGTAATTTCATCACCAATTTCCACAAAACCTAGTGTCTTCAAATCCTTTATGTCTCTAAACCATTTTCCATGACTAGTCATATGGTTTGAAGCTCCAGAATCCACATACTAGACATTGTTATCTGATACTCCTCCTATCATTGAATTTGCCGTGTGCTGCATCACAAACAATTGCTCATCACCTTGATTGCTAGTTGAGGCATAATTCCCTTGTTGCAACTTTCCATTTCGTGCATCATGCTCCTTTTGATAACAGTTCTTTGCCATGTGCCTAGGTTTCCCATAGTAGTAACAATTTGAGTCGTTATTTGGTTGTTGACCTCGATGACTTCCACCACAACCTCCATGACTTCCTTTTCTTCTAAAGTTTCCTCGTCCACTTCCATGAGATTGACCTTCATGTTGATGATGTCCACCATGCGAGCTTTCGTTCAGTCTCGAAATGAAGTTTTAACACCTCTACCTCTACCTCTATTAGAATTTGAGTAGAAAGTATTTTTTTGTGATCCTCCATTGGATGAGGTACCAACAACTCTCATCTCTTCATTTATAAGCAAGGTTATTAAATCTTGGAAATTGGGAAATGTTTTTTGAACTGTAATTGAAGTACGAAACTGGCTATAGTCTTTTCCAAGACCATTCAAGGTCACAACCACTAAATCTTCATCATCTATAGGGGCTCCTATAGATGCAAGAGCATTTGCAAGGTTTTTCACCTTTGTAGAATAGTCACTAATGTTCATTTTGTTTTTCTGTAGATTATGTAACTCTTGCTTGAGCTGCATTTTGCGGGCTTGTGTATTGGTGCTATACATCTTCACCAATGTATCCTAAGCTTGCTTGGGTGATTTTTCATTTTGAATATGCACAATCATGGAATCGGACACACTCATAGAAAGCTAATACAAGACTTTTCTTGCTTTTTCATGCCAAGTTTTATTGGCTTGAATTTGTTGTTGTGTGAGGTTTTCTGGAGAGGAGGTTCTGTTTCATCACCAGTTATGAATTCCCAATAACCTTTCCCCATCAAGAAATTCATAATCCTAAATTTCCACACTTGGAAATTGTTCTCATCTAATTTCTCAATTGCAATTTGAAAAAGACTGTCTTCCATTTTTCAAAGCAACATTCAATGTCTTCTTAGGGTTTCTAGGATTAGGATTAGGGTTTTCCTTCTTTAGGTTTCTAGGATTAGGGTTAGGGTTAGGGTTAAACAAGATGGACCTTGTATATGTATGTATGTCCCAAGTATTATACGAAATTCTATATTATACATAGGTTTTACGTATATGTATGTATCTCGTATAATATCATGTATGGTATTAAGTACATGATTACATACCAAACTTTCATATGAAGGTCTTGATAATTTATTTGCGCTTCCCAATCTTCAAACTCCTTTCAAGTTCTCCCAAGTTGTATTTGCTCCATTTCAAAAATTTGTTTTGATGTCTTCTCAATGTAAACTTCTGTCATAACAACTTTGCGAAGCTACACCGCTCACACATGACCTTGAATCCTTTTGAAATTTTACTGAAACATGTAACGCTACGTCTACTACTGTCTCTCAAAATTTCAGCTCATTTGACTTCATAAAATGAGAGATCTTGCTACTTTCTTGAAGTCACCTCAAACTGGGACCTGAACACAAAATGACTTACAACTCGCTCTCAGCAACTTCAAACTCCTTGAGATTCTGAGAAACATATAACATATATGTCTTCTATATTTGTTCAAAATTTCAGCTCTATTGGTGACGACCACAAAGAGTTATCACTCTCAAAAGAAATTGACTTCAAAACTAAGGTTGAAACTTTAGATACTTGAATCTCTTTCAATACGTATCCAAATGACTTGAAATTTTTCTCACATATATAGTCCTTTATGAACTAAAACAACGCCTCCCAATAGTAAAAAATTTGTAGAAATTTTCTTTTATAGTTTGGGTGCTAGTTTGTTTCAAAACCTTTTGCGCTAACCTCACCCTATTTCTTAATGTTTCAAATGAAATCAAGAAACAATTAAATCTTGAAATTTACACAAAAAAACAAACATTTAATAAATTAGGATTTCAAACATGATTTTTTTTTAAACCTAATTTACCAAAACTATTGAATCTAACAAAAAATTCTAAGTGTGATTGCTTTTGAATTTTGATCCATTGTGTGGTTGCCAAATGTTAATGGGTTTTTCAGTTCCCATTAAGGTTTTCAACTTTTGATTTTCCTAGCAACATGTTCCTAAAACAACAAATAAATACATTTAAATTAACAAAGCTATAAATATTTACAACTCCTAAACTAACATGTATTCAATTTGCACATAATTTTAAGAAAGATATTGTTGAAGTACAAAAATGTTTTCATGTTTTCTATGAAAGATAAACACAAAATCAAATTAATGTCAAAAGTCTCTTACTTGATGTAAGCCTCATTTCCTCAATTTTAAACATGTACAAATTACTCAATGCTACAGGTCTTCTAACTTATAGTGAAAAATACAAATTGTATTACTATTTCAAAAAGTAAGTATGGAAAGTAGAGATTTGATGTCTCTCATCTTCTACTATCCTTCCTTTATACTATAAGTTTGAACTTTGAAATGTTTCGTGACCTAAATAATAACTAGCTAATAAAACTCTCTGTTCTAATCAATTAATAAAAACTATTTAATAAATAGTCACAATTCTCAAATTTTACTACCTATTTTGTTAACTACATGTTTTGCCAACTACTTGTTTTTTCAACTATAGATTTTATAGACTACTTGTTCAACAAGTGTCACCAATTCAACATGTGTCAGTAGTTCAATTACTACTAGTTAAAGTACTGATTCACAAAGAGTATTGGTTAACAAAATGACAACAACTACATTGTTGATGGCGTCAAACAAAGTTACGAACAACAAAATTGGCAAAAGAACAAACATGCATTCTTACATCACCTACAAAAACTACATGTCTTGGCTTTAACAGTTAGCGACAAGTTCAGAGGCAAAATGTTGAACTAGCCAATACTATATCTTTTATCATTTTTGAATTCTTGAAAGGGTACTCAATTTCCTTTAGGGGTGTAATTGTTGACAAGGTTTTGGCAAGTTATGTGTTGTAAGAGTATGTACCATAGTACTTACATGATCTGAAGAAATTAAAAGAGAACAAAGGTGTTATAGAAAATCTGAAATGTGGCTTGACAAATCACTTGAGAAGTCATTAGTCTTCATCCATGGTCATGGCCAAGGATATTGTTTATGCTTTAACAACATCTAACAAGACAACTAACAATAAACAAGTTGCTTAAATTTTGGGCGTTCATCGCAGGAACATCAAGAGAGCAATTGAAAGGTGACACTTTAGATTAGAATGAAGATGCATTTTGGCTACAAAGAAGGACAAGAAAACATGCTAATGCTTTGTGTGAAGTTGCAGTCCAATAGATTGTTGCCTTTTGGACTTCAAAGACCATTATTTCACCAAATAGTAAGGATGTTACTTGAAAGAAAAATGGAAGGAAGCAACATGACATTCATGCTACACATTACTTTCAAGTTTTTCAAGTATATTCATACACCTAACTCTTCATTGTTGTGTTGATCATTAGAAGTACCCTTTCCTTACCACGAGTTATTTATGGCCTTAGAAGGATATTTTGTTAAACAATTGAAAATGCTTACTTTGAAAGTCTTGTGTGGTCATGGAACGAAAGGTGCATGTACTATAATAAGGGCTTTATACTTTGTGAATTAATTATAGATGCCCTAACAAGTACCAATTGTTAAATTACAATGACTTCTTCCTGGGATAATATTTTAAGCAAGACTATAAGGACTCTCAAATCCTTGAAAATTTTATTCTCGTTTGCTTCAAGGTGTATGTGCTTTGTGAAGCAATCTTGGTAGTGGTTTGTGTTGATAAAATTAAGCATTGTTGTTTAAACAACTCTAGGTGGTCATGGAATGTAACTTTAGGTGGTAAAGGTACAAGTTGTCAGTGTTCAAGTATTTTGGAAAAGTTCTATCTCTTGAATTCAAATCGTTTTTGGTTAGTCCAATTCTAACTACTTTTAGAAGTGCAAGTTCTCATGTGTAGCCAATGTTTCCTTGGAAATCCTTTAGGGTCAACATTGACCATATGAGTTAGGTGCAAGTGTTAAGGTTTTCCCCAAAAACTGAAAATGTGTCTTCCCATTGAGTTCAAGATGTTTATGCCTTATACATTAGTCTAGAGATGTGGAATAAATCCAATGTTGTGTAATTAATGAGTATGTGATTTGGAAAAACTTGTAGTCATCACTATGGTGAGGTTGAAGTGGTTTTGAACATTGATTGTATAATGTGTTTAAGGTTTTTTAAATAATTCTTAATTGGTGTTGACATGTACATTGTCATTTGATGAAACATATAATGAGTATGTGTTGTGGGGAAATTTGTGGTGGTCATTGTGATCTAACCTCTAGAAAGTCCTTTTGAACAGTTCCAAGTATTGATTTCAAGAACTATTTTTGGTTAGTTCAATACTGACTGCTTTTCAAAGTGTAGTTGTTTGTGTGTAAAAAATGTTTCCTTGGAAAACCTTTAAGGTCAACATTGACCAAGTGAACAAGGTGTAGGTGTTAGGATTATTCCTAAATTGAAAATGTTTGCCCATTGAATTCAAGGTGTTGTGTAGTGCACATTAAATTAAATGATGTGGAATAAATCACTATGTGCTTTGGAACAACTTGCCGAATCATCATTATGGTAAGGCTAAAGTGTTGTTAAACACTTATTGTAATGTGTTTAAGGTTTGTAAAAATAGTTGTTAATTGTTGTCTATATGTACAATGTCATTTGATGAAACATAATTATAATGAATACGTGTTTTGAAGAAATTTGGGATGGTCATTATGATAAGGTTCTAGTGCTTTCATAATTATGTCCAGATTAGGGTTAAGGCTTTTCTTTGATATAAAACAACAAACTAAATATTTTTTGTTTGGAAGTTCTAACTGGTGCACATATTGAAATTCATTGGAATTTAGGTGCAAATGATAAGAGTTAAAGTTCATTTGAATGAGATTTTAATTTGGGAACAATTACTTATAACAATGACATTTGGTGATTACATGGTTTTTCAAGCTTGACAAGTACATTATGGAACTCAATGGGGCAAAAAAAAATTTCTTGATCTAACAAATTGGAAACCAAATTATCAATATACCCATTTAGCTTTCTTGTAATGTGTGGGTTAATGGATAAAACTTGAGTGGTGAAGTCTGTCCAATCCTTGTTCAAGCTGCAGCTATGATTTTGTGAAAATAAACACTTGGACTACTTTTAAATATGTCACTATAGGGTTTGTGCATATGGTATAATGTGTAGCTAATGTCACTAGGGTGTGAAATTTATTTTGCACTTTTGAAAAATCAATATCAAGCTGGATAAATTTACATTTTGTTTGTTTTTTTGTTTTGTAGTTGGACTTTTTTACAATGTTCAAAGATAAACATCTTGATGTACAAGCGATGTTGTCAAAATTTTAGTCTTTGAAGCCTTGGTTTGTCAAAAAGTTACATGAGTGGAACACTTGTTGTTGTCAGTATCACACTAAAATCAATGAGTGGAAGGAAGGTTCAAATGGTATTAAAAGTTGAACAAAAGGGATCCATGGGCAGTGTAATTGTTCTTATACATAAATTTGTCACCCAAATGGAGAAGGTTTAGGAGATGGTGCAATGGAGTGTCAAGCCCATTTCAAGTGTTTTAAAAGATTGATAGATTTATGTTCATCCATTTTATGTCCCAAGATTGATATGTTAGCCTTTCATCAAAAGGAATGTTTGTTGGGGGAGTGTAAAAATTGTGGGATTTAAACCTTTTAGAATTGCCCATTTGAATTGACTTCAGAAAGGCTTGTGACTTGGCGCAAAATAAACTATGTTGTTGTTGGGAAAACCAATGAAGGTCGTGACAAGAAAGTTTAAAGGATAAAGTATTGTGAGACAAAACCATGTGAGTTAATAGATTACATGAAACCCAATTTACAAGAGATTCTAGTACACAATTTTACATCAAAGTGGCAAGAGAAGGAATTTAAGGCATATGTGCCAAAATTTCCACCTAACGTTGTTGTTTTTTATATTGATTTATCAGATAATTATGCTTTCAAGGTGTAGAACGAGATCTAGGACATGCACTAGTTCTCATTCTAGATTACAATCCTAGTGCACATCACATATCATCATACTCATGCACTTGATCTAGCACATCCATAATCCAAAATATTGAAGGAGGTGCATTATTACATCTTAAATGAAAAAGAACATGACACATTATATGTTCAACATGCTTTAAAGTGAATTGGAAGTTTTTAAGGGACAAAGGCTGCTTCTCGGAACAACATGTCATATGGTCTAATGGATGTAGCGGGCAATTTTAAAATGTTGGATGTTGGTATTTTTTGCCACGATATCATAACATGACTACGTATGAGGAATTACCTTCTAATTGCACTAGTTTTTAACCAAAAGTTTTCAATTACATGACATTTGCAACTATGTTTCAAATAAAATTATGGCAATTACCAATTCAGTTGATTCCTTTACTATATTGGTACATAGTTGAAAGCATTTTTCAACTATGTGGTCATTTGCCGAATTTTCCCAGCATCAACAATGTTTCCAAGTTGAACTTCTAATTATGTTGGTAAACAATGTGAAACATGTTTCAACTAAGGGGTCATTTAAAAAATATTCTTGGCATCTAAGGTTCTTTAGTTGGCACAAAATCAAGACATTGACTAGCGTTCAACTATTTTTGATGATCAAATGTAGTAGAAAATGGATGATAAAATGTATTAAAGGATGGATGAAATACAATCTTGTTTGCAATTATTTATTTCAATTAGGTTAAACAACTAATAGGAAACTTTAATTTTATACATATAAGATTGTAATATTTATTTAAAATTATGATAACATTAAATTACATGTAAATTTTATTTGAAAAAAATGAATGGTTTTTTTGTGCATATAAATATTAAACTTTAATTTCGAAATACATTTAATTTAAAAAAAATGTTAATACTAATTTTTAATGTTTAATACACATGTAATTTATTATTTCTATGTAGATCATTATAACATATCAAGTAATGATACATAATTAAGAATATTGTGCAACTATAATGTTTATTCATTTTTATACACATGATATCTTAATATTTGTTTAAAATTATGATAAAAATTCATTAAACACTAATGTACCCTATGTCATTGGCCCAAGTTTGAATGCATTCAATTGAATTTTCCTTCCAAACTCCTTTTTGCAATTTCTTTGAATTTCCAATAACAACACGTACCCACCAAAAATAATATTGTTCCACATTTTAGGACTTAAAATTACAAAATCAACTTTATTGAATCAAACTTGGCGAGGGCTTTCCAACAATACCAAGAACACCCCCAATTTAAATATTGTTTTCAATCTTGTTTTTTCAAAAAAATCGATGAAAAAATGGTTTAATAATCAATAGATTCCACACTGTAGCTCCAAACATTCTAAACCAAGTTGTTGCACCCCTATTCATTGAGAACCTTTTTAATGATAGGTTCCATGGCATAATTTAAAACACCGTGGTTTGGGAGATATCATTATGACGAAACAAAACAATCTACCTTCCTTCATGGATAAATAAGGTAAAATGTGTTGTTGGCCCCAAGTGTGAACACACTCAACTCATTTTCCCTTTTAAACCCAATTTGTTGTAATTTGTTTGAATTTTCAACAACAAAATTCAATATCTTCTGCACCTTGTCAAGATTATGAAATAAATTACATTTAATCTAACTTAACAATTATTTTCCAACAACACCAAGTACACATTTGGATTCAAATAAAAAATTCTATTTATGGATTTATTAATGTTTATTAAGAAAATGGTTCAAAAATTTAATAACCTTTGCATTGTAGTTCCAAAAAATTTCAACCCAAGTTAGTGCACCCCTATTCATTGTTCGGTTTTCAAAAATATCAATAGCATTATATGAAGTAATTTGGTTTGGGAAATTTCAATATGATAGAATAAAACAAAACAAAATATCTACCTTCATTAATAGATTAAATTATGTGTAAATTATCTTTGCATAGAATGAATGGTTATGTATGATGCAAATTTTTGTGCACACAAATAATAAAATTTGATTGAAGGAAATTTAAGGAAATTTAAGGAAATTCTGAAATATAAAATTGTAAGAATGTGCATGTTCAATGCACCTAATTATTATTTATATGTAAATGGGATTTCTGTTTACAACATATCAAATAATGACACATAATTAATATTTTTTATGGAACTTTAATGTTTATTGATCTTCATAGACATGATATCTCAATATTTGCTTTAAATTGCAATAAGATTTCATTAAACATTAAACTACGTGTAAATTCTATTTGTGCAAATGAATGTTTATGTATGATGTAAATTGTTATTTTACATATAAATATCAAATTTTAATTTCAATATAAAATTTAAAGAAAATTTGGAATATGAGTTTGTAATAATGTAAATTATTATTTCTTTGTAAATCAAATGTTAATTTACAACAAATCACGTTATGATATGTAATTCATAATTTTGTGGAACTTTAATGTTTATTCATTCATATACTTATGATGTATTAATATATAATTAGAATAACAATAAAAATTCATTCATTTATTAAGGTACACGTAAATGTTTTTTTTATACATGAATGATAACATATATGATGAATTTTTTGTGTATATAAATATTACACTTTAATTTGAAAATAAAATTTAAAGAAATTCTGAAATATAAATAACTTAATAATGTGTATGCTCGATACATGCATAATTTATAATTTCTATGTAAATTCAATTTTACTTTACAACATATCAAGTAAGGATATTTAATTAATATTTTGTTGGAATATGTTCAATACATGTGTAATTTATTATTTCCATGTAGATTCAATTTTAGTTTACAACATATCATGTAATGATACATAATTAATATTTTTTATAATAATAATAATTCTAAATTTCGTTATTAATTCCAATATTTTTTCATTTAATATTATTTATTTATTTATGTATGTATGATTTGAAAAAAATTTAATTTAATAAAAATACTTAATAAAATATCATATAATATTAGAAACTATTATTATTTAACACTATTATAGTATAAAATATTTTTTCTTATTTAATAGTTATTATACTAAGTCATTTAATAATTTCAACAAGTTAGATATAAATATGAATAAAAATATTTAAATAACTAGTTTAACCTAACTACTCTACAATATTATTATTAATGTTGTTGTAATTGTAGTCAATTATAAATATCACAACATTATAATAATAATTGTAATTAAAAGATTATCTAAATTTTGTTATTGAATATTGATATTTGAATTAATGATTTGTTTTGTGAAATGTTAATAAGAAATTATAATGAATTTCGAATTAAAAAATCAGCGATAAATAATTATTTAATAGATAAATAATTTAATTTCTTATTAAAAATATTCACCATATTATTTAATAAATGATGATGATATGTTCAATTGTTTAATTATACCACTATATAGTTTTAAATAGTTGATGAATTATTATTATAAGCAATTAAAGTAAATAGCTAGACCTAGGCTAGGTAGATTATTATTTTAGGTCTAGGCCTAACTGAGCTTAGACTAGCTTGTACAACTAGATTACAACTATTTAAATTGCAATTAGGTTGCAACTGGGTTACAACTAAGGTAGACAACAAATGGTATTCTATCATTGAACACTTTCAAGTTTTCCTTCATTTCAACACCAAATTGAACATTTTTTATGTCATTAGAAGCACAAACGAAGAGCTATAAATGTTCTTTGAACCTCAAAAGCAAAGAAACAAAGCAAAGAATGCAAGAAGAGAAAGAGTGATATTTTGTGTCAAATTATGTCTGTAGACTCCCTTTACTTCTAGCAATTATATCTTGTTCATTTCTCATTCATTTTGAACAATTTTAAAGGCTACAAATGCGCTATCTCAAAATCTGTAAAACTTGTTTTAAGTAGAAAGTTTTTTAAAAAAGAGTTGAAGAGCTTAAGCTTCAAAATCATATTGAACACTTATGAAAAAATCCAAAGCACAACCCCCTTCATTTTGAAAGGGCATATCTTGCTCATTTTCCATTAAATTGTAGCGTTCTTTATAAATTTGGATACGCCAAGTGGAGGATTATAAAATTGTTTTAAGTTTCAAAATGAACATACCATGGACAAGAGAGTTATAATGATCCAATATTGTTTAATGTTTGGTGATAGGTGTGTCTACCTTAGGTTACAACTAAAATCGTTATCCCATATTGTTTGGTTTCCATTCCATGAATCCAAACTATATAAAGGAGTGCATTAAGATTGTTGGAAAACACAATAAACATGAAAATCTAATAACCATTTGGGATGTGCCAATCAAGAAGGTTCAACCCTAAAAGCTAAACCAAATGACATAGGATTTCATTTATTAATTGCCATATGGTTTAGGTCTAAGCCTAACATAGGTGCCTAAATCTAGCCCAATTTAAGCCTAAATTAAATGGCCTATGTTTAGGTTTAGCCTAGGTGCCTAGGTTTAGACCTAACCTATGCTTAGGCACCATGTGGCCTAACTTATTGATGTGGACGTGCCATATGTCATTTAACTATTTGTTGACCCCATAATTTGTGAGCATGCCACAAGTCATTTAACTATTCACTGACCCCATATTTTATGAATGTGCCATCTATCAACAATGTGAGTGTGCCACGTGTCACCAACCCATTTGCCAAATGTTCGATTTACATAGTTGCAACATAATTGAAATGTTCAACTTACATAATTACAACCTAGTTGAAATTGTAATTATATTTTCGGCTAATGTCATGTTTAGTTAGTGGATGAAATTCATCCATTAGTTGAATGTAGCTAACAACATCCCTTGACTATATTAGTAGTGCAATTTTCAACTAAATTGGTAAGTAGTGGCATGTAATGGCTATTGTTGTGGTGTTGGCACGTGGCGTACATTTTCAAAAGTTATAAAAAAAAATTCCCAATTGCAAAAACTAAACTACAATTATATGTGCAATTTTCGACTTGGTTTGTAATTGAAAAGTAGTTGAAAATGTAATTGCAAAAAGGGGGGTTTTTCTACTAGTGTTGTTAAATGATTTGGAATTATTTTTATATTAGTCATGGGAAGGGGGAAGTGGATGGGGCCGGTGCATTGTTGAAAAGGGAGATTCAAAAAGAACATATTAAGCTTAATGTAAGGCAAATCCAATTTGCACTTGATGTGGTCACCTTTTTAAGAGAGGCCACAAGACAACATGCTACCCACCCCAATGTTAGGAGGATTGTCCTTAAATATTTTTGGGAAGTAAAAAAAGATGATGTGGACATATCATAACTTTTGAATGTCATATAGTATATGGTAACTGCAAAGCACATAAAGTTCGATTTGTTTCCTCTAGAGATTCTACATTAGTTGAATCGGTTTGAAGGGTCAAATCATTCGGTGTATGCTCAAAGGTGGGATGTTTGTTAATTAACCCACCCACACAATCATTAGCCCCTATTCGCCCATTAACTAGCCTTAGCTAGATGGATTTTTTTTCATAAAAAAATTGGATGAAATCCTCCAAATGGATGAAAAAACAAAAAAACAAAAAAAATGTTGGCATGTTCAAATTAATGCCGAACTTGTGCCCTAGGTTCAAAAATTTGGAAAATAGAATAAAATAAAAAGGGAGGTTCAAATTGGACCCCCAATCCTTTTTATCTTGAACTTCCTCCAAGGCATGCAAGCCCATGTTCATGCCCAAACCTCAAAGGTTCAAAAGAGAGCTTGAGCTCCCAGCAATGGTGGCTAGAATTTAGCTTTCTCCACCGCCACCCCCCTATTTGTTTTTATTTCCTCCATTTTTTCTTCTTTTATTTGTTTTCTTCTCCTTCTTTCCTTCCTTCTCCTTCTTCCTCAAGTTGTAGCTATGCACTACAACTCCTCCTTTTTAGTTGTTGTTTGATGCCTCTTACTGTAGCTTCAACAAACAAGGAAAACATGGCGGGGAGCTCCTCTCCTCACCTTTTCTTGTTAACATGCTACAGCCGCAGCTATGCCACCAACAACAAGATTGACTAGTGGCACCCATTGCCCTTGCTTCTCTTTACAAATTAACATCAATGACTAGGAAATTAGGAGCTTGGCAATAGTGGTTCTTGTTGCCACCATCATTATTGTACCTACAAACAAAATAGAAAAAAATAGGAAAAATAGAAGAAAAATAAAATAAAATAAAATAACATAAGAAGGAAAGACACCAAGGGGGGCCCTATGACAGCAACAAGGCCTTCCTTGGTTATTGTGATGTTTTTGTTTCCTCTTCTCAACTTTGGGTACTCATGCCCTATTTGGGGTTCAACTTTTCATGGAATTTTACGTGAAAAAAAATACAAAAATATCATAATTGCTAGGTGAGCTTCTTTAGCCAAAAAGTAAGGTAATATATGCGAACGAGCAATATTTGCAACTCAAGTTAAACTCCTACAAAACCAACCTATAATATAAAAACCTAAGCAAACCACACAACACTTGTTGTTAACCCAAACTCCCATGCATAACACACACACACACACATAATAAAAAACAAAAAAAAATCTTAATGTTAAAACAATTATAGCCTTGTTGTAGCACAAAAACAACTAGCTAGACTTTTGGTGATTCAAAATATTGACTCACTTGTAACAATGCAAAAATCCAAGCCCAAAACATAGAAAACCAAAACATTTGTATAACAAAAAAAATTACAAAGTAGAAATTATGTTATGGAATTTCAAATCACCAAAAGTGATTTGAGGTCACACATGACCATATTATATCCCACGTCAAATATATTGAACCTTGTTTACACATGAATTGGTTCAATATTAACTAATTAGTTAACTAACCCAATTTAACCCTTTTCAACTAGGACCTAAATTGACACGCTCCCAAGTTCCTAGTTAGACCCAAGATGGGTCTAAGTTACTCAAACATCGGAATTGTGAGGAACTTAGGGCACGCTCTTAGCTCTCAGTACTAAAAGGGGGTAGAGGGGTGTGCCGAGGCTCCGGGATGGGACTAGGAAGAGTGACAAGCTTTAGTTACTTACTCGAACCTACACCAAACCAACCAACAAATTGATTAGTACCATTTCTAGAGCACCTTTAGTGCTAGGACAAGCCACGGGCAACTCTGGACTCACAAGACTCACCACAACCCAGACTTGGGGGAAGCCACCACTTTCCCCCATATAGTATTCTTTGTGCCTCCCCACGGCACCCACATTCGAATGGCTTTTTGTCCTTGGACTCCCAAGGAGGAGTCTCGAAACTGCCACGGTTTGGACTCCTGCAACTTTGCAGGACCATAACTTTTTGCTCAGACCTCTGATTGGGACGAGGTCTAAAGCAAAGTTGTAGCTCTTGTCGAGAGCTTTCCAATGGTGTGTTGAACTCTCCCTCAACACATCAGGGTCGGGTCGATTCCTGACTTTTAGTGGTTGGGAATCAAACTGGCATTTTGACTCCCGGCCTTTCTTTTTGCCAAAACTTGTGCTACAAATGTCCAAATGGCTCATACGAGCCCATTTTCGACATATGCTCTTCGATAGTTTTCCAATGATATAAATAACGCCCCAATGCGAGGTGTTTTGACTCCTGTAATCAAACTCTGAAGTTTTGGGAGTATTGGAGGATTCCCAAGTCCCCATTTCGGGAGTGTGAGTCTCATCTTCACACTCTCTCAAAGTAGGGTTGCGACATAAATGAGTAATTAAACCAACACACTTAATAACTACATCACAAAGATAATATTTAGCCCAAAAAGCTAAACCATTTGTGCTTCGAGAAAAAATACTATATAGATTTGGACAAGACAACTAGTTTCGTTGAGTCTTACAACCAAAACAAGTACCCATAGTTTTGCAAGGAGGAGTTACATAAGGGCATTTCTTTTTTGACACTACCATGATAAAATCCTAAATGCTGGTTATTAGTGGTTGACGATGAATCAAGATGTTCATGAATAATGTTGAACTTGTGATCAATGTCAAATAACAGGTAACATGTTAACATAAAACTTGGCCAAATTGGTTACTACTTTACTCTAAAAACCATTTCAAAAATGGGGATTGGATTTTATTGAACATGTTAACCCTACAAGTCGAGTATAAAGTAACTAGTACATTCTAATGGCCATTGATTATACAAAATGGGTGGAAAAACTAGCATTCCACACCAACATTATTACAATAATTGCCAAGTTTTTACGCGAACATATCCTTACAAGATTTGGATGTCCATTAATAATTATGTTCGATCAAAATACCCATTTTATCAACAATGCATTCAAATATCTTACTAACCATTTTATCCTTTGACATACCAGTTTTACCTTGCATTATTTATAAGGAAACGGACAGGTTGAAATTATAAACAAGGTTTTTGGAAACCTTACTAACCAAATTGGTTATGAGAACAATAATGATCGGGATGAACACATGTCCATAGTCTTCTTTTCATATCAAACTACTTACAAAGTTGGAACATGTCATACCCCACTTCAGCTTGTGTATGGATTACATATCCATTATTGCCTACGAAGTTTCTATTATTATCCCGTGGTGAACATGTAGATCCAACTTTTGTCAGAATATTAACTAGCCAACTATTAAAAGTAGAGATGTTACAAGAAAATAGGTTGATTACACATGAAAAACCTATTAACAAGAAAATAACATCTAAAACAAAGGAGATCTAAAAGATGTTGCAACGAATTAAGATAAATGACGCACCCATGAGCTCCTTGATGGACTCAACTGCGTGTCCAAAGGTAAAGACAATGAAATGAGAAGGAGTTGGAGCATGCTCCCTGGTTTGCAACACTTTGAAGGTAGAGGGGCATGTTGGAGCTTCGGGATGCGACTAGGAAGATTGAAAAGCAATTCAATTACTCACATGGACTTGCACAAACCAAACAATAAGTTGGTTAGTGCGTAATTATAGCACTTCGATGCATAAACGAGCCACGGGCAAAAACGAACTCACAAAATTCACCATGGCCCGGACTTGGGGGAAGTCGCCACCTTCCCCCTTATAGTATAATATGTGATTGGCCACAAAACCAGCACTCAAATGTCATGTTGTCTTGGGACTCCCAAGTGGGAGTTTCGAAATTCTCATAGTTGGGTCTCTCGCAACTTTGGAGGCCCATAACTTTGCGTGTAGATCTCCGATTGAGATGAGATCTACAGCAAAGTTATAGCCTTCGTCAAGAGCTTTCGAATGGTATGTCGCACACCACTTGAAAACAAGGAGATCAGGGCGATTCCAAACTTTTAGTGGCCAATTTGACTCCTAGCCTTTCTTTTGGCCATAACTTGTGTGTTAAGTGCCCAAATGGGTCATGCAAGCCTAGTTTAGACATCTATGTTCAAAGATCTTTTCAATCATATAAGGAACTATTCAATTCAATGAATTTTGACCCTTGCAATTACTCTATGAAGATTTGGAAGTCCATCGGGACTCCAACTCCCAAAGTGGGAGTTCACTTGGGAGTGTGAAGGTTCATTTCCTCACACTCTCTTACACTCTCAGGAGCATGAGATGTGATTCCCGGGCTTCCCTCTTGGCCCGCACCCTTACAAGCCCTTGCCTTGGTCGCGAGCCCAAGGCTAAGGTTATGACATGGTTGGTTTTAAAAACCAACAAATGTTTTATGTGGTGTAGATGCATCGATTGTAGGAAGATTGTAACCTGGGGTTACAAACGACCATGGTTCTCGAATAGATATGACCTCATCAAACGGCTGAACAAGTTCATGATTGTCATCAATATTAACATTCACTACCTTTGATTGGGTTATTGTTCATGGTGTTTATTGATGAGTGGTTGAGAATGCTATTGGGTCTTTTTACACAACTAGTTTTGCTACATTTTGATGTTCATTAACTTCTCCCTTTTATGTTGCATTTGTGTTTGGTGCATTCACAAGTCCATCTCTTAAAGGTTGCACTTGCTATTCATCTTCTTCTTGTGCATGTTTTTGAACGTGTTGATGTCTGACCTATTTTAGTTATTTTCTAAGACTTTTAGTAACTATTCTTGAATTTTTTAAAAATCAACAAGTTCTAAGAAAACACTTGCATTGTTTTTGAACAATAGATTTTAGTTTTTTCTAAAGCACCCCTCCCATTAGTTCAAAGTTTGTATGAAACTTCTTTTATAGTTTGGGCGCCTATTTATCTTCAAAGACTTTACACTAACCTCACTTTATTCTTAATATTTTCAAACAAAATCAAGATTAGAAACTTGAATATTAAAGTTTACAAAAAACAAACAAACATATGACAAATCAAATTTTGAAGCATGATTGTTTTTCAAACTTAATCTACTAAAACTACTCAATCTAAGCATAAATTCTAAGTGTGATTGCTTCTGAATTTTGATCCACTTTGTGGTCGCCAAATGTTAACAGGTTTCTATTCCCATCAAGGTTAATTTACTTTTGGATTTTTTAGCAATATGTACATACAATAGAAAATAAAAAGTTAAACTATTATTAAATCCTAAAGTAACATGTACACAAATTGCTCAAGCTTGAAGGAAATAGGTTGGAAGGAAAATGATCCATGTTCCATAATTGAAGAATGAAAAACATAATCATGAATGATATCCAAAAAATCATTAACAAGTTTGTCCTCTTAGTTCTTATACTAATTATTTCAAAATATAATAATCATGACTGACTATTATAAAGAATCATTAGCCAATACTTAAACTAACAATTCAAAGTTTCAAAAAAATACACCATGTTTAACTACTTGTTCAATTACCGGTTTTATCAAGTATAGATTCTACAAATCACCTGTTGACTGACTTGACAACTTATCATCTTAACCCAATAACATTACCTACCAAGTTTAATAACTAATTAAATCAATATTACAAGTTAGGTTTAAAAACATGTTAAAACACTTGTTAGGTTTAACAACTTGCTTATATTATCAACCTATTAAGTCACCTATTACCAAATATGGGTAACACTCTCCCCCTCCATCAGACCTAAGGCATTTGATGCTCACGCCCTTTTCCTTCTCTACCATTGCTTTGAAACTCAAAAAATGTTGAAACATTTGACTTTTGTGTTTGATGAATAGACCCACACCTTCCTTGTGTGGTCATCAATGAAACTCACGTAGTACCTACATCCTCTAATTGATTATATTTTCATGGTCCACACATTTTAGTGGATCATTTCCAAAGGTTTGGAAGCTACATGAGTTGTTTGAGCTAGGAATGGATGCACATCTTGCTTCCCCAACTAGAATGTTTCACAAACTTTTGGCATCACTTCTTTTGTTCCAAATTTGGGAAGACCAACAAGATTTTGTTTTTCCATCAACTTAAAATGTTGGAAATTAACGTGGCCATCCCACTTGTGCCAAAGTCTAATGTCTCCAACTCTTTTTCCATGTGTGAATAACATGGAATTCATTTCAAGCATGTTCGCATGTAAGGTGAACATTTGTCCAATCCTTTTCCCTTTTGCAATCAATTTGCCTGCCTTGGTTTTTCATGTCCTCCAAAAAACATCCATTAGGGTTGAATGTCACCTTTAAACCTTGTTCCACCATCTAGCCTACAAAAATTATTTTTTTTGTTATGGTTGGAACATGAAATACATCTTGCATGGACAATGGCACCTTGCTAATTTGTGTGATGGGATGTGCAATGTCATCACTAATTTTCACAAACCTCGTTGTTTTCAAATCCCTTGTGTCTTTAAACCATTATTCATGACTAGTCATGTGGTTTGAAGCTCCAAAATTCACATACCATACATGTTATTTTATGCACTTCCTATCATGGATTTGCCATGTGCTGCATCACAAACAATTGTTCATCACCTTGATTGTTAATTGATGCATAATTCTTTTGTTGTAGCTTTCCATTCAGCACATGATGTTTTTTTTAATAATAATTATTTACCATGTGCCCAGGTTTTTCACAATATAAGTTATTACCGAACATGTGAAAGGTAATGAAAAGTTTGTCTAGGAACAAGTTGAACATGTTGATCCTTCATTTACTATATTAGATAGTGGAGTAGGACCCTTGGAGTTTTAATCTATTAGTTTACCTTTGACCCCACACCAAATAAGTATAGGTCAATTAGGAGATTACTTTGATTTCTAGTACCCCACATGCTTTAAAGGTATTCATGACACCCATAGTGAACTTTGAATAAACACCTAATCAAAAGATGACTACAACATTGATAGGTCTTCAAATTTTGAGTCAAGCTAAACATGTGGAGAAAGCAAGTGTTGAACTTGTCGAAGGAGCCATCAATCAATTGGTTGGAGAAGACCAAACTAACCTATGACTTTGAGCTAACCTTTCAAGGACAAAATGTAATTTTCAAAGTTGGATAATGTTACCCAAATTTAATCAAATATGACCTAGTAGGTTGTAGATTTAGGCATGTTGTTAAACCTAACAAGTGATCTAACTTGTTATTTAACCTAACTTATGACAATAACTTAACTAGTTACGAAACTTGACATGTGGTTTTATACTAGGTTAGTAAATAGGTTGACATGATAGTTAATCGGTAGTATGTAGAATAGGTGGCAAACATGAAGTTGAACATGTAGTAAAAGAGGGTGTAGTTTTTTTTAAAATTGAAATGTTAGTTTAAGTACTAGCTAATACTTGTTTAAATAGTCAATTATGATTGTTTATTTTTGAATTAGCTAGTATAAGACTAAAAGGACAAACTTGTTTTTGAAGAAGAGACTTACAAATTTTTACTAGGATTTTATCTTTCTTTTTCATTTGAAACATGAAGCATTTTTCTTTCAACCAATTTTTTTGAAGTTATGTGCAAATTGAGTACATATTAGTTAGGAAGTATATATTTTTTACTTTTGATAGTTTAATTTTACATGTTTGTTGTTGGAAAAATCAGAAATTAAAAACTTAATCGGAATTGTTTTAAAACTCGTTAACATGATATTTATTTTTGATAACTAAATATAATGGCTAAAGATAATGACTAAATTTAAGTTTAACTTTTTGGCTAAACCTAAGTTGAATTTAATGGTTAAACCTAATATATATTTTTAATTGTTAAATACAGCTAATTAAATCTAATGGCTAAATTTAATATTAAAATATAATGGTTAAATTTGGCTAAATGATTGGCTAAAATTGGTCAAACTTATCAAGTAAACCTTATGGTTAAATGGGTTATAGGAAGGTGATTTGAAATGTAGGTAGGTAACCATTTTAGTAGTTGGGTAGGTGAGAAGGTATAAGGTGATAGGTAGGTGGGTTGGTGTTTTAACTAAACCAATAGTTATTTTGATTAATCTTGTTTATTTGACCTTTTTGTAATTGGCCCTATTGATTAAAACATAGTCCTTTGGATTAAAGTGGTTTTTTTGGGTAGGTGAGAAGGTATAGGGTGATAGGTAGGTGGGTTGGTGTTTTAACTAAACCAATAGTTATTTTGACTACTTTTGTTTATTTGACCTTTTTGTAATTGGCCCTATCGATTAAAACATAGTCCTTTGGATTAAAGTGGTTTTTTTGGGGTCGAATTTGACTAGGTGGCTATTTGACATATGGTCAAATCAATCATCATAGTCAAATTGGTTAGTCAAAACATACCCATGTCATTTAGTACTTTGGCCTCCAATCAAAAATACATGTTATTCATTCAAAAACAACCTTTCAATCAATGTGCATAATTTGAAAAACTTGGAATTTAATAGTGATTCAAGCAAATAGATCTATGGGATGGCCACTAATGATTTCATTCGATTATGAACAATAAATATTTGGATTAGTGGTGTATACTAAAGCAAAAGGCTTAGTGGTTAGATTACATCGATTAACTTCAAAATGTTCATATTATAAGAAATATGCAGATATAGATGTTCATGTGAAAGTGTTCCAAGCATCTATTATAGTGAATAGAGAAATTTTTAAGAAGTACATAATCCATGCATTTAACTACGCTTTGAAATGACATCAAATTGGTGTCACAATTACATGTCAAAATTTCCTAACTGTATTTTTTTTGAACTAACTCAAACATTTTGTAATTTCCATTGGAAGATTTAGAATGACAAACAAATTTACATGGAGTTCAAGAATATTAAACAACGAAAGACTGAGTAGGTTGAAGCATAATATGAATGCACATAGAGTTGGCTCATGGATTACAAACACTAACCATAGACAATTTTTTGACCATTGTGTTTCAAGTAGGATTATAGTCCTATTTGAATATTACAATTGCAATAAAGAAACAAACCACATTACAATTGCATAAGGAGGTGGTTACATTATGTGAATAAGGGGTGACACCTACAAAAGATCAAAGTGCACTATTGGCACCATAAATTTCTAAATTTGCAAGAATGATGCAACTACAAACAAAACAAAAATAGACTAACAAACATTGCACAAATAATGGATGAAATAATCATAATGTGAAGATATGTAAAGTCAAAAAGGAGGAACCCACTATAGCAACAATAGAGGCTACTAATCAACCTCAAAAGGGTTAGAAAAATAATTCGTAAGCTTGCCACATTTGTGGTCTAAATGGACATAAGATGACAAACTCTCCCAAGTTTGCAAAGATGCAAAAGATGTTCCAAGTGAAAAATGCATCAAGCTCAAAAGGGAAAATAATAGTTGAGGTCAAGACAATCATTGCAAATGTGAACGTAGTAGATGTCAATCTTACTACAAGAAGCAGAATCACAAAAGACCAAATGTTCCAAGGAATAACAAAATACTACAAATTGGGAGGAGGAAAATTGAAGAAAACAATGGTAGAGAAAATTTGATAGTTGCAAAAACATAACTACTCGTGAAAGATCTTTTACATCAATAGAGGGATGGAACATAATGTGGTCAGGTATACCCAGTACTACACCTTTTATAGGACCTCAAAAGCCTTAGGAATTTATAGTTTCCCAAAGTAGATTACTATCAATAGATAGATGTTGGAAACCAATTATACTTTGAACTTGGGATAGTTACTCAAAATGGCTCTTGAATTGAAGATATGCTTATGGTAAAAAATGAAACCAAATAAACCACATATTTTAGTTACAAAAATGATAGAAAAAACAATACATGTGTAGTACCAGAAGTAATAACAATGATAGTAGCTATTGAAAACAATATGATGGTTCTTAAAGTACATATTGAAAAAAAACTCTATAGAGGATGTTTTGCTAGATGGAGGGTATGGGTTTAATACCATTACAAAATAGTTGAGATAGAAGTTGGGGTTACCAAAGCCTAAACCCGCAGCATATAATTTAAGGATGG
>Ga0116230_10001590_pt1 | contig 21704 bp, 17 predicted proteins | sample S1TSphfallax_3_FD_88678 | JGI IMG/M metagenome (GOLD analysis project Ga0116230, IMG submission 88678) | Host-associated microbial communities from peat moss isolated from Minnesota, USA - S1T2_Fd - Sphagnum fallax MG | ecosystem: Host-associated > Plants > Peat moss > Unclassified | place... | reverse complement strand
CGTGCCGAGTCCATCCGGCTCAACGTCAACCTGCTCGGTGAGGCCGTCCTCGGCGAGGGCGAGGCTCGCGCGCGTACCGATCAGCTCATCGAGCTGCTCGGGCGCCCCGACGTCGACTACGTCTCGGTCAAGATCTCGTCGATCTGCGCGCAGCTCGACGTGCTCGCCTACGACCACAGCCTCGATCGCATCGTGACGCGACTTCGGGAAGTCTTTCGGGCCGCTGCGTCGAGTAGCCCGGCGAAGTTCGTCAATCTCGACATGGAGGAGTACCGAGATCTCGACCTGACCATCGACGCGTTCACTCGCTTGCTGGCCGAGCCGGACTTCGTGCACCTCGATGCGGGCATCGTGCTCCAGGCGTATCTTCCGGACTCGGCTGCTGCACTCGGGCGCATCGCTGGCTTTGCGCGCGAGCGATACGCGGCGCACGGGTCCCAGGTGAAGGTGCGCATCGTCAAAGGCGCCAACTTGGCAATGGAGCGCGTCGAGGCCGAGCTGCGTGGGTGGGAGCAGGCACCGTATGCGTCGAAGGCGGACGTCGACGCGAACTACAAGCGCCTGCTCGACATTGCCCTAGCTCCAGAGAATGCCGGAGCACTTCGCCTCGGTGTGGCCAGCCACAACCTGTTCGATGTCGGCTGGGCCCTGGCCCGCCGTGAGGCCGCCGGGGCGATGGACCGGGTGGAGATTGAGATGCTCGAAGGTATGGCGAACCCCCAGGCCCTCGCCACGAGCGCAGAGGCTGGCGGCCTGCTGCTGTATGCGCCGATCGTGCAGCGTGACGACTTCGCTTCGGCCGTCGCCTACCTCGTGCGTCGCTTCGACGAGAACACTTCGCCAGAGAACTTCCTCGCCCAGCTCTTCGACCTTGCCCCCGGTTCACCAGCGTGGATCACCGAGCGAGACCGGTTCCGCACTGCCGTAGCGCATCGCCATGATCCAGCGGGACCCCCTCGTCGCCAGCAGGACCGATCCCAGGAAGAAGCTGCATGGACGTCGCCGGAGAGCCAAGCGGCAAGAGCCGCGGCGCTCTCGGCGGCCACTGCCGACCCGGCGGCCACCGTTGCGACTGCCGACCCGGCGTTGGGCCATCAGGAGCTCGTCTTTTCGAACACCCCGGACACGGACTTCACCTTGCCGGCAAACCGAGCGTGGCTGGCACGCCATCTGGAGAGCTGGTCACCCGGATCGGATGCGTCCATTCCTGCCGTTGTCGGGGGCACAGTCGTCTCGATGCCGCTCAGCGGCGTCGGAATCGACCCCTCGTCGCCGGGGGACTCGTCGCACGACGTGCTCTATGCCTACGTCGAAGCCGACGCCGTGCTTGTCGATCGAGCCGTCGACGCAGCACGAGTCGCAGGTGAGCGCTGGGCAGCGACGGACCCGTCCGAACGACGGCGCATTCTGCACAAGGTCGCCGACACCATGGCAGCTCAACGCGGCAGGACGCTCGCCGTCATGGCCCATGATGCCGCCAAGACCATTGGCGAAGGCGACCCTGAGATCTCCGAGGCCATCGACTTCGCCCGCTACTACGCCGACCAGGCGCTGGGCCTGCCTGGCCAGTTCATTCCGGCCCCGGGCAGCGCTACGCTCAGCACCGCGGGCAGCGCCACGTTCTCGCCCTATGGCGTCGTGCTCGTCGCTCCGCCGTGGAACTTTCCTTACGCCATCCCTGCGGGAGGCATCTTCGGGGCCTTGGCTGCCGGAGCGGCAGTGATCGTCAAGCCAGCGCCGGAGACGGTGCTCACGGCGTGGACACTTGTCCGTCAGTGCTGGGAGGCAGGTGTTCCTCAAGACGTGCTGCAGTTCGTGCCGACGGCAGACGACGAGGTCGGAAGGCACCTCGTCAGCCACCCTGGCGTCGATGCCGTCGTGCTCACCGGAGCATTCGAGACGGCACGGATGTTCCTCTCGTGGAAGCCGGAGATGGCGCTGCACGCAGAGACGAGCGGCAAGAACGCGCTGGTGATCTCCGCCGCCGCTGACCAGGACGACGCGATTTCCGATCTGGTCCGGTCAGCGTTTCTTCACGCTGGGCAGAAGTGCTCGGCTGCCAGCCTCGCCATCGTCGAGGCGTCGGTCTACGACGACGAGAGCTTTCTCGCCCGCCTCGCCGACGCGGTCACCAGTCTGCGCGTCGGGCCAGCGTATGAACTCTCGAGTCAGGTCGGTCCGCTCATTCATCCTCCCACCGGTGCGCTCCTGCGGGCGTTGACTGTGCTCGAAGCGGGCCAACGTTGGCTGGTTCAGCCCAAGCAGCTCTCCCCAGATGGCCATCAGTGGTCCCCAGGCGTCAAGCTCGGCGTCGCACCAGGGAGCGAGTTCCATCTCACCGAGTGCTTTGGACCAGTCCTCGGCCTGATGCGGGCTCGAGATCTCGACGAGGCGATCACGCTGCAGAATGCTCCTGCCTACGGTCTCACCGGCGGGTTGCACACGCTCGACGACGCGGAGATTGCGCGTTGGCTCGATCGAGTCGAGGTAGGCAATGCCTACGTGAATCGCCACACGACGGGAGCCATCGTGCGCCGCCAGCCCTTCGGCGGCTGGAAGCGCTCGGTGGTCGGCCCAGGCGCAAAGGCGGGTGGCCCGCACTACGTGGCGAGCTTCGGCCGTTGGACATCCGCGCCCTCGGCGACCTTCGAGGGCGAGATCGAGCGGGCGCGAGTCGCTTGGGCGCACTGGTCGGAGGGGGAGGACCCGTCGGGGCTTCGCGCCGAGCGCAATGTGCTGCGCCTGCGTGCAATCCCGGCTGTGACGCTCCGCTTTGGCGTCGATGCCGTCGATACGTGGGGATCAGAGGTCGCTCGGCTCGCGGTGGCGATCGCCACGATGGTGGGGTCGCGCATCGAGCTGTCGCTTCCAGCCACCTACGAGAGTGAGCTGGCCTGGGCGGCTATGGACAACGGGGCGGGAGTGGTCGGGGGACGAGTGGAGGACACGGCGACGTTTGTCCGGGGAATGACCGCGACGGCTGCACGGGGACGCGTCCGGCTCGTGGGCGACATCGGGGCACGTCTTGCGCTCATGGATGCCGGGTTCGACGTCGACATCGAGGCGCTCGTCTTCGACGGCGAGCGAGAGCTCCTTCGTTGGACGCGAGAGCAGGCAATCAGCCAGACGATGCACCGACACGGCAACGTGCGTCCCGCCGCTTCGACCCCATAGACGAGGTCGTCCTCAAGCAGATGTAGCTGCGCACCGTTAGCCAGACCAAGTCGTGGCCGAACGGAAGCGAGCACGTGGAAACCATTGCGGTAGGAGAGGTCGCCGACCCACGACGGGTGCGCGATCTCGCAGAGCAGCGACGGTCCTCCCGGACTGCCGTCGCGCCTGCGATGCCGCCGGAGATGTACGAGCGGGCGTTTGTCGACGGTCCACACGCGATGGCTGTCGTGGACCCCGAAGGGAACGTCGTCGCGGTGAGCTCGGCCCTGTGCGAGCTGGTCGAACTGCCCCGCGAGCTGCTCCTTGCTCCAGGTGGCCTCGACGTCCTCGCCGCTCCTCCGCCCGACCCGGGCGCCGTGGTCGCTGGCGAGTCGGGCTCGGGCTCCGGCTCGGGCACGGGCTCCGGCTCCGGGGTGTGCTCGGTCGCTGGTCGCCATATCGTGCGATGGCGGGTCGCCAGCCGGGGTCGAGTGACTTTCGAGCTGACGGTGACGGCGATCGATGTCGCCGACGACGACCGATCCTGGTACGTGCTCTATCTTCGTGAAGCCCTCCACGGTGAGGCCGACGCACAGGACGAACTCGTCTCGCAGCTCACGTACCAGGCATTTCACGACCCGCTCACCGGGCTTGCGAATCGCATGCTCTTCTCGGACCGACTCGACCATGCACTTGCTCGCGCAGCGCGTCTCGGCTCGGGCTCCGGCGCCGTGCTGCTGCTCGACCTCGACGATTTCAAGGGCGTGAACGATACGCTCGGGCACCACGTCGGCGACGAGCTTCTCGTAGCTGTCGCCACACGCCTTCGCGACCGCTCCCGGGCTTCGGACACCTTGTGTCGCTTTGGCGGCGACGAGTTCCTCCTGCTTGTCGAGGGACTGGAGAACGACGGCGAGATCGACGCCATTGCTACTCGGCTGATGAGCGCATTCGCTGAGCCGTTTGTCGTCGGTGGCACCACGGTGATCCAGGAGGGAAGTCTCGGGATCGTGCCATGGTCGCTCGGCGACGAGGACCCTTCACTGTTGATCGCGCGCGCCGACACGGCCATGTACGAGGCCAAGCGGCTCGGTAAAGGTCGACACGTCGTCTTCGATCCAGAAGTGCACGAGCGCGCGGTTCAGCGCTTCGAGCTCGCTCAGGATCTGCGTGGTGCACTGGCTGCAGGCGAGTTGTCGATGTACTTCCAGCCACTCATCGATCTCGAGACTCGTCGGGTGGAGGGATTCGAGGCGTTGATGCGGTGGGCGCACCCGACAAAGTCCTGGGTCCCGCCTGACGTGTTCATTGCGATCGCCGAGGAGAGCGACCTCATCTTCGAGCTCGGTGCCTATGCACTCGAGGAGGCGACACGGCGGGCCATGAGCTGGACGGATCTCGGTCTCGATCCGGCGCCCTATGTGTCGGTCAACCTCTCCACGCGCCAGCTCTACGATCCGCATCTCGTACGCATCGTGGAGAATGCCCTGACAAACAGCGGCCTTCCGCCCTCACGTCTCGTGCTCGAGGTGACCGAATCGGCAGCACTCGGCGACACCGATGCGTCGAGTGCCGCGATGCAGCGCCTCGTGCAGCTCGGCATCCGGATCGCCATCGACGACTTCGGCACCGGCTACTCGTCGTTGTCGTACTTCTCGCTCATGTACCCGAAGATCATCAAGATCGACCACGAGCTCGTGAGGGGTTGCGACGCCGATCCTGATCGCTTGACCTTGCTCGAAGGAATCGTCGCACTTGGTCACAGTCTCGGTGCAACGGTCGTGGCGGAGGGGATCGAGACCCCGAAAGAACTCTCGAGCGTACGGTCGATCGGCTGCGAAGTCGGGCAGGGCTACCTCTTCTCCCCTGCCGTCGACCAGGCATGGATCACCGAGACCGTGGCGGCGCTTGAGCGAGATCGGCAGCGGGAGCACGACCTTGGCCGTTATTGACATCGTCGTCGACCGCCAGCCCGTCTTCGACGCTGAACTCACGGTTGTCGGTTACGAGCTCCTCGTGCGGCGTCAGGACCCAGGCCTCAGCCGGGCCGGGGCGAAGCGGGTCGTCGGCGATAGCCCGCTCACGACGGCGTCGGTGTTGTTCAACGCCGTCAGTATCGGCGTGACCCGGCTGGTCGGTGATCGCCTCGTCTTTTGTGACGCCGATCGCTCGGTGCTCGTCGGCGACGTGCCGGTGATGTTGCCACCGGAGAAGACGGTGCTCGAGGTCGAGCCCGACGTCTCGGCGGACCAGGAGATCGTCGAAGGTTGTGCTCGACTCGTCGAGGAGGGATTTACCCTCGCACTCGACAGGGTCACCGATCTGGCCTCGTGTGCCCAGCTGATCGAGTACGCGGGCATCGTCAAAATCGACCACACGACGCTGAACCGCCATCACTTGGTCGATCTCATCGCCGAGCTGAAAGAGCGCAGCATCATGTCGCTCGTTCTCGAAGTGTCATCCTCGGAGGAGCTGGAGTCCTTCCGCGAGCTCGGCTTCGACTTCTTCCAGGGCGACCTGCTTTCGGCGCCCCAGGTCGTACCGGGAAAGACGCTCGACGCGTCGAACGTCTCCCGCCTCGAGCAGGCCGCCAGGCTCGTCTCGATGGAGTGCAGTGCCTCCGAGCTCGAAGAGGTGATCCGTTCCGAGCCCGCCATGGCCTACCAGCTGCTGCAGATCGCCGGCGTGGGCGCCGATGACGGGTTTCGTCGACCGGTCGGGAGCATCCGCGAAGCACTCGTGTTGCTCGGATGGCGCCATTTGCAGAGCTGGATCTCCTTCCTGCTCGAGACGAAGAGGGGCTCGACGACCGACGACGAGGCAATCACCACCCTTACTCGCGCCCGCATGTGCGAGCTCTTGGCACAAAGCGCGTGTCCCGACCTCGCCGATGTGGCGTTCGCCGCGGGAATGTTGTCGGCATTCGATCTGCTGCTCGATATGTCCCTCGACGAGGTCCTCGCTGCGCTCCCACTTGACGAGGTGCTGCGCGACGCGGTTGCCCGGCGCGACACCCCGGTCGGGCGCATTGTCGCCGACGTCATCGACTGCCAGCAGGGCAAGGCCAGAGCCGCAACGCGTTCGGGCTTCAGCGACCTTGTGTTGTCGAGGACGTCGATGGAGGCTTTGCGTTGGGCGATTGAAGCGTCGCAGCGGGCAGAGCCGATCGCGATGTAACAGGCAGCTGGCGAGGGCCCGGCCGCTACTCCTTGACGGGCCACCTCACGAGGGCAGTCGTCGGCAGATAGGTCGAGACGTGCTCGTCGCGTCCGCCGTCACAGCTCACATGCATCTCGAACAGCACCGCCCCAGATTCGGGATGCAGCTGGGTGCGGTAGTGACCCGATACCCAGCCGTGGTCGGTGAGGACCTCGAGGACGGTGTTGTCGGTGACATCGATCCCGTCGAGCAGGTGTTGCACGCCCCGTCCTGCCACAGCTTCGAGCTGGGCACCTATCGCAATCACGCTGGCGCCTGCTCGGAGCTCTCAAGGAGCGACACCTCAGTCTGGCGAAGCCGCGCTCCCCATCGCTCCTCGACATTGGCGTACTTCCAGATGATGAGCGCGCCCACCCACGTGGCGACGAACATGGCGACAATCACAAAGCCAGCGGTGTTGATGTTGAAATTGGCCATGAAGTTCCAGAAGGCGCCATGCCAGTGCAGCTCTTGGGGCGCCAAGCCCAGCACCTCGATGGTCCCGATGAAGAAGCAGATTGCGACGGAAAGCGCGGTGATGGCGAGGTTGTAGTAGATCTTGCGCACCGGGTTGAAAAACGCCCATCCATAGGCGACGTTCATGAACACCCCGTCGATCGTGTCCATCAGCGCCATACCCGCCGTGAACAGCACCGGCAGGCACATAATCGAGTACCAGGGAAGGTCGCGGGAGGCGTACAGCGCCGTCGTCGCCAGCAGAGCAACCTCGGTGGCGGTGTCGAAGCCCATCCCGAACACGACGCCGACGGGGTACATCTGCCACTCCTTGGAGATGGCGCGCATCCAGCGGCCGAAGAAGCGGAACATCAGCCCACGATTGTTCAGCTGGCGCTCGAGCTCCTCTTCGTCGTACTCGCCGTTGCGCATCGAGCGGAAGACTTTGACGATGCCGGCCAGAATGACGACGTTCAACACGGCGATGAGATAGAGGAAGCCGGCGGAGACGAACGTGCCGAACAGCCCACCGAACTGCTCGAGCCCAGAGTCATTGTGCGAGACAGCGTTGAACACGACCCGCTCGGCGATGATCAGCCCACCGCCGATAGCCATGACGATCGTCGAGTGCCCGAGTGAGAAGTAGTAGCCGATACTCAGTGGCTTCTTCGGGTTTCCCGCAGCCATCCGCTCGTTGAGGATCTTGCGAGTGGTGTTGTCAATCGCCGAGATGTGATCGGCGTCAAAGGCGTGGCGAAGTCCGAGCGTGTAGGCAAGGACGGTGATCCCAATGCCAAGACCCTTGTAGTGGCCAGGGACCACAAACGCGATGAACACGCCGAAGCCGAGGGCGTGGAGCAGGACGATCGACCCGATCATCCACTGCGTACGTCGCCAGTCGCCGGGGGTGAGTGCGCCCCTGAGCTGGTTCAGGCGTCCAGATGCTGGTGCCACGGCGGAGGGATCGACGGTAATAGCCACGAGGGTGCGCTCCATTGCTCGGCACTTCAACGGTTTGACACGGTCTAACATCTTCGCGTCCAGCTCGCAATAGCGATCTGGACGCGAAGGGGAGGGGATGTGCTGGTGTCAGACACTCACGCAACACCCGAGAACGGCCAGATGTCGGTGGCTGCCGTGCTCGACTTGCTGCGGGCTCACGGTGGGCGCATCACGACAGCTCGACGCGTGCTGCTCGATACTCTCTTTGCAAGCCAAGTGCATAGAAGTGCCGAGACCCTTGCCGAAGAGGTGCGATCGATAGCCCCGGAGGTTCATTTGGCGACGATCTACCGGAACCTCGAGGAACTCGAGCAGCTCGGTGTCATCGTGCACACGCACCTCGGACACGGACCCGCGGTCTACCACCTCGCTGAGGACGCGCACGGGCACCTCATCTGTGAACAGTGCAGCGCAGTCTTCGAGGCGGGTGACGAGATGTTCGCCGAGCTGCGCGCACTGGCGTCAGACTGGTACGGCTTCGATGTCGACATCCGTCACTTCGGCGTGCTCGGCCGCTGCGCCCAGTGCTTGACGCGCGCTCAGCACACCGATCGCGCCAGCGCATCACCCGAGAACGTGCACGATTCCTAGGAGTCGTCGCCATGCTGGTGCGCCGCGGGTCAGTGCGTCGCAGGTCGGTGCGACGCGGGTCGGTGCGACGCGGGTCAGTGAGTCGCAGGTCGGTCCGTCGCAGGTCGGTCCGAACCGGTCTGGGTTTCGTAGAAGCTCTCGTGTGCCCCGGGTTTCGCGCGCCGCATCGGGCTGAGCTTCTCAAGCCTCGTAGTCGGTTTCGACATCGAGCGGGCTCGCGCTCACGATTGATGCTCGGTTAGTATCCAAATATGTCTTTGGATACCAAGGGCGGGATCGAGCCCACGAATGTCAAGCAGGAGAGTTGGCCGCCGACCGACCCGCAGACGATGCGGGCTCTGAGCCATCCTTTGAGGGTCTCGCTGATCGAGCTGTTGCGGCGTGAGGGCTCATTGAGCGCGACGCAGGCCGCCACACGGCTGGGGGCATCGCAGGCCAGTTGCTCGTTTCATCTGCGCCAGCTGGCGAAGTTCGGATTCGTGCAGGAGGTAGAAGGTGTCAGGGGCCGGGCGCGCCCATATCGACTCTCGGCCCGTGGCGCGCCTCTCGGCCGGCGGCCAGCCACTATCGGCACAGGGGATCTACCCGACGAGCCGCACTTGGAGGAGATCGCCAAGGCGCTTCCGGCACAGCTGGCCGAGCTGGCGAGCTTGTTTCTACGACAAGCGGCGGCGCTGTCTCGTACCGACGTGAGGGTGATGCAGCGCCTTTCGCGTGAGCCGCAAAGGATCACCCAGCTCGCGGCCGAGGAACAGATCAAGCAGCCGAGCATGACCCTGCTCGTCAACCGGCTGGAGGAGCGGCGGTGGGTCACGCGTGAGCCCGATCCCTCGGACGGCCGGGCCGTCCTGGTCTGGCTCACTCCCGCCGGACATGCGGCGCTGCACTCGTTGCAGACTGAGTATCACGAGATGCTGGCCGTCCATATGGCCACGCTCGATGACGGTGAGTTGCGCTCCCTCGCGCAGGCCGTGAGGGTGCTCGACGATCTGGTCACACGCCTGAAGGCCGGATCTCCTGACTGACCCATAGAGCGGCGTGTTGCCCTAACACATCAGCTGTCTATATAGTTATCCCTATGGAAGTCGCGTCCCGAGGTGCGCGCGACTCGGGTTACGAGCGAAATGATCGAGGGGTAGCGACGTGGAGAAGACGGCTGTGATCACCGGGGCAGCGAATGGGCTTGGCCTAGCACTGGCACGCCAATGCGCTGCGCAAGCAATGAACGTCATCCTCGTCGACCTCCCAGGTGAACGGTTGGCGAGCGCGGAGCAGGAGTTGAGCGACAGGGAAGGCCGGGTCCTTGCCTACGCCGCCGACGTGTCTGATGCCAACGCCCTCAACGAACTTGCAGCGGAGGTGCACGGACGTTTCGACACGGTTGACCTTCTTTTCAACAACGCGGGCATTGCGGGACTGCACCGGTGGAGCTGGACCTTCAGCGATACGGAGTGGGACTCCATCATCGCCGTCAACCTGCGCGGCGTCATCAATGGCGTGAGCGCCTTCCTTCCCAAGATGATCGAACGGAACGAGGGCCATGTCATCAACACCGCCTCGATGGGAGGCCTCATCCCGACACCGATGAACGGCGCCTACGTTGCGACCAAATACGCCATTGTCGGCTACAGCGAGACGTTGGCGCTCGACTTGGCCTCCTTTGGCAGTGGGGTTGGCGTCTCTGTTGTGTGCCCCGGCTTGGTCCGGACCGAGCTCGGGACGGCCCTCATGGAGACAAAGATCGCCGAGCTTGACGAGGCGGAGAAAGCGATGAACCGGGCCGTCGCTCAAGGCCTGGCCGGCGGCATGGATGCTCAGGAGGCCGCGGAGATCATCCTTGACGGCGTGCGGGCTAACCGCTTCTACATCTTGACCCACCCTGAAGCTCTACCGCTTGTCGAAGCCAGGTTTCGGTCAGTTCGCGACGGCAATCAGCCCTCATTCCAGGTTTGACACAACCCCGACCGGCGACTTCATGCGCGGTCGCCCGCCGGGGCTATGGAGGCGCGCCACTTTGCCGGAATCGTAGGGCCGACCACCTGGATGAAAACGTCCGGGTCCTTTCGTCGGAGCTCAACGACCATGTGCACCGGGCGTCCCTGCAGCTCATCGGGGTAGGGCTTCTGCGGACTGTTGTCTCTGGGCATGCTCCGTCCTCACTTCCGGGGAATTGAGCTTCCGAGATTGCCGGGCCGGTTCAGTCCGTGTTGCGTGCAAGCGGTGTCCAGCGGCACAGCGGACCCAGCGCAACCACACAGGCAAGTCCGACGACAAGTCCGAGCAGTGGCTTGCCAGGCTTGGCGAGGCCGGTGACGACGAGCAACGATGTCGCTGCAGCCGGTGCATGATGGGATCTCATCAGCTCGAGGGGAAACAGCGTAAGGCCCACGGCAACTGCCGCGGCTGCCACCTGCGAGCCTGTCGGCTCACCGAGTGCGCTGATCGATGGGTGCGTCCAGAGACCGAACACCGCAAGACAGCCGAGGCCCACTCCAATCGCTGTTGCGTGCCCGAGGACTGCATTGCGAAGGCGTGAGGTCTCACTGTGCGGATGTGCTGCAAAGACGTAAGCCGTGGGACCGATCGTGGTTGTCAGCGTCGGCCAAGCGAGAAATCTCCCAGCAATACCGACCACAGCCACGATCGCCGCGGTGAGATAGAGGTACCGCACCGCAGCTCGAAGACGGTTACTCGGGTGGTGGCTCGACGAGGGCGACCCGATGGGCCAAGAGGCGGCTCGTCGTTGCACGTGCGTGCGATTACCCGAGCCCTGCGGAGTGGAAACCGGCGAGGTGAGGGCGTGGAAGTCGATCTACCCGGCGGCGTGACTCGGATGGGTGTGAAGGCTTGAAAAGCCAGTGGATATCTGGGAAAACCCCTCGGCGACGAGGAGATAGAGCCGGCTCAGGTCATCACTTGGCTGCCACGCAGCAAAGGCCGCGCTCAGAATCCCGGTGGCGGTGCGAGAAATCACCGTGCTCGCGAAGCACTCGTCTGGCCGCAACCGGCGCACCCACGCCTCGATCGCCACCTCGACGTGCAGGTAGGCGGCGTGCTGGTACTGGGCAAGCTCGGGCGACTCAGCGATCAGTGCTCGCCACAGCGCGAGGACGTCGTCCAGCCCTGCGATGTAGCTGAGACACACGCGCTGCAGTCCGGGCCAGATTCCCTGAGAGACGTCGGCTTCGGCGAGCAGTTTCTCCAATCGATCGGCATCGCCTGGCTCGGGATCGAACAGCGCGGCCATCTTCGTCGGAAAGTGGTTGAAAAAGGTCCGGCGCGACACCCCAGCCGATCGAGCGATGTCGTCGACGGTGACTGCGGAGAACCCGCGCCCGCCGACGAGCTCGATCGCAGCCGCACGAAGTGCGTGGCGGCTGGACAGTCGCTGTTCGTCACGCAGGTTCACGATGGGGTTAGTGTAACTGTTTGGGTGCACTGAGTGCAGCGAAGAAGACCAGCAAGGGGGAACACCATGACAGAACGAGTTGCAGGCAAAGTGGCATTCGTGACTGGGGCGGCACGTGGACAGGGCCGTGCTCACGCACTGCGGCTGGCAGAGGAAGGCGCAGACATCATCGCCGTCGACATCTGCGAGGACATCGAGACCAACCACTACCCGCTCTCCACGAAGGCAGATCTCGATGAGACCGCCCGCCTCGTCGAGGCACTCGATCGCCGCATCGTGACGCGAGTTGCCGATGTCCGAGAGCGGTCCCAGCTCGCCCGGGCGGTCGCCGACGGCGTCGCCGAGCTCGGCCGCCTCGACATTGTTGTTGCGCAGGCGGGCATCTGCCCCCTCGGTTCCGACGTCTCACCACAAGGCTTCTTCGATGCAGTCTCGGTCGATCTCATCGGAGTGATGCACGCCGTCGATGTCGCCTACCCGTATCTGCATGAAGGCGCGTCGATCATCTGCACAGGATCGGTCGCCGGGATGCGACTCGGTGGGACCGACTCGCCCCAAGCCGGTCCTGGTGGTGCCGGCTACTCCCACGCAAAGCGCGCCGTAGCACGCTACGTGCACGACCTTGCGGTCGTGCTCGCCCCGCATTCGATCAGGGTGAACGCCATCCACCCGACAAACGTCAACACGAACATGTTGCAGAGCGAGCCGATGTACAAGCTCTTCCGCCCCGACCTTGAGCAGCCGACGCGTGACGACGCCCAGGTGGCCTTCATGTCGGTGCAGGCGATGCCGATTCCCTATGTCGAGGCGACCGACATTGCAAACGCCGTGCTCTTCCTGGCCTCGGACGAATCCCGCTACGTCACAGGCCTGCAGCTCAAGGTCGACGGGGGCGCGCTGCTCAGCTCCACGACCTCAGGTGCCCCCGGCTGAGGCGCACCAGCGAGGTGTTGCGCGTGCAGCAGCGTTTGTCCCGGTAAAGATTTGGACATAGCGCGTTCGTCCGCACGGGCAACCCGGAAACATTGCCGCACTCGGGGGCTCCGGACTTGGAGAGGGAGCACTCGATGGCCAAGACCCATGTTCTCGCAGTCGACCAGGGCACGACGGGCAGCACCGCACTCGTGCTCGACGCAGACGCGAAGGTCGTGGGTCGAGGCTACGCAGAGTTTCCTCAGCACTTTCCGAAGCCCGGATGGGTCGAGCACGATCCGGCCGACCTCTGGCATGTCTCGGCGCAGGTAGCCCAAGCAGCGGTCAAGGACGCCGGAATCGCTGCATCTGAGCTCGCCGCCGTGGGAATCACGAACCAGCGGGAGACCGTGGTGATGTGGGATCGCCGCACCGGCGAGCCCGTGGCGAACGCCATCGTCTGGCAGGACCGGCGCACCGCTCGAGTCTGTGATGACATGCGGTCCCGTGGTCTCGAACGGTTCGTCCGGGACCGCACCGGCCTCATCATCGACGCCTACTTCTCGGGGACGAAAGTCGCCTGGCTGCTCGACCACGTCGACGGATTACGTGCCCGGGCCGAGAGAGGGGAGATCTGCTTCGGCACGGTCGACTCGTGGCTGCTCTACAACATGACTGATGGTCACGTTCATGCGACCGACGTGACCAATGCCAGCCGGACGATGTTGTTCAACATCTCCACGCTCGAGTGGGACGACGAGCTGCTGGCCGAGCTCCGTGTGCCTCGCGAGGTGCTCCCGGACGTACACCCCAGCCTGCACGCGTGGGGCGACACCATAGCCAAGGACTTCCTCGACGCCGAGGTCCCCATCGGCGGAATTCTCGGTGACCAGCAGGCAGCACTGTTCGCGCAGGCCTGCTTCGAGCCTGGCCAGACGAAGAACACCTACGGGACCGGGTCGTTCGTGCTCAGCCACACCGGCGAGGTTCGCCTCGAGGACCAGGACGCGATGGTCACGACGATCGCTGCGAGCATCGAGGGCGAGCCCACGCAGTACGCACTCGAAGGATCGATCTTCGTCACCGGTTCGGCAGTGCAGTGGCTGCGCGACGAGCTGGGCATCATCAACGAGGCGTCGGAGACGGAAGCTTTGGCGAACAGCGTGCCCGATACCGGCGATGTCTGGTTCGTGCCGGCGCTGGCGGGGTTGGGAGCGCCGCAATGGGATCCGTTTGCCCGAGGGGCCCTCATCGGACTGACACGTGGCACCAGCAAGGCTCATGTGGCACGCGCTGTGCTGGAGAGCATTGCCTACATGACCCGTGACGTCATTGAGACCATGCAACGACAGGCTGGAATCCGTATCGCCGAGCTGCGTGCCGATGGTGGCGCCTCGGCGAATGGCTTCTTGATGCAGTTTCAGTCGGACATCTTGGGGATCCCGGTGGACGTGCCCGAGCAGATCGAAAGCACCTCGCTCGGATCGGGGTTCCTCGCAGGCCTTGGCAACGGTGTGTGGAGTGACCGTAGCGACCTCGAGCGCATTCGCAAGACCGCCCATCGCTATGAGCCAAGGCTTGATCAAGACGAGCGAGAGGCGAAGTATCGGCGCTGGCACCGGGCCGTGGAGCGCTCACTTCGCTGGGCCGACGAGTCGTGACAGCGAAGGTAGTGGTCTTCTCCTTCCTTCGAGCCCGGGGACTTCCCGGGCGCCATCTGCCGAGCGAGTCGGTCGATGCTGATCCGGGCTCGTGCGACCAAGGAGCAGTCTCACCGCCCGGTGCCGGCGCTGACCGTGTCGACGGCGTCGGCTTGGACGTGTCGAGTGCTGGTCAAGGGGCCGACGACGATGGGAGCATGAGCTCGTGAGTGCAGCACCAAGAACAACCGTGTTGAGCAGCGACCAGCGGCGCCGATCTCTCGAGGCCCTAGCCACGACTGAGCTCGACGTGCTGGTCGTCGGGGGTGGTGTCGTCGGGGCTGGCTGTGCACTCGACGCGGCGAGCCGGGGGTTGAGCGTCGGCATCGTCGAGGCGCGTGACTGGGCAGCTGGCACGTCCAGCCGTTCGAGCAAGCTCATCCACGGCGGGCTGCGCTACCTCGAGATGCTTGAATTCGGGCTCGTCAAGGAAGCGCTCGCTGAGCGTGGGCTGATGCTCCAGCGGCTGTGTCCGCACCTGGTGCATAAAGTGCCATTCGTCTATCCACTGAAACACCGGTTCTGGGAGCGGGCATACGTCGGAAGCGGCCTGATCCTCTACGACACCATGGGCCTTGGCGGTGGGTGGGGCCGTGGCGTCCCGCGCCATCGCCATCTCAGTCGGAGCCATGCGCGCCGCATCGTGCCGTCGCTGCGCAAGGACGCGCTCATCGGTGCCGTCCAGTACTACGACGCCCAGGTGGACGACGCCCGTCACACCATGACCATTGTGCGCACCGCTGTGGGACTAGGTGCACTGGCTGCGAACCGAGCACAAGTCATGGACTTCGTGCAGGTCGACGGGAGAGTTGCTGGGGCCCGGGTACGAGATCTCGAGACCGGAAAGGAGATCGAGGTCCGGGCGCGCCAGGTCGTGAATGCCACCGGCGTGTGGACCGATGCGACCCAGGCCCTTGTGTCCGCACACGGTCAGATTCACGTGCGAGCGTCGAAGGGCGTGCACCTTGTCGTACCGCGCGACCGCATCCACAGTGACAGCGGGCTGATCCTTCGGACCGAAAAGAGCGTGCTCTTTGTCATCCCATGGGGGCGCCACTGGATCATCGGCACCACGGATACCGATTGGCATCTCGACCTTGCCCATCCGGCGGCAAGTCAGGCTGACATCGACTACATCCTCGACCACGTGAACGCCGTACTCGAAGAGCCGCTGCGGCACGCGGACGTCGAGGGCGTCTACGCCGGACTGCGACCGCTGCTTGCCGGCGAATCCGATTCGACGAGCAAGCTCTCGCGAGAGCACATGGTCGGCCATCCTGTCCCGGGCCTCGTGGTCATCGCAGGTGGCAAGTACACGACCTATCGGATCATGGCCCGTGACGCGATCGACGCCGCAGTGCGCGGGCTCGATTTCGATGTGCCCGCCAGTTGCACGGAGCAGCTTCCGCTCGTCGGCGCTGACGGTTATGCAGCGCTTGTCAACGCCCGTCATCGCCTGGCGTCATCCAGCGGACTTGCTGTCGAGCGCATCGATCATCTCCTCGGTCGGTACGGGTCGCTCATCTCCGAGCTGCTCGATCTTGTCGCAGGTGATGCCTCCCTTGGCGAGCCTCTCGAAGGAGCGCCGGAGTACATCGGTGCCGAAGTGGTCTATGCCGTACAGGCAGAGGGTGCACGGCACCTCGAAGATGTGCTGACGCGCCGCACGAGGATCAGCATCGAGGCCTTCGACCGCGGGACTGGTTGCGCAATGGCCGTGAGCAAGCTGATGGGCTCACTGCTCGGCTGGACCGCCCAGCAAGTGAAGCGAGAAGTCAAGGTCTACCTGGAGCGGATCGAGGCTGAGCGCGCTTCCCAAGACGCCAAGGACGACCTCAGCGCAGATCTCACTCGACTGAGCGCTCCAGACATCGTGCCGACGATTCCGCTCTCGCCACCCAATGAGGCGGCGCCTGATGACGCAGCACCTGATGAGGCGGCGCCTGTGGGCGCAGCGCCTGATGACGCAGCACCTGTAGGCACAGCTCCCATCGAGGTCGAGACGCCGGGCTCGTGAAACAGCACCTCGGGCTCGGGCACGCGTAAGGATTCCGGCTCGGGTCGGGGCGAGGGCACTGCCGAGGGCACTTGCGGGAGCTGGTGCAGTGCCGGCAGCGGCTGGCGTAGCTGTCGCCGCACAGCGCCGAGCTCTTTGCGGGCTTGAGCAAGGTCAAAGCGATCAGGTTCCCCGGTCCCACTGACCCCACCGGAGGCTCGAAGTGCTCGCGCTTCGGTGAGCTTGGACTCGGCCAGGTCAACCCAGCCGGGGACGTGGCCACCGGGAAGGTGCAGCTGTCGGGCGACACGCAATGGTCGGCTCACCTCACGAAGGCGCGCCGCCCGAGTGTCGAGTAAGAGCTGCAAGCGGATCATGGCGGGTTCGTTACTCGGGCCCGAAGCCCCCACGAGGAGTTCGTCCACGCCAGCGAGCATCTCTGCCATGGCCTTCCTCGTTATCGCTTCGGTCCTGATCGGGTACACGATGAAGGCTGCGCCGATGGCACACGCAGCACCGACGCCGACTTGAGCGAGACGGTCGCCCAGCAGATGCACCGCAGACTCGCCGGACAGCCCGTAGAGCAGGGCAAGTGCGCCAGTGACACAAAAGGCCCATGCGGCATACGTGAGCTCACGGAGCACGATGCCAATAATGAGCAGGACGAAGATCAGCGCAACCGCCACGTCTCGGTGACCACCGACGCTTGTGGCGACCAGCGTGGCAAGCGCAGTACCGGCGAGTGCGCCGATGAGACGTTCTCCGCCGCGAACGAGTACATCGCCGCGTGAACGGGCGCCAGCGCCGACCGTAAAGGCCGAGACTACCGTCCAGGTCCAGCGCGGGGAGAAGCAGTGCTGAGCGACAACGAACGCCATGGTCAGTCCGGCCGCCGTCTGGAGTGCCAGCTTCGTCGTGCCCAATGGGCGGGGCAGGGTGCGGGCCCCCGGGCCAGGCAGGGTGCGGCCTGCCGGGCCAGGTTGGGTGCGAGGTAGCGGCGGAGGCGGTCCTGCGTGAGACGGTGCTGCTTCAGCCTGCCCTGCTTCAGCCTGCCCTGCTTCAGATGCTTTCCCGGTCGACCGGACGCGGCCGGGAAGCTGGACCAGGATGCTGCAACTGTCCGCGACGACGGCAGCCACCATGAGCCAAGGCAGGCCATGAAACCCACGATCAGCGGGAGGCACCGGCGCGATGAACAACGCAAGCAACGCCAGCTGCGCCATGCGAGCGACGTCGCTCACCTGTGGTGAGAACCGCCGGGTCCACAGTGCTGCGAAGGCTGCGGCTACGAACAGTGCATCCCCGAGTACCAGCTCGTGCTCGAAGACGATGGCAAGGCCAGCAACCGCCACGGCGACGATCGGAAACTCCACGGCTCGGCGGACGAGATTGGTCGTGGAGTGCGGACCCCGGCGAGCTGCAGCGCGTGCCGAGGTAAGGCACAAGACGACGCCGAACACGATGAGGCTGTCGGACTGTCCGCCAACATGGGCGATGAGGGTCACGATCCCAAACGTCGCAATGACGGCGCACGAGGTCCGTCCTGCGTCGACGAGCTGCATGCGAGTGATCGTACGCGGGGACTTCATGCTGAAGAGGACGTAAAGTACTTAGATGAGCACAGTCACCGCCTACGCCACGTCGGGTCCCAAAGAGCCGTTCCAAAAGACGAGCATCGAGCGCCGCGATCTCGGTGAGCACGACGTGCTCATTGCGATCGCCTATGCCGGAATCTGCCACTCCGATATCCATACCGGACGAGGTGAATGGGGCCCGGCCAACTACCCCCTGGTCCCAGGACACGAGATCGCCGGCACGGTGGAAGCGGTCGGATCTGCCGTGACGAAGTTCGCCGTCGGGGACCGCGCCGGCGTCGGCTGCATGGTCGACTCCTGCCGGGAGTGCGAGAACTGCCTGGCCGGCGAGGAGCAGTACTGCCTGAAGGGCATGACCGGCACCTACGGAGGCACCGACCGCGATGGTCAGCCGACCGCAGGTGGTTACTCGACGCACATTGTGGTTGACGACAACTACGTGGTGTCGATTCCCGAGGGGATCGGCCTCGATGTCGCCGCGCCTCTGCTGTGCGCAGGTATCACGTTGTTCTCACCGCTCAAGCACTGGGGAGTCGGCCCCGGTTCGAAGGTGGCGATCGTCGGTATGGGCGGTCTCGGGCACATGGGCGTGCAAATTGCCCACGCGCTCGGTGCCGAGGTGACGGTGCTTTCCCAAAGCATGTCGAAAGAGGCCGATGGCCGGCGCTTTGGCGCTGACCACTACTACGCGACGTCCGACGAGAGCACGTGGTCCAAGCTGCACGCCAGCTTCGACCTCATCATCAACACCGTGTCGGCTTCGATCCCGGTCGACGCCTATCTGGCACTGTTGAAGCGTGACGGGTCGTTTGTCATCGTCGGTGCACCACCAGAGCCGCTCTCGGTCCAGGCCTTCTCGCTGATTGGGTCTCGCCACAGCTTCTCCGGGTCGATGATCGGCGGGATCCGCGAGACCCAGGAGATGCTGGATTTCTGTGCGGCGCATGGGATCGGTGCCCAAGTCGAGGTCATCTCCGCCAGTCAGATCGACGAGGCGTGGGATCGTGTCGTTGCGTCCGATGTCCGCTACCGCTTCGTGATCGATACCGCCACGATGTGATCCGCAGGCCAGTGACCCGCAGGCCAGTAATCCGCTGGCCAGGTCTCGCCCGTCATGCGAAAGCGTGGCGGGCGAGAAGCGCGTCGATCTCTGCGGGCGAGGGGCACGTCGCTGGACCTGATCGTGTCACCGAGATCGCCGCAGCAGCGTTAGCCCGCTGTAGTGCGTCGGGGGGCTGCATTCCTTGAAGGAGGCAGGCGATGAACACCCCGGTGTGAGCATCGCCAGCACCGTTCGTGTCGATCGGTCGCACCGCGAACCCAGCGATGTGCAAGACACTGCTCGTCGCACGGCTTTCTACTCCCGGACCGTCCGCTGCACCACGGGAATCAGATCCAGCGAGGCAGACCCTGCAGCCTTCTGCTCCCATGCGTACGACAGCACCCTGTCCGACAGAGCGCCTCACGAGGGCGGCCGCTGCGTCAGCTGAGCTTTCGAGGCCCGTCAACATCCGTGCCTCTCGCTCGTTGCACGTGATCCACGTGCTGCGGGCGATGACCCGGTCGAGTACCGAGTGGTCGATCTCCTCGACGAGCGGTCCAGGATCGAACACGACGGCGACCGCAGGGTGCAGCATCCCCAGCCATCTCATGAGCGCGTCGCAGCCAGGGCCGACGAGGGTATAGCCGGATACGAGCACGATGTCGTCGTGCGCAACCGGTATCGAGGCGAGCTCATCGGGGCGCAGGTCGACCTCCGCGCCCCTACTCGTGACAAACGTCCTCTCGCCTTCCCCATCCACCATGACGACCACGAACCCCGAGTCGTTGCCCGAGACGCGCGCCTGGGCGAGTGCAATCGATTCGTCAGCGACCTCGTGCTCGAGGATCGTCGCATTGGGTCCCGTTCCAAGCGCACCGGCATAGGTGACCGACACACCCTGTCGTGCGGCGGCTGCCATGGCATTAAAGGCGCCACCTGCGTGGGCTGTCGTGGAGGTGGCAACGACGTCACCGCCCCGCTCGGGGAGCGCGCGCAGTTGCAGTACAAGGTCAAGTACGAGATTCCCTGTATGGATGAACCTGCCCTCAGCCACTACACGCGCCGTCTCGAAGTGCAAGCAGACCTCGAGTCAGCGGCTCGAGGTCCAGCCCGTTGACCTCGATAACCGTTGCGCGCTCAGCTGCTGGGAAGGCATCCACCCCGTGACAGGCTCCAGCGATCGCACCGGCCATTGCAGCAATGGTGTCGGTGTCGCCGCCGAGCGATGCGCCGAGGCAACAGACCCGCCAAGGGTCCTCCGGCACAGCCGCCAGCAGGGCGAACGCCGCAGGGATGGATTCCTGGGCGGCGAGGCTGGTGCCGACGAGACCATACACACTGCCAAGGAGCACATCGTCAGTCCCGGAAGCCTTTCCAAGGCCGACCGCCCAACGAATCCGCTCGGCTACATCGGCCCCGGCGACGTAGTGCCCGAGCTTGCCGGCACGCTCCGCAACCTCTATCGCCACTCCCGTCGCCTCGGACACGGTCGCACCTTGCACGCCGGCGCTCACCGCACCGGCAACCGCTGCGGCCCCGGCAAGACCAAGTCCGGTGTTGTGGGTGACGCGACTCGCTTCGACGACAAGAGCGACGAGCCGTCCGAGGTCGTCGGTGCTGACGGCTATGCCGACGGGTGTGATGCGCATCGCTGCGCCGTTTGTTGCTCCAAATCGCCCCGAGTCATCGATCGAGGCTCCACCGAGGAGTGCGTCGAGCGAGCGACGAGTCGAGGGGCCAAGCAGATCGAGCGAGCCTCGTGCTCGCATGTCGTCCTCCCAGGCAAGGAGTCGGTCGGCCATGAGCCGGCCATCGATGTGCCCAGCGCCTTCGACGAGCAGCTCGGCCAGAAGGAGCGCCTGCTCGGTGTCGTCGGTGACTCGACCGGCGGGAAGTCCCGCAGCGATCGGCTGATCGTCACCTCCAGGTTCGAATCCGTCGAGCGATGACCCGTAGCGAGCGACGATGGCCGCTCGTGAAAGCGACTGTGTCGGCATGCCGAGTGCATCGCCGAGTGCGAGGCCGGTCAGGGCACCGAGCGCCCGCTCGAAGCGGGTCATCCAGGCAGGATGTCCGCCGAGCTGACGACGGTGACAAGCGGTCCGTAGAGTGCCATCACGGCAAGCGCCTGGGCCTGGCTCGTATCGTCCACACCAGCGCATCCGTCGGCCACGACCGTCACCCACACGCCAGCATCGGCAGCGGCTACCGCGGTGGCGAGCACGCAGCAGTCGGTGCTCACTCCGCACAGCACCATGTGGTCGCCTGGCGCGACCAGCTCACGCATCTCGTCCGTCCACTTGCCAAACGTCGTCGCGTCCACACATGGTCGACCGGCCACTTCCAGCCCGTCGACGATCTGGTAAGCGTGCGCGTCGGGGGACTGCAACGCAAACGGCCACTCGTCGTAGTAGCCAATCCACGCACCCTCGGGTTTCTCGGGTGCTACGAAACGGGTGTAGATCGTGTGCTCGCCAAAGTGGTCGGTGAGCTTGCGCACCACGGTCAGGGCCTCGTCGAAGCGCGGTGTCGCCCACGGGCTCGACCGGTCGCTGAAGATCTCCTGCATGTCGATGACGACGAGCCGATCGACCCTGTCCGGCCGCCCGGTCGCTGCGGCCCCGGCCGGCGCCTCGGGGTTGTTCATACG
>Ga0116230_10001588_pt1 | contig 21716 bp, 12 predicted proteins | sample S1TSphfallax_3_FD_88678 | JGI IMG/M metagenome (GOLD analysis project Ga0116230, IMG submission 88678) | Host-associated microbial communities from peat moss isolated from Minnesota, USA - S1T2_Fd - Sphagnum fallax MG | ecosystem: Host-associated > Plants > Peat moss > Unclassified | place... | reverse complement strand
GTTTTATTTTGTACATGAGAAAGTGTTAGTCCCACCCCTTAACCAAGCCATCTTTTTCCTTCTTTGAAATTGGTTTTGTGAAAATGAGGTGAATCACCCCTAAAAGGAACATTAGCAACACATTCCAATGTGCTGGTCCTCTCCTATCACCACACACTACTACACATAACAGTGTGACATTTCTTTTTTAAATGTATTTACCCACACCCAAAATTGCACAAAATTGTTTTTAAAATGTACTTTCCCACGCCCAAATTTGAGCACTAAAATCAAGTGTCCATGTGTAAAATGTAAAAAGGCTGAACACATTTTTTCAAGACTAACCATCTGGTCATAAGGTCATTTTAAAGCACTTTTGAAAATCATCAGCGTTGATATGCACAAGAGGGGTGCTTGGTCATGGAGTGATGTTTGGTGAGGGGCATGTTTACCCTACTCTAGGGGACTATGACCACGGTTTTATTTTTTAATTTTGTGAGGTAGGTGGACTGGCGATCATCTGCAAGAAGCATGAACCAAATTTGGGTAGAGGCCAAACAGGAAAGTAGAATTTTATTTGAGAATCCTACTTTGTTTTGATGACATCCAGGAACCTATTGTCTATTTTGGGAGGCATCAGAATTGTTTCCCTGAAAATGTGGTGACTTTGACGCTTTTTTATCAAAACTCCTTTGTACTCTTCTCACTGGATTCTTTTGCTTGGTGTGAAATTTTGCCAAAAAAAGAAACACTGATTATGACTGCACTACCGTAAGAAAATCTAACTGCACACAGTATTTTTTTAATCTCAATTTTGTGATATAGCTGAAGTGGCCATCATAAATTAGAAGATAGCCAGATTTTGGCTATAACTAGATATGAGTGTCAAAAAAACCCTTCTCTATTTTGGGTTTGCTACTGGAATCAATATATTGCAATTTAAATCTTTCAATTTCTTTTTTTTAAAACAAAATCTGCCAAATTTGGGCCTTTTTTCAAACCCTTCATATCGGTCAAAATCAGATTTTTCAGGTCAAACAGCTGCAAAAATCACCAGAAAAGGGATCAATGACGTCTTGAACCACCACTTTTTTCTTTTGGTGGTTGACATCTTTGATCAGTTCACCACCCAAAACAAGTTCTCACTTTTGTGAAATGGAAACTGTCCACATGGTCTAGTGATGTAAGTGAAAAGAAAATATGCATGCGAACTCATGCAAATGACAATTTTAATTTACATAATTAAACCTTTACACTTGATGTAGGGATCTAAGTGAAAACTTAAAACTTTATACAAATTTCAGGCATCTTCATGTAAAAGACAAGTTTTATTTATACTATCTAACACGGATTATGCAATTCAAAAAGCATGATTCAAACAAACTTTTTTTCAATGTGAACAGGGATGAACATGGGTTTTTTTGAAAAAAAATCACATATGCTAACTTGATGATTGTTGCTAATCAGACTGTGAAAACGATGGCATCCTTTCCTCAATTCTTCCAAATAGTCAGGCAAGTTGTTCTATTCTTATTTTTTTCAACCTAAACAAGGTTTATGTGTTCATAAAAAATTCTTGTAACATCATTTAATTCCATAGCTCAAGGCATCATCATGCATTTTCATGAGCATCATGCATCATCATGCAGTTTTTTCCATCAAGTTGTGTCAAACAAACTTTGATTTTGCAAAAGCAAGCTTCATATTTGACATATTCATCAACTCCCTCTTGCATTTCTTGAGAACTAACATTCATATGAAAAAAATCAAAATGTTTTGCCATTGGTTTTTCAAACAATACCCAATCATGCTAGTTTATGTGTTCATGCCAACTCCCTTCAACAGTTTCCAATGCACACATTAATGTCTTGATGGAGCATTATCCATATCATCCTAGCCCAAACATTTTGTGATTAGTTCGTTCAAAACTATAAGCTTGTTAGAAATGTAAATCCTACATACCATATAGAGGTGAAGTCTTGAAATAGTCTTTCATCTCTCTAAAGCACATAGTCTAAACACCTCTCCTTTATGAAATTCATCATGCCTAACATCTCTCCTTGAATGTCAAAAGACCTAACGATAATTCTAATGGTAACCTTCAAAAGTTTGTCATCATGTTTTAGTTTCCTCTTGCCTTTCTCTTTTGTGGAAACTTTAATAGAAGACCTAACAAAACCCCAAAAGCAAACCCCCCTCCCCCAACATCCAATGCCCCTTGATGTTTATATAAAATTGGCCAACAATATTGCCCCTAACATTAGTCTAGGCCAAAAGGAATGTTCAAAATAATTGGGAAAGTATTTTTTGGGCACCCAATGAAGTGTGTCAATGGTATGAATAAAATATACTCATTTTTTTCTTTTAGGGTTGAAGGTTGGGTGAATTCAAATCCTCCACAATGTGTTGCCCTATAATGTTCTTTTAGGAAATATCATAGCATTTGTCCATAACATGTCATATGACATTTCAAAACCCACGCCATATTTAAAGTTATGCATCATACAAAGCATTCCACACTTGACATATTATAACCATGTCCGCATTTTGTGAAACTTGCACAAGCATGTTCGTCTATTTGTCAAATTGTATGCTTGGTTAAACAAGTTCCATACCAAAATAATCTAAACATGATTTATGCCTTCTCATTAAAAATATTAATCCATGTTCCACATGCTTTCACATAGCAAATTCCCCATAATCATTCAAGCTTCTCACTCTTTACTCAAGGGTTCATAAGGTCTCACCAAGCACCTTCTCCATGTGTATTGCAGTAGCAAGCATCCTACATCTTAGCAAATCTCTCACCACACACAATTTTCAGATTACAGAACTTACCAAGAATCTATGTTTTTAGTCAACATCCAAAATTTCACATTACAAATGAGATAGCAAATGGTAAAAATACACTTGAATCGTCTCTGTCTACTCTTGTTTCACCACATCCATCTTCTTCATCAGTTCTGCCAGACTTGTTCGCCACCTGAGCCATCTATTTGTTAGAGCCAGTTTCATCTTCTTAAATGAGTTTGTTGTCTTGCTACTTAGATTGAGCTTGGCCATCTTCAACAACGCTAAACATCACTCATACTTGGGAATCCATGCCTTCATGTGGACTGTTCATGTGTTATACTACGTACACTACAACAACTGCTTTTTGGTCTTCAACCGTTTATGGCTATAATGACTATCTGTACTCCACTATTGATTGCTTTGGACACCAACTCTCATACATCAAATTCCCACATATACTTTTTAGTGTGGCACAAATCTGTTATGACATTCCTATGCACTAATTCTACTAAATTCAGCATTGATTCTTCACCCTTCCCTTGTCTTGATGCCATTTTGAAGAGATATTTTCTTCTTTCCCCCTTGTAACCATGAACTAGTCAAGTTATTGATTTGAATCACGGTTGGAGCAGCATTGAGAATCTCATTCTTCCATGACCACGTATGGCACTTATTCTACATCACACAGTTCTGTATGTGTCAAATGTGACAAGACCACGGAATAGTTATTGTTGAATACTCTCTATGCCCTATACAATTCTGCCAAACACTACAAAATGGCTATTCTACTCTTTCATCAGTGAATTCCAATGATTTTGTATTCCAATTATTTGGGATCCAAATTGAGTAATATTTTTGCATCTTTGCCATTTCAAGTACAGAAATCCTAAAACATGGCATAGCTTCTTCTCCCTCCTACCGATTGCACAAAGAAACCAACAATAGACTGAACTTGATTGTGATGGAGAATCAGACAAGGCTGGGCTACTCTTTGCTCCTGCAGGTCATACTAAGCAATTAATGCTGGTTTTGAAAACATCTGATTCCAAGATCAGACAGAAATCAGTTCAAAAACTACAGTTGCAAGCTCTGAATAACTAGGAAGTTTTGAAGGGTAGATGGTTCAAATCTAGATGATGGTGTAGAATGCCTGCACCATCAAAACACTAAATTGTTGTGTTCAATCAAAGCACTCCAACAGAATAGTGCTTACAAGAGTAAACAGAGAAGCCAAACAAACTATAGTACCATTTGAATGATGAGACAGTTGACCTTGTAAAAGGCAATTTCAGCAACATGGGGTGGTGCTTAGTCCCTTTCGATAATAGATATCTGCATTTCACAGCATGCAACTGAGATCGACGGCCTCTAAATGGCTGAGGTTAGCAAATCAACTTAGCCAGGCTCTTCGCCCCTGACTTGCAGGAACTGTGACAGTGTCTTCCTTCTAGAGGGGCATCGTCATTTAGAACAAACGGATGATTGAGAACAAGAAAGCTAATTAGCCATCGGGGCACTGTAAGCTTGTGAATAAAGAAAAACCACTAACTATGTTGTGGGACAATTTGGATGAAACATAGGTCCCTAGTGGAGCGCCAGAACTAGGTTTCTCCATTTGCAATCTGCATGTAGTCCTTCCAACCAATATCTCTTAGATTGACTCAAACCAACACGACCAATGGCAGACTTGCTGTCCCCATAGTACCCTCTGTCATGATATCCTCGAGAACGAGCGGAAACGTATGAAAGTTTGATAGGATGAAACAAATTCAGTGGGTAATATGACCGACCGTACCGCAGGCAGCTGCCGAATATTTCGGCGGAAATGGGCCCTTTCCAGCTAGAGAATTTTGCATCGATGTAGTTACTGCAAAACAAACCAAGAGACACATAATACGAGAAAAAGTTGAAGATGAAGGAGGAAGAAGGCTCGCATTCGTTGCAATGACCGCAACAATAGGGAAACAAAATCCCAACACTAAAGCTTTACTAAACGAGCAGCTCCAAAACATACAAAAATAATCGGAAAAAAAGGATGGACCTAGGAGGAAAAAGATTATTGCTTGAGCTGAGAAACAGAGTCTGCCTTTGTACGCTTCCTTGTTTCCTACCTCCTTCCACTCTGTCCACTCTCCATTCCACAGTTCCCACCAACAGCAACACATCGCCGATGCACCTTGCGGATTTTCCTCCGAACATGGTAGCCTACACTAAAAGCAGTACTAAGATATATACTGTGGCAGTCATAAACAAGATCTGCTCGTCATCGAAAATGGCTCTGCAGTCCTGCCAAATTCTTTTGTGCGGAATATCGTATTCAACGCCAATTTGTTTTTCAAAAATGCCACAAATGAGTGCTTTTCTGGGTTTCTGATCGTCAAATTCGGACCCTTTTGGCCCCCGGGGCAACAATTGGCCAGATTCTACATCAAGGTTTCAGTAGCTAGCCAATAAATAGAAGGATGACCACATCTTGTGCTACCACGACAATTTTGGGGGGAAAAATAACCTTTTTGCTCTGTAATTGATGGCAAAAACAAATTTCAAACCAGCAGCAGTTAAAATAGGAAACGTAGAATGAAGTTCTTAAATGAAGTCACGGTTCAAATTAACACCTGGTTAAATGCGTTAAAATGTGGCACCAAATGAAAACTAAATCGTTCTCGCTCGGATCTCCTTTCCTGGAACCTGGAAGAGCCAAAGAAAAAGAATGGGAAAAAATTTTGCAACCCCGGGTCAAGAAAGGTCAATTACTGCTTCTTTCCAAAGTTGGCTCAAATTTCTTGCCATAGTTGGAGTTTCATCTGCAAATGGAATGTTAGTGGGCAAACTCATTTAGGAACCGCAAGCTAGAGTGAAAAGCCTTTTCGTATTGGCCCTTCGACGGAGCTGCTGTACAACTCATCCCACAAATTCTGATCGCCTGCAAAAGCCAAGCCGCCCACGATGTTATTGTGAGTCTGTGTTATTGTAGCACTAGTTTAGCTTTGTGAGGAATGTGGTCTTCATCCGTGTTGATCCTGGTGTCCACGGGATCTTGGTTGTTCTAGCAGGTTCTGACCTAGTTTGTCCGCATTGAACCGGTTTCGGTGGCTATTCAACGAATAGCAGCCTGTAATACATTTAGGAAACAGAGTCTTGTGTATGTAGATGAAGACAGTTCCCTTTGGATGCGGCACACAGAAATGCGTTGCAAAGGTGATGGAAATTACTCAAGAACTGGCACGTGCACTGCCATAACAAATACAGCTGTGGGCCATGGCTGCTGCGATGCAGGACCTGGAACTGATGTAGGCGTAGTCCAGAGCTGCTTTCCATCAAGACGGCACCCGCGTGGTTTTGAGACTCACGGATTATGTTCGTCAGAAGGCCGATGGACATTCCTGCAAAAGACTGGATCTCTGGGAGCCTAGCTGCGGAGGTGTGGCAGAGGGCTAGAGTCGATGCAGATGGTGGCAGTGTTGGGGACCAGGAATCGAGCACCTTGGATAGACTTGAAGAGAGCGAGGAAAACTCTGAGACCAGTGCTGAGCGCTGTGATAATGTAGAAAATCCTGGGAATGTACATCAACGTTACCGGGTTTCACAAGCTGCAAGAGTCGCATAAATGATTGGTATCTTCCTTGACGATCCGTCGCATAAGCAGATGGAGCCGCTATCCTTTTGGATCCCGACATCGAGATGGGTGATTTAACAACCGTGCGCGGAAAGGTCCATGGACTACTGGGTGCGTAAGATATGTCGTATCTGCCACAGAGGTCTGAATGCCGTAGGAGCCGGAAAGCCAATGGAGCTTGCATGTGCGTGCAAGCAGACTCGTCATTGTCAGTGCGTGGAGAAGTGGTTCAAGTTTCGAGGAACCGCATATGCCAGATCTGTGGCGACGCGGTACAGAATGTGGGCAAAGGGCTGGAGACTGGCTGACATGCCCTTCCGCTCAAAGGAGTGCCTTAAGCGGATGCCAACCTCATATCCGGACCACCTTAGTGGGGGCACTAATGTGATATGAGAGTTAGGCCAGAAATGGTTCTGCAAGATTCGACTGGGCACTAATGCGATATGAGAGTTAGGGCAGAAATGGTTCTGCAACATTCTACTCTTCTAGGAGTCAGGATGCGTCCAGACCTCGGGGTCCGTATGGGTTAAGGCGAAAGTTTGAGCTTTCGCTGGCCAAAGAAGACGATTGGGGTTGTTTTTGGGACTATAGTGTGAGGCACTATTCCCTTAAAATCTTCAACCGATGAATGTCATATTGGGTTGTTCAAGAAGGCTAGCTCGCTAAAATGTTTGGGACGATTAGTTGTCCCTTTAAAACTTCAAGGCCTCCGAAAGAAAGTTGACCCCAAGATGACTTAAGTTGTCTCGATTTAAGTCCTTTAGACCAAGTCGAATCAGCCTGGGGCTGATTCGGCTTACGGCCATGTGGACTGACTCTGGGAATCAGGCCCTAGCCGGCTCCCAGTTAGACTAAGACTTAGCCTTGACAGCAGGGTCTAGCAAGTCTAAGTCCGTCCTAAACGGTCTGGACTTTGGAACTAACCAAGTGTGCTGTGGGGTAAGCAGGTAGCTACTAACTAAAGGAGTCAACATGAGAGGAGCTTGATGAGGCATGAGAAGCTTAAGGCGACAAGCGAGAAAAGGTGTGTCACTGACACTCCATCGTGAGCATAACTAGTGGATGGGGTCACGGTTGAAACCGTACCGGGATCGAGAACTGGCAAGCCTGTGTCCAAGTTATGACAAATATGGTGGCAGTGCAAGGCGGTGCGCAACTCCTTGTTTGCAACTCTTGTTGCGATCTTCACAATACCTTGGTTCGTCCGCATTGCGTCTAACATAGCATGAATTATGGAACCATACAAAGGAACTTGTGCACAAACAACACAAGCTCCAAAGGTTCCTTGCATCAAATTTGCTGGTATATGCATTTGATTTCAGCCGTGAGACATGGTTAGCTGGCTGCACGCATAAATACTACCATACTTCGCATCCATAATGTCAAGCCTGGGTTGGTGAAGGATTCCTGAACTTGGAACCAGCACTATCATTGGCCCTACTGAAAGAAATTTTCCTAATGATTGGGCTGGAGCTTACATCTACAGAAAATTTCTCCCAGGTTGCAAGGAAATGTCGCCATGTCTTCATCTGGCAAGCACCAGTTGGTGTCTTTTCACCTGAAGGCCCGCTAGTTACGACAGGAGACGGAGAGTCTAGTGGCCTGTCACCCAGTGGATTTTCTTTTCAGTTTTCTAATGTATCAGTAGTAGCCATCATCCCCAAAAGAGTAGCATTAACTGTTGATAAGTTTTTAAATACTATGAAATGTGTAGAAAATTGATGAAAAGCTGCCCCAAAATCTAAATTTGTTTCAAGTGTAGCAAAATTTTCGAAAACATTTTCTCTCCAAAACTTGACGATTTTCTTAAAACATCAAATTCATAACATAATTGAGTTATCCATAAATTGGTGCCCTCTTGGGGCCCACTTTGACTGTCGCCTTTTGTTCCTATGTATTGTTCATTGTTATCCACAAAGCCATGAAAACAAGGCACTCTCTTCCCAAACTCAGCATGAACTGCCCCTAAGGGGTATCAAAACAATTTGTTTTCATTTTTGGGTTACCTAGGGACAGGGGGGCTATGGGGACTATGGCTAGGTGGCTATGTAGGGGTTTGGGGCTTTATGGTATAAGCTATAGTTTATGGGTTTAGGGTTTAGGATTTGTTGCTTTTAAGGTATAGATTTTAAGGTTTGTGTGTGGTTATTTTCAGAGTTTAAGATTTGGTGTTTTATTTTTGGAATTTTGGGGTTGAAGTTTTAGGTTTGGCTTAACACTTTCAATTTTAGAGTTTAGCTTTTAAGCTTTGTGTTTGATATTTTAGGATTTTATTTTTAGGTTAGGATTTTGAATTAGGGTTTGGGTTATGGTTTAGGGCTATGGGGTTTTGGTTTTATTCTTTAAGCTTTAGGGTTTGGGTTCATAAATTAAGAGTTAAATTATAAAAATTGAAGCAATTTTTTTAATTAGGGTTAAAGTTATGAAGTTAGGGTGCGTAACATAGATCAAGTTATGATGAACTTATGTTTACAAATGTAATTTTTGGGTTTTGCTTTATTTGCATGTAGAAAGTTGAAATAAAAAATTAGACCCAAAAGATTGGATTTCAATGTAAGTTTGGTGGAATGTAACATTCTAGGATGTAAACTAAGATTCTCATGAAAGCTATTTAAGGAGGAATTTCACTTTCTTTCATTTCAAACCAAAAAATGTCTTCCCAAAGTGAAAGTCATGCCTCTTTCTCTAATAATGATCACTTTATTTTTACTCCAAATGATGAGGAGATATTGAAGGATATGGACCAAAAGAACATGGTTAGTTTTCATTGTATGGCAATTGTTTGCAATTCTCATGTTTGTTTTTATTCACCTGAGATGGGGACGAGATAGAACAACTCATGGACCCAACTCTTGGTGTTTGAAACATCTTAGCTGTAATGCATGCCACACAACATTTATTCAAGATTTTGACTAACTTCACATTGGCACAATTGATGATTTGGTAGTTCAAATAGTCCCCACAATTTGAGCCCATGCATAACCTATATGTGAGCCTTTTATTTCATCTTTAGGTTAGGGATTAGGATTTGAGTTTTAGTTTTAATTTCTTCATCTAGGGTTGAAGGTTTAATCATTTTAGTTGTTGTCTTAGGGTTAGGTTTTAGGGTTTTTTTCTATTTTGGTTTTAATTTCTTCATTTAGGGTTAAGGTTTAACCATTTTAGTTGTTGTTTTAGAATTACAGTTAGGGTTTAACATCTGAGTTTTTTATTTTGATGTCAATTTCTATTAGGATTTAAGATTTAGTCATTTTAATTGATGTTTTAGGGTTATAGTTAGGGTCTGATTTTTTTTTGTTTTGGTTTCAATTTCTTCATTTAGGGTTAAAGTTTAGTTGTTTTAGTTGTTGTTTTAAGGTTATGGTTAGGGTTTAAGATCTGATTTTTTTCAATGTCAATTTTTTCATCTATAGTGAAGGGTTTAGTGATTTTAGGGTTCTTTTTAGGGTTCTTTTTAGGTTAGGGTTTAAGGTTTGATCTTTTTGCTTTTGGTGCCAACTTCTTCATCTACGATTTAGGGTTTAATGATTTTAGTGACTATTTTAGGGTTAAGGTTTATGGTTTGATGTTTTTTTTTTGTTTCATATTTTGCATCTAAGGATTAGGGTTCAATCATTTTAGTTTTTATTGTAAAAGTAGGGTAAGGGTTTAAGATTTAAATTTTTTATTTTGGTTTAAATTTCTTCATTTAAGGTTTAGGGGTTTTATAGTCTATTTTAGGTTACAGTTTAAGATCTAATGTTTCAATTTTGGTGTCAATTATTTTGTCTAGGGTTTAAGGTTTAATGATTTTAAGGTTTGTTTTAGGATTACGGCTAGGGTTTAAGGTCTAATTTTTTTAGGTGAATTTTGAAGTTAAATTTAAAGAAAGCTAACTTGGCATTTAAACATAACAAAGGAAACTTTAATTATTTCAAGCAAGTCGTGCAAGTTGACATTTGAACATCTCTTGAACTTCACATTGTAAAATTGATCAAAGCTTTTTTTAAGCAACACAAAAGTATGGTGAAGACAATAATCTTTCCTTAAACAACATAAAGGTATGTGTCTAAACACCCCATGCTTCTAAATTGTGGTGAGCAAATCAAAGTCTCTTTAACCAATGCATATAACTACAACAAACAACCATTCAATATTTTGCTAAAGAATATTCAAAACCACATATTCACATTAAGCAACATGGCAAGACTTTGCATGAATTCACAAGCACCTCATTCCTTAATACTTTAGGTTTCCCCAATATGCACCATCTACTACTTCAATAAATCTTAAATCTTTATGGATCACATAGCCATGGATGGCAATTCTACTTTTATAAACTAGCTACTCTTAATGAGTGGTGGGTTGATGGAATGCATGAGTTCATGATTGACTCACAAGTGTTTTACCCAACTAGAATTGATGAAATTAATTTGTGGATTATCTCTTCACAAGAAAAATACTAAAATAAAAACTCCTCAAAAAGTTTGTGTTAAGCACTTGAAATCACCAAAAAGAGAGGTCTTAGAAGTGCCATCTCCAAACTACTGCAAAATTAAAAAATGAGCCCAACCCTATGACTGAAAAGCACAATTAACCATAGATATTCTTGACTATTAACAACTACATTTTCTCTATGGCTACATAAAATTGTCTCCACTCACAATCTGTCTAAATTCATTGTTTACCATGTTTTAAAAACAGGTTGTTAACATCAACAATACTTTAAACTTCATCAATTTCCTAATATTAATTCTTGAGAAAAACCAATAGAAACACATATATGCATCACACTTAGCCCCAACATGTAACTTGGAAAATACATATCAAGATGAAATGACAAGTTATGTACCTAACGTTATAGCCACTTGAACTTAATGATCTCTTGTTGATAAGCCCAATGACCTTCTTGATTTCTAGAATCAAATCATTTGGACTCTTTCAAGAGTGGACACAAAATCAAAATTCCACAACCCATCAATTTTGCACTTGAAAGTTTTAGAATCAAATGAGCTTGCACATTATATAATCAAACATGAACAACGGGCATCAAAATTGCTTGGAATTTCCAGAATTAGAGGAATTTACATACAAACTTAATATAAACTATTTTTAAATTCATGTTCAAGCTGCATGTCCACATTGAACTTCACCAAACTAAAACTAGAAGCACTATTAGTTGCTAATTTCTTATGAAGCGTTTTTCGAATTCGAAAATCTGGCAAATGATTCAATGAAGGATGTTGCATTAAATTAGTAGAGTACACTAACCAAAGTTGTTCAACAATAATAACATGAGAGACAGAATTAACTTCTACATGAGTAAAAGCCTTAATACTTTATATTAATATTTTAGGGTTTTTAAAATTCCTTCAAGGTCAACTAGTTCACCTCTTTGTAGACTTTGTGGGGGAGTGTAAAAACACCTCGTGTTCCTTGGTTGAATTAAAATCTCCCCATACTAATAACTTGTCTCCATATCATGTTTTGTTCAATGTCATCCACATTGTGTCATTAATACACTTGAAATCATGTTTGTGTTTTTGCTTTGTGAACCCAAAACATAAAATGTTAACAATTTTAATGGAGTGCAATTACATTCTCAAATGAATTTCAATACTCTAATTCTTCCATACATGTGCACACAAGCTTAGATATATGATTACACACAAAGTTGCTCGACATTTACTTTCAATTTGACAACCTTTTGGAAGTCAAGAACCTTCCATTGCAATTTCATCAACTCTAGGCTTGCACAATGAACAAACTTGTTTGCAACCTTAAACCCAAAAACACGACTTAGTATAATTGACATTACCAATGTCAAAGGTGTTCATGAACGCTAAACAATAGGTTGTAATTTTACAAAACTCTGCAACTTTATAACAAAAGATGAAGTTCTTTAAAAACAATAGTCACCAAAAAAATCCTTGATGATGAGGGATCTTTTAAGCCTTAATTACCTTAACTTGTCAAACCCAACTTCAATCTTTCAAACTTTCTGGTCGATGAACTCCTTGGCCAACAAGTCGTTGCATGTGATTGAAAGAAAACTATAATATCGAGCTTTTCTCAAGTTCAAGTTTGTATATAACATCGAGTAATGTCTAGGGTTTACATAAAGGCTTCAATTAATCAAAAAAGATGACTATCACATGTGAGGTAAATCATGTGCCCACCTTGGCACAACCGAAAAAGCCATTGAAAAGTTTGAATTTTTTTGCAGAAATTTAACGAACTTGGAATTTTCATGAACTTAATTTCATTACACTATTGATCTTGTCCTCCACCCTTTTCTTGCCACATGGTCCAATAAAAATAATTTTATAACAGTCATTCATTCCAAAATGCAAAAACCTTGTACTTGTTGGTTCCTTTGTGTGTTTACACCTTGGGATGCCTCAAATCACCAAGATAATTTTCTAGTTCAAAGTTGCAATGATACTTATATGCATACAAAACACAATGTTATTGATTTCAATATGTTATACCCACATAGATCCCCACTTCAAATGCATTTATCTTCATGTGATTATTTACCAATGATGACCAATGTGACTATCAATTATTGGCCTTTTCAAGTTTTATGGTTAATCATAATTGGCATGATGCATCCTTGTTGTTTTTTATTCTTTCAATGTATTCTCCCACACTAGCCCATGGTATGTAATCAACCATGGCATCCACTACATTTGTAAAACCTTGGCGAGTTTTGGGCATCAAAACAAGAGTGGACACATCTTGAACATGAACACCTTTTGGGCATACCATGGTGTACTTTGTTACATGTACCACTAGAATTAGAACATGAGAACACACATGCACAAGCTATATTAGATAAAATAAATTATGACTTTCTAAACATCCTTATCATAAATTCAAACGTAAGTCCAATTCGTATGTCATAACTAAATTGTCAATTAATGTAGTTCAATACTTAATATGTGGGTATATATAAACATGGTAATACGAATGATGTAAGTCTAGTTGCTTTTAACGCAAATTATCAAATTCCTTGACAATATATATGTTTTATAACTTTAGAAAATGTGCACTCTCTACATTAATGTTAGGTACACACAATTTTACATGTGAATAATGAGATTTAGCATATGGAAGTCACACATATGTTTAAACAAAGCAATGTATATGTTTAATCACAAATTCCAAACATTAAATACATAACATAATATATATGAAGACATGTAAATTAAATGTATAAGGACATGGAATACCAATGATGGAACTTCCAAACAATAACAATACATGTGGTTGTGTTTCATACGTGAATTGCAAACCCTAAAATATCATTAACATAATTATTATAGACTTTTGCACATTGTTAAACCTATGCAAACTTATGTTTTATTCCATACCTAGGTTAAATACAAACATTACATTTTATTGAAATTTTATCATGGGTATGCAATATCATTAATTGTAGTATACCCTACATCAATATTTATGTTAATATATTTAGTAATAGTGTCAATACTTGAGATAACACAATGTACAATGAACTTAATTCTGTTTTTAAAATCTATTTTTCATAAAAAAAACAAAACAACAACCAAGAATGTAATGAAAAAGGGTTTAATGATACTTTGAAATGTCAAGTCTAAAAATGCCTTACTTTAAGATTGCACTCCATCTGTTATATGCTCTCTAAACCTTAAAACAATTACCAACCTCATCTTTCATAATAATTTTAAACTCAAAACCAAATGGTAACTATATGTTTGGTATATTGAATTGATAAAAAAGAGCTTTCATGTGACATTTTTATTTAGTTGGCCATTCTTGAATTTGGGGAAGAAAGGCTCAACTAATGTTTTTAAAATAATTAAAAGTAAAAGGAATTCCTAAAAGTGAAAGGAAAGAGGGAGCCACATCCCCCTTATTTAAATTAGTGAAAAAAATAGTAATGGTGTTGGTGGGCAATCTCCACCGAACCCACAATCCAATATATGTTAATGAACCCACACATTTAATAAAATACTAAATAGTGAACTGACATACTCCAACAATGTTCTTATGGGATTGAAATTGACATTCAACAGTTTCATTGCGCTCAATGGGGGAACTTCCCAATGTGTGGGTCAATTTGCTCTGGCCCAAAGTACAAACTCTCCTTTTCAAAATGATGCAACCCTGTAAAACTTTATTGATAGACACGCCTTAGATTAGGAAAATGTAAAAAGGGATAAGAAAAAAGAAAAAAAGAAAAAAATCATTTACTACTTCTGCTATATAGAGGTGATTGTTGCAGGTACACTTTAGGGAGCTCTTTATGCAAGTTGCCTGGATACTCATGTGGGACCTTCATACCCAGGAAAGTATATATGCAGATAATGTTACCTTATCCCATGATCACTTCATCAATCTACGCACCATCTGTCCAAGCAACATACATTGTACTTCAACTAGTCCCCCACTACAACCATTGTGATATCAATCAAGTCATACAGAAATCAGGGTGCTACGAAGCTTTATTTTGAAAGCCCATAGTATTGCATAGTCTTGTTGGTGCCATGACATAGGCACACGCAGCTCAGGCCATATATAATGGTCACAGTGAACCAGCGCCCACCAGTGCAATATGAAGGATGGATGCCAGTTCCCTAGCTAACCATGGTGGTTAGCTTAGTTGCTTTGTTTAATTACATACCTACTAGTAACCCACAAAGCAGTTTGTTAGTAAGTAGGTAGTAAAAACAGCACTTACATATGTATAAACTAAAAACCAACTACTTACCTAGTAGTTACCTATTTGCTACCTATCTACATATATATGAGACCTATTCCTACAGAATTTGTTACCAAGTTGAAACCAAATATTAACCCAGTTGAGGTTCATCCACAACTGAGTAAAAACAACCATATTCTGGATGGTGCACTGATGGGTGCTGGTTCACTAGGGCCATATAGAGTGGCTTGGTAATCCAATTCCCACTACTCTTAAGTCTATTGCTGTCCTAGCCCAAGTTGTGTTGTCCTTGGGGACTAGTGCAGCATTTATGGTTTTGCTGGTTCGTTGGTTGGGTTGTCATGAATGAGGTAAGGCACCGCCCTTTGGGGCTTCAAAGGTTTTGACCTTTGTGAACAAGAGCTGCCTTGAAGGTCAGTGCCTTACCCAGCGTAACACTTTTGAAAAATGTTCTCACTGTGTGCCAGAGTGAAGAGGTTGATGTGCACGGAAGCCCGTCTGCCAGGTTCTGCGGTGGTTTACACATCTGTGAACGTTCCCCCACCTGGTTCACAACTATAAACACACTAAAATAACAAATGATTTTTTTTCAAAATTGTTTAGGGTAAAGCCCTAGGAGTTGGGGCACTTCCAAACATTCAGCCCCGCTGTTGACTTAAAGAACGAAAGGCGAAACAGCAACAGGTTTCAGTTTAGGGCTTGGAAAAAGACATAGGCGTTGTGGATTGTTTAGGATATGTTCAGGTTCCAGGAGGGCCCAACTACTACCTAGGGCTCTTTACGCCTCAGGCTGTGAGGTCTGGAATTAATTGGTTTAAGGTACGGGTTAGTTTGGAGCAAGGGCAGAGTTGGCCAACGAGCTGGTGCACAAAGGAGACAGCGCATAAGAGAACATGACGTTTGTATAACTAAGGGGACGCAATTCAGATGAGACTTCAGCTTGCAAGATGAGATTCCGTAAAGCAAGCGAATAACAGTAGATACTGAGCAATGCCACTGAAAAAGAGAAGGGAGGTGACTGGAGTTGGCACCTGCTCTTTGCGTGACCCACACTAAATCTCTGCTTTCACACCAACTATCTAGGAGAAAACTTGGCCATTCTCAAGTTGGTGTAAAATCAAGCAAGGCGTAAGTGCTGATCTTCTAACCAAAAGTTTGTTTCAGTAGTCTTGTGCAAGAGGTCTGTGCTTAAGAATAGGAGAAGGGTCTCAAAACAGACCCTTCTGGATTTCAGATCCCGGCTGGATCCCCGCTGTGCTGGGCCTTCTACATTTCTGGAGGTACAGTTTTCAAACTCACTATTCTATCTTTTGCATATTTGCATTGTTTTTCCCATTTTATCACTTTTTGTGTTGGCCCAAAAAAAGAATCACGACGGTCTTTATGTAGGGGAAGGGTTTGAAGATAGGAACACAGTTGTCACAGATGATAGAATTGTGTAGTATGGTTAAGTAAATGAGTGCAAAACGAATCTGATATGTAAAATACACATATCATGTGGGTACCAGGGTTTGAACCCAGGATCGACCTATAAAATACACATAGAGACTACAATTAGGGCTCCAAGTTGTCACCCATATAGGTGAAATCTGTTCCCTCAGGATAGATCCAACAAACCTGTGACCATGACTTTAAAAAAAATTCTAACCAATTACTGCAAAAAACTGGAGATATCCCACTCATAAGGTAACCAATTTTGGTGTGGTATTCAGGTACTATTTAAGGTTTTTCCCTAGGTGGGAACCTGGAGGTCATCTGTTGGTTCCAGTTTTCAGTTTGCCATTTCCACTTCCAATCTGATCAACGATTAGGAACACTGGTTAGTCTGGAACGAGCCCTGGTAGAACCTGTTACCACCTGACAGAACACTGCCAAGGCCGATTCTTCCTGAAATGGGCCCTACTGGGTCCTCTCCATGCTACAATAAAATCGCCCACCTCAGAGCCCACTTGTAACGCATCTATTCATACAGCCTTCGCCGGTTGCCGTGTGGTTATGAGGGTGGGGGGATTTGCCTTTTGAGTGTTCAGACGGTGATTTTATCCACATGCAAAAACAAAAATTCCACTTTGGCACAACTGGCGAATCCAGATCCGGAATCCAGAGTCCATCGTCCACGTGGCTTGTATTCCCATTGGTGGCACCTTACAGCTGTCACCTGATACCAAAGGTTCCCATCCACACTATCATTGGACCAGTTTTTAGACTTTGGGAGACTTTTCGCCAAGTGTCAAAAGTCAAAACGATTGGGGCCGACGCCTTGTGCAATCGTGTCCGTCAGCTTGGCTCAATCGACGGCCAGAGATCGCTCTCCTCGTGGCGCACGACCCGCTCTAAAATAAATGCACAAATTTGCGAATGCGCTTCTTCACCGCACTCCCCCGTTCGAAGTTCTCTATTTTGCGGCACGCCGTTCTGAGCGGAGACAGTCCTCGATTGCCGCCCAGCTCGCTCGCGCATTGATCACGATTACCAGACGTGATCAAACAGTGTACGGTACTGTACACTGTGCAATGGCGGCTTTGATTAATCCAGCAATCACTCATGTAATAAGATCAGGTATCGCTAATTTGTCGAAAAATCGCGAACTTGGAGGTGTTGCACTGAAACATGAATGTGCTATTGCAGAGTTCGTGAGCACCGTCAGAAACGGCAGCAAAAAAATAATTGGCACGAGTAATAAGCTTGCCAGATATTCATGTGCACGTTTGCAGCCAAGAGCTCAATGGACTGAAGGAGGCAATTTGGCTTCTGCAGTTGGGAATACTTCCGTTACCAGCAGCAGCAGACATCATGATCATGATGCGGCAAAACTTTTGTGCATAGAAGAGGATGTGGAGCTGGTTCATGGAGCGCCTCGTTGCAGAATTTCGGTCTTGAGTGCTGTATCCAAATCGGCAGACCCGATGCTGATCATAGATGCTGTAGGTGCAGTGCTTGGCGATCAAGTGCAAGAAGGTTTTATGGCTTCGCTGTCCGAGAGTTTGGATCTCAATGAAGCGCGGCCGCAGCCAATACCTGTAGGGGGATTCAATTCTGGCGTCCGCGAACAATTGTCGGGTGTCGACATGGTTACCGCCGAGGTGCAAGTGATGGCGCCGCCCATGTATCATCCCAAGCTGGTCTGGTTCGCCAAGTCTGAAGAGGAGGAGAACAGATACCTGGACAGGGCCATCAATGCTACCCTGGCTGGGGCTGCTTTGTCCTTCGCGTTCACGAAACTCGTCACCGTCGACCACGATTACTGGCATGTAAGTGTGTCCGCTAACCTGCAGCTTTGATGCGTTGAACTACGGCAGACGAAGATCTTTTCGTGCATGTGAATATCTGCTGCGTGCTACGTATGCCAGACGAGCTTTTCTTGAAGCTGGATTTCTCTGATAATTTGCTGATATTCGATGTGTGATGATTGTCGAACAGGGTTGGACAATTATGGAAATTCTCAAGTACGCACCTCTGCACAATTGGAATGCATACGAAGAAGTTCTCAAGAGCAATCCTGTCATTGCTAAGATGATGATAAGTGGAGTGGTGTACTCCATAGGTGATTGGATTGGCCAGGTATTTAAACAATTTCTTTTCCTTAAATTGATGTCGCCTTGCTCTCCAGACTTTGTTGTCCTTTTCAATCACACGATGCAGCTCTGCAGCGAGAGGCTGCCTTGGCAAGTAACTGCCATATAGCCTGAGAAGCCATCATAGAGAGATTCTCTGTCCATGGTTTTTGTCCTCTTGTATGACTTGAAAGGTGATGCATGTGTTTCCCTGTTGCAGTGTATGGAGGGGAAACCTGTTCTTGAATTCAACAGAGTTCGGTTGCTAAGATCAGGACTCGTCGGATTCTGCCTGCATGGCTCCTTATCACACTATTACTATTATGTCTGCGAGGTGTGTGAAGTTTCACAGATCTTGAAGAAAAGAATCAACTGAATGGCTTGGATAGTGTCATGACATCTAGTCACATCATTCTTTCTTTCCAGTCCTATGGTTGTCTGCTGCCAATACCCTTGAAGAATTTCTGATAATTAATTCATTCCTTTCTCCATGCAGTTTCTATTTCCATACAAGGGCTGGTGGGTGGTTCCATTGAAAGTGTTGTTTGATCAAACAATCTGGTCAGCCATCTGGAATAGTATTTACTATGTGGTGCTTGGACTTTTGCGGTTTGAATCACCTGCGCGGATTTGGAAAGATTTAAAAGCAACATTTTTCCCTCTTCTTAGTGTATGTGAACTCTCCTCCTCACCTTTGGTTCCTGTTGCCATGAACATCAGAAACAAGAGAAATCTATGAGTTCACTTATCCAAATTTTTTTCTTGTCTCCTTCCTGTGCAGCTGTACCAAGAATTCTAATTTTTCTGTTCTCCGGATGTGTGCAGGCTGGTTGGAAATTGTGGCCATTTGCACACTTGGTGACATATGGATTAGTCCCAGTAGAACAGCGTCTTCTGTGGGTGGATTGCGTGGAAATAGTCTGGGTCACCATTCTCTCCATGTAAGGGAATGTACTGTGAAACAGGCATTTTATTTTACTTCTCCATTCCAACACCCTGAGATGAAAAATTGTACTTGTACAAGATTGGTGACACTCACAAATTTCGCTCTGTTATGTCTCAGGTTTGCAAATAAAAAGGCAGAACAAAGGCTGGAAGCTGTCCAAGAGGCTAGTGTTGCAACTGATCTGCTTTTGTTGTCAGAAGGTGATGACATGGTTGCATCCAAAGAATCATAATTGGAACTACCGTAGTTGGAAATTAAACTGTTGGGGTTTTGTTCTGGCAACAATTTGCAAAAGCACAATTAAGTTAGTAGGTAGTTTGCAATCAGAGACAATGTGATTCAACACATGCTCTTTCCAAGGCATCAAGAGAATTGTAATTATGTTTGAACTGCAAGAGGTCTCAAAGAGGGGACCATCCTTTTTCAGCTTAACTCACAACAGTATCAATTGGATATGGTGGGTGATCTTAGTAGCAACTTCCATGTTATCAAGGAAACACTAGGAGTGCATCCTCACCACCTGGATGTAGTTGTGTGGGGTGCAATTGACTGAGTTCTTACTTGCTTCTATGAACGACAGTTGTTGAACCTAATGCAGCATTTTGGGTAGCAAGAGAAAACTCTGTTCTCTGGCTCCAGGTATAGTTTTGATTTCAAATCCAAGAGTTTTTCATGAAATGAAGGAACTTTTCCACTAGCTATGTCTATTTTGCATATCATTTAGACAGATAGTCAATTCAAAGCTCGCTCTTCCAACTTCCAATTGCAACTTGTTTTGGCAATAATTTCTTCATTAGAATTACTGAGATCTTCAACGATTACGATTGTTAATTTAAGGTTGAAGCTCACACAATAATTGCTCCGCAGTGAAGAACTGTAATGCCCAATGAAGGATCAGAATTCTCGATGAAGAAATGCAACGCCTGACAACAAACGGAAATTCCCTACTACCTCTGATTACACTTTGTAAATCCGATTCATCCTAGTGTTAAAAAAATAGCCCGGTGCTTTGCGTACCCTGGAAAAATGACCCTAGCGAACGGGATTGAGATGTGAATCGCATCAATAGCTAGGAAAATCGGATATGTACATGGAATGGGCCCAATAGGGCTTGTTCTGCGCAGGAGCATGGTGAGCCTATTAGGGCAAGCTGCCATTTTGTTAGGTGGTAATGGGTTTTGCCAGGGCCTGTTCCACAACATAACCAGTTTTTTAGTTGAGATTTCAAATTTCAGGCTCATATCTCACTTGATCACTCATTAAGATTGATAGCGATAGGGAAAAAAAAAAGTGTAGCCTGGAGATATCTGCTTATCCCGCCTAGGAAAAAGGAAGTAATAGTGCCTGAATAGAACACATAAACTGGTTACACACTAGAGCACATCCAGGTAGTTACTGTTATCACATAACTGAACAGAGTGGAATGGTGGCTTGTCTTTCCACACCTGCCACGTTCCTGGGTGGGCAAGCCCCATTCCACAGCACATAATCTGCCAAGGGAATTGGAAGAATGATCCATGACAACTGGTTACCTGTAGGTAAAGCCCTAGGACCGATGTTTCTTCTTCTTGGCGAATTTTTGGCACCATGGCAAACAACCCAGTGTGAATTTAACAAAGGCTTTTTTGGAAAAAAAAATGTCAAAGTTCCTATATCTGTTTACTGTTTACAATTTTACGTCCATTTTGAGACCAGAGAGTCCATTAGACGAAAGGTAGATCATGGAGGACAGATTGTCCATTTGGGACCAGAGAATCCATTAAATGAAAGGTAGATCGTGGAGGACAGATTGTCCTCTGGTATTGGCAGCATGAGGAAAAACATATGTCACACGTCCCCATATTTAGACAATGAGTTCCTATTGGTTGCCAGAACTAAGCAGGATTCCAAGAAATTTTACTTTATCAAAAGGCTGCAAAACTTTATTTACTTTATTGTTTAACCTCTAGCCAAATTAGTCAGTCCATGTACTCGACAAAATTGAGTAAAAGACCCTGCCTAGGACCAGGGCTTTATGCAGTGTAAAAACTATGGAATACAAAAAGAGCCATACTGGAGATGACTCTCTATTAGGCCGAAGTCATCGACCCTAGGCCAAGACATCCAAAAATGTTCTAATCCTAATTCAAGATGCCATAAATG
>Ga0116230_10001587_pt1 | contig 21719 bp, 14 predicted proteins | sample S1TSphfallax_3_FD_88678 | JGI IMG/M metagenome (GOLD analysis project Ga0116230, IMG submission 88678) | Host-associated microbial communities from peat moss isolated from Minnesota, USA - S1T2_Fd - Sphagnum fallax MG | ecosystem: Host-associated > Plants > Peat moss > Unclassified | place... | reverse complement strand
TACCAACCCATTACTATAAACTATAAGTAGAATTTTATTAGAATAAACTGTTACAAGGTTTGAATGTTATAAATTAATTAGGGTTGATGGTTTCTTCAAGTTTGAAAACCAAAGGGCATCATGCTTGCCCATGGAGCAACTCAATGCCTCATGGTCAACAATATTGGTAAAGATGATCTATGGTCATAATAGGTGAGTTGCCAATTTGACCATCCATTCTGAATCTCCTTGAGGATGTACTTTGACAACACAATGGAAAGAAGGCTACCTTGTCAGAGATGCACAACATATGATTGGATGAATTTGTGGGTCATGATTGCTGATAATTTGCATATTCCAGGAATGAACAGGTTGTCAACCTTGAACTCATAACTTGAATACTGGAAAGAGTTACCCATCCAACATTTGTTTGACAAACATTTGTTTGATCTGATGCACATAATGAAAAATGTGTGCCATTCTCTTCTCCTCCATTTGTAAGGAGTCAAAAATACAGATTCCGGAAGGGATGACTTAGAAGTATTAAACACCAAGCATATGTTGTGGTAATCAACAGAACATGGAGTTATTCCCTATGTCATACCTAAGGTAGATCATAATGTATTTTTCCATACAATGCAATCCCCAAGAACTCCTACTAGGTTTGGGGCAACCTTAAATAATAGCTTGAGTCGGAAGGACAAATTCTCAAACCTCAAATCACATGATTACAATAATCTAATTCATTTTATGCTTCCCATTGCCATACGTGGATTTGTAATAGAAGGGGTTCATTAAGCTATGTTTAGATTAGCTAGATTTTTTTGTTGGGTTTGTTTTAAGAATGTGGATGTTAGGGATTTGGATTTCATGAAAACAAAGTCTACCATAGTGATGAGTCTTTTGGAAATGTAATTTCCAACGTCTTTTTTTGATAGCCAAATCCATTTCATCTCTCACTTAGTTGAGGAGGTGGCCATAGGAGGCCCCATCTCATATTGTTGGATGTTCCCCTTAAAATGAAATTTAAAGACCTTGAAAGGGTTTGTGAGACAAAACTCGCAGCCAAAGGAGTATGGGTGAAAGCTATCTTGTGTAAGAGGCTATGGGAATTTGCCACAACATTATTAACAACATGGACAAGTATGCACCTCGAGTGTGGAAAGAGGAAGAAGATGAATGGAAAATAGGTTTGGACTATTTCTTTTTGACATTACATTTCTTATGTCTTCTTCCTCATTTTACCTAGATCTATTGCATCATTTTTTATGTTTCGAATGACTTTAAAATGTTGTGTTTTGTATCTTGGATCCTTCCTTTCAACATACTAGTTAGATTTCATTGCTTTTCTAGCCATTGTTTGGATTTTGTATAAACTTTTGTTTCGACGCTAGGTACCACAATTTTCAAACTTCATAAAGTACAATAGGGATGTTATACCATATATGAATTTTGCCAATTTCATTTAAAGAAACCTATGAACTAGCTCATTGTTGTACACTATATTTTGTTAGTTACAAAAAGCAAACACTTATGGGCTATTGAGACAAATTCGTCAATACAAAATCCAAATAGTGGCTTGAAATGTTGAAATGTTCAAAATGTTTTGCCTATTGCTACTAAAATGTCTTGATTTGCCACCTAGCTAGAATTGAATTGGATCACTTAGGGCAAGCTACAAGCTAGCTAGTTAAAATCAAATTTCAGGTTTAGATGACACAAGCAAGTTGTGTAGTAACTATTACCTAAAATTCACTTTCAAGAATTATAAGTGTATGGATCTAGCCAAAAACTAAAGGCTAAAATCAAATTCAAGAATATTATGAAGGTCATACACACACCAACTAGAATTATAGCTAGCTATAATTCACATTCAAGAATCATTATAATTATTTTGTGTTCTATGTGTGAATGGCTATAATAGAACTTTCATTCTAATTTTGAAACACCTTGTTAAATTTGTTGTTGATGTGTATGTTTAATTTTAATCAGTAAAGGTAATTGTTGGCAAGGGGAGAAGGCAACTATTTCAAGATGTTTATGAAGACATAACCTACAAACAGGCCAACAACTATGTTATTAAACTATCTATGTTGATGACAAAATGGATTGAAGAGTATGAAAGGCAAAATCAATTATACCTGTGTGTTGTTGAATTGTGGAACAAGGTTAGAAAATCATCCTGGGGACAACATCTTAAGAAACTAAAAGATCATGTTGCATGGACTCATCAAGAAGTTGTTGTAAGAAAGGAAAGTGGGGGATTTGTGTCTGAAAAAAAATATGACATTGCAGGTACTACATTAACATAGCTATTGATATGTAAAACATGTTGGACCAAAAAAAAAATCAAGGATATGACCTAGTGGTCTCTACTTCATTTTATCTAATTGCAGGATAAGGGCAGTGGTAGGGGTAGCAATAATGGTAAGGGGAACAATTCTAGTAGTAATAATGTTAGCAAGGGCATCAACAATAGGGGCAGCATTGAAGCAATGTAAAGGGAGCAATTTTTGTTGAATTCTTTCTTGAAAAGTTGGCATTTATGGGTTGATTAGATTAATATCTAAATTCTATATTTTCTTACACTCTTATGTGGACTTTTGACATTGTAGTTGGATGCAACTTTGTTGCACAGAGCTACACTGCAATGTAGTCATATGGGCGACATTTTTGAATGCGTCATGTTGATGAACAGTGAACCACATGTGATTCTTGCATTGCTTATTGGTTTAAAGAAGAGCTTGATGGCTTAGAGGTTGATTATGTTGGAATAATTGAAGGGATTTTAAAGGTGGATTTTAGAAGCTTCAAGACCTTACTATTAAAAGTGCAATGGTTCTGTAACACTGTTCGACTAGAAGATTGCTTGTTTTGCTTAATTGACAACTCCAAAATTTTTGGGGATGGCCACATGAATGACCAGCCCTTCATATTTCTGAATGAAGTTGAACAAGTCTTTTTTGCAAAAGATAGACTTAACCCCAAAAGAAGTTTTATTTACAAGACAATCCCAAATGCCATCTAATCTTCGACAAGCTTTTGAAATCTCCTAAGGCATGGACTGATGGCAGTGAAGTGGTCGGCCTTCTTATTGGTGATCAAGCCCCCAAATACCCACCAACCAATGAAAGGCTTGAATGTGCAAAAGAAAAAGAAGATGTCAGTGATGATGCTTTAAAGGATGAAGATGAAAGGGAAACAAGAGGGGCATTGACATTAAGTCAAAAAGAAATTGAAGATTTAATGTGGGATGAAATTGAAAATTATGATGATGAACAAATTCAAAGGACAAGGTATGTGCCTAATTTGCATTGTGGTTTAATGGTGTCTTTCTAATATCAATCGTCCATTCTTTTTGTTAATTTGAACTGTTTTTTGGTTACTCTACCACAAGGCTTTGGATACATTTTATTGAACAATGAGATGGTTAGGTGCAAGATGTAACTCTACACCTTGTGTGTGTTTGATATTAAAAAAAAAACAAATGTTGGGTGACAACCAAGCCCATTTGAACTTCTTGGGATTTGCTAAGGATTTGGGAGCTAATTTTAGCATTGTGGTAGGACTTACAATCAACAAAATAACAATTTGGGGATTTTTGAGCTTGGGCTCCATCCAAAGTCTTGTGGGCTATGGTGTGCTCTAGTTGGTTATTAGTGGTAAAATTATAGCACCACCATATTGGCTATTGAGCAAAAAAGAAAGAAAAGTTAAAGAAATTGCTCACATATATGTTGTGCAACAACAACAGTAGCTGCTTCTCTTCTTGTTTTTGTTTTCAACCTTAACCTATAGGTTAATCCACCAATTTAAAAACTCATATTCATCATGTCTTTGATTATCTTGTGCCTACAGTGATCAATTGCAATTAGGCACTTTGTAGTAATGGGTGGTTGTTTTTTTTTGTTATTTGTAGCTCTTTTTCAAGGTTGAGGATTCATAGTTACGTCATAACTCAATGAAAAAGACATTGTTAGCCACATTTAGCCATGTGGAACTTCCCTTCCATATATAGGTTGTAATTAATACTTTAACAACATATTTAATGTTTGTTGATTAATTAATTAATTATGGCATTTTCATTTCAATAAATATAATTTTTTGAACATTCAATATTTTCCTTTACAAAAAATATTTTCTTTGAGAAAAATAATTTCCAACAATTTCAACATTTCTGAAAATTTCAAAGCTCCCAAGGTACCATGGTAATAGGGAAATGAAAAATTTCCAAAAATGAAAAATTACCATGTGAATTAATGGAAACTTTTATTTCAAAATTAAACTTTTCCCCTAATCAATTGTTTAAAAAATTAAGATATTGGAGAAGATAGGCAACAATCTTGTTACTTTGGTTTTTAACATTCCAAACAACTTGTTGAATATGATCATTACCCCATTGGCACTGAATTGGGACCATAAATGTAGGGTGTAAGGTTCAATTCCCTGCACCGCTAGTCTTCATACATTAGTAGTCTACCTAGGCTTGCTCTTCCTACCCCTCCCTTAGTTTTTTCATTTCCTTTTATTTAAGGCCTTATATTGACACATTTAACGACTTTTTTTTAAGGCTTTGTATTGACACATCTGACGACTCTATATTGTCACCTCATTCACTATGTCAAAACCATTATTCATCAAGAACTTGTTGAAACAAAGTTGCATTTTTCATTCTCTTGCCTATTTTATTTCTAAATGGTGTTTGTTTGTTTTTGTGGGTGTGCATGTGCATTGGTGTGGGGTTTCAAGTTTGGTCACTATGTTTTTTTTGTTGGTTTTGAGAAGTTAAAGATTTTGCTAACTTGTTACCATTTACACACATGCCAACAATAAACACAACAACAAGAGCGGAAATATAGTTCAAGCCCACCAAAGCATCCATGGCTGTTCCAAGAAGACCTACATGACCTCCTTGTCTAGCCATAATTGTGGACCAAGAAAAGGTTATAATACACATGCATTACTACCCCCCAACGCATTTTCGGTACTTAACATGGTCTTTTTATCTTTGTTCGAAGGTGTTATGATTGATAATCAAGATTGATCTAGCCACAAAATAAGATTAGGTTTATAGCCATCCACCAGGGTTGAAGTATTGAGTATCCAATACAAACAAAAGCCACAATTATGTCGTTGTTGCACATTTGAAGATTGTTTTCTTGCAATAATTGGCACTAGTTTTTCTTTTCTTTTGAAAATTTGAAATTCTAGCTTAAGAGGTCCAAATCCACGATGAAAGTGTTGTGAGAATATTTGTTTCTTTGCAACTTATTTTCAATCCATTCTTTCATAAAATTCTATTTTCAAAGAACCATCACATATAGCAAGAAAGTAATACTGAAAGTGATGGATTTTTGTCTTGATTGCATGTAGTTTTGTTCTTTCTTGTTGAATTATAGACTTGCCCAATTCTATTGTGAGTCTTTACCAAGGTTTGCCTTATTGTTCTGCTGCCTCTTTCATTTACAAAATATCTATCCATTCTAGCCTAATCTTCCCCATGTGGTTGTTGTTTGTCTTCTACCTCTTATTATTGGTAATTTATCAAATACTTCAATTGTAAAGCATAGAAAGGGTTGTTGAACACAACCATGTATTGTAGATGTTGTAGATTGTAGGGATTTTGACCTATGTTATGTGTGTGATAGATTAGAGGTCATCATATTGTGGCAAAGAACCCAAGGATGAAGTACATATATATACTTGGTGTGATGCCACCTTGTGAGAGCTAATTAACCTTGTAAGCCTTTAATGTTTATTTACATATATGAAGCATTAAGATATACAAGTTGTTGCTAGCCTTGAATTAGGTTATTATTGATTATTTTATTAATAATGTCCTTTAAGTGTTAGCCAACATCATCACCAAGTCAAAGTTGTCATTAGAGGTTTTTGTGTGGTAAATTCTTCATGTTTGTGACTATGTTTCTTGTGTCCAACCATGTGCTGTGAGATGTTATGTTTATAACAAAAAAACTTTGTGAATGAAATAATGCCTATGACACAAAAATTTGAAGGTGATCCACCTGTGAATGAAGTGACATGGCTTGAACTTATTCAACGTACTTGGTCACTCTTGGTAAAGTTTAAAAAAGTGGTGATTACACTAAATTGAGACTAAAGTAGTGCATAAGGCTCATTAGATGTCTTCAAGGGGATGGCAATGTGTTGTTTGGGACAACTATTATGGTCATTGTTATAGAAAGTGATGTTTAGGTATGAAATGCATCCAATGGCGCATGTGGTCATTTGGTTGTCTTGAAATAAATTGTTTTAGGACATAAGTCATGTGTTTATGGTACTTGTATCTATTTATGTGACTTCTTGACTGTTAAACCAAGAAGGTAGAAGAGCTAGTGGGAAAATGAGGTAGCCACCTTGTTGCAATAGTTACAGCTTCAAGAAGTGTTCTAGCCTTGTTTTCTTTTGTTTGATTTGGCAAATAGGAGCTAGAAGCATGATCTTAGGAACTGTAACAACACAGAAAAAAAAATTGTGAGTTTTGCACCTCATGTGTAGTGACTCATTAATTTTTCCATTGTACATAGCTAAAATGTGTATAGAACTTCACATCTCAACAATGTCATAACATTTACAATTTTCAAAGTTCTTCTTCTCACTTGGGAGTGTTCGGGGTTCTATTTTATGCATTTTTTCACATTTGTGGGAGTGTGCTTAGGTCTTATGAATTTGATGATCAAATCACAATTTTTGGTTATACATGTGTTGCAATCTGAATTCAAATTTTCAATGAATATGATTTGAGCTCACATTTTAAAAATTCATGGAAAAGATCATTTCCTAAAGTTCTAAAAGTGATAAGATTTTTAACGTTGCAATTTGGGAATTGAAAATTTCAAAACTGCCAAAACTGGAATTACTCGATTCTTTGAGAGAGGTTCATGGATTAACGATTTTCAAAGAAAGATTTATTTTTAAAGAGACATATATTGTTGCAATCTGATCTAGAATCTTTGAAATGCAAAATTGCAGAACTCAATTCATGAAGAAGGCCCTTAGAATGATTGTTTCCCTGAAGCAAAACACTTAATGTGACAAGTCTTTGGTTGCAAATCTAAACTAAAATCTTCAAATGCATTTCACTAAAGCTCAATTCAAAGAGGCTCACAAAATTATGATTCTCTGGAGAAAAATTGATTTTTGATCACTTCAATTACAATTTGTACTGAAATTTTCAAAATGCAATTACTTACTTAAGCAACCTTCAACATTGAATAAACATTAAACCCTAAGTCACATTCCCCATAAACCCTAAACCTTGGAGATGTTATTGTGCATGTTTTAGGGTTGAAGGTTCATGGGGAATGTGACTTTTTCATCGTATTGGAATTGTAAATTACATATGTGCCAACATGTTTGGCAAATTCATACCAAAATGTAAATTAAATACAACAAAGGTATTTCCTAGGTTGTTTAGGCTTGTAGATCCTAGTGTCCAGCCTTGGAATTGTAATCCTTATCAAATAGCTCCAAGAAGTCTAGAATTTTTTTCTCACAAATTTGTGTGGACATGGATTACCAATTGTTGCATTTTTAGAGTTTTCTCATTTGTTTCAAATATCGGCAAAGGCAGAAAGAAAAAAACAAGCAAGAAGTTCTAGTAAATGATGAAGCAAACAAACCTCATCCCACAATGTTGACAAATGTTGGTATGAGGATCAAGGCCAAGGTGCAGGAAGCCTTGGACTTGCACCTTGTTAAATGGCTAGCTAAAATTTTGGAATGGTTAATAAATAAAGACATCTTCAAAGGCAATGCATCAAGCCCAACCAAGGTACATTTGGCTAGATTTAACTTCGATATTTGGATTGTTCTTCAGCATTCTAAGCTTTGAAAATTGTGAAGCACATGGCTTTTATGGATGTGCTAGTTTTTCCCACAACATTATTTTAGTATATCTATGATTCAAAGGTGATGGTGATGTTTTGGTGCACCTTATATGTTGGACAAAGTATATTTACTATGATTGGATAAGGGAATGTTGTAAAATTAAGCTCATGTAGATGTTGAAATTTTACATTTTCCTAAGCTTGCCCAATTTATTATAATTTTTTTTGTTGTGAATCCTCTGCAACTGCTAGGCTTGTCCATTGCTAACCCAAGATGCTTGGAATTGGAATTGTTCCAGGTTCACCTAGGTCATAATCATTATATCTTTAACTTTCCATGACATCATGGATCTTGTTCATAGATAAACAAATCAATTACACCAAATTAAACATTATTTTTACCAAGTTGTTCATTATGGAATATTACTTAGGGATGTCACGAGGCAAAGAAACATGAAGGAAAATGAAGAATTTGAAGGAATATAAATAAGTTGTTAAAGTTTTATTTTTATAAAAGAAAAAATGATTCCACAAAAAATGTTGAACTTGCTATGTGGGTATGGGTAGTGTGGGAAAAGGGTGGAAAAGAATTATGTGGGGAAATTGTGGAAAAATTGTGGAAAACAATAACATGGGAAAAGCATGGAAAAACTGTGAAACAAATAGTGTGAAAAAAATGTGGAAAAGAATATTGTGAGAAAAGTGTGGAAAATATGTGGAAAACATTAACATGGGAAAACTATGGAAAGTTTGTGAAAAGAATACTATGAGAAAAGTGTGGAAAATATGTGGAAAGCAATAGTGTGGGAAAAGTGTGGAAAAGTGTGGAAAAGCTGTGAAGAAATAGTGTGAAAAAAATGTGGAAAAAATAGCATGGGAAAACTGTGGAAATTATCTTGGAAAAAATGTGAAAAACATTTTGTAGAAGAAATGGGGCAAAAATGAGGAAACAAAGTGTGGGGAAAATGTGAAAAACCAAAGAGTGGAAAGAATGTGAAAAATTTAAGTGGAAATTTTTTGGAAAAAAATGTGGAAAAAATTGGCGTTGAAAAAACGTGGATAAATGACTTGGAGGAGGTGAAAAGCGTAAAAAAATGTCAGTGTGGAAAAAAGCGTGAGAAATTTCCGTGGAAAAATATTACATATCTAGTTGTGGTATTAGTGACCTCATGTGTTTGGTGAGGAAAATGTGGGGGATGGTGTTGAAGTCACCCTTGGCAACTAGCAAGTGAAAAACTTGGCTGTTCATGCGTTCACCACAACTTTTGCAGGTGCACTTGTCTTTTTTTGAGCATCCCTGCTTTTGACAGTCTCCAGCTTTTGAGTGTTGGCATAATGATTCATGAAAGCATCTTCAGATTGTGTGGTTGGTGCAGTTGAGCCACAAATTCCACGGTTGAAGGCAGTGCAAGGTGAAATTGAAGGCCATCATGTGCAGTTCCACTCTTACAAACAATAGCTGCTGGGTGTTTGAGGGAGTCCAAAGGAATTTCCTAATCAAATGATGACGATTCTGATATGATTTGAGCCGCGGATCCACAGTGGTGAGTCTTGCAACTAGCCCATACTGACTTGTCTTGAATTCCCTTCAGTGCAAAATCCTCTCTGCTGATTCATACATGCAATGACCAATGTGCAGCTAGAGATACAGGTAGCTAAACACACTTCCAATTTTCCCATTGCAGTTGTTCAGAGGAAAGCTTTACCTGACATCTGCACTGAACTTGTTATTTCACCAAAGATCTGGAGCCTCACCATGGGGACTTATCTAGCCTTTCCTATTAAAGATGGACAAGTAACTCTACCTCACTTTTGGACTGTTGTTGCAACCCAAGACAATACAGGTAATGGAATGCTCCGTCAAGCTCTATGCACACTTTTCATCACTGGTTTAACCCAATAATCCCTGTTATAGCTGGGATCATTTATTCTTGTGAGAAGTACATAGTGGCATCTAGAGATCGTGGCAGGGGAGGATCCCATACAGACCTAGATCTAGAGACTAGTGATCCAAATCCCCAACTAGCTAGTGCAAGATGGTCATGAGCCATGACCATTACACAATTAGAGATGCTGAAATCCCAAGTACAAATGGCCTACACATGAAACCGGATGAGTCATCCAGATACCAGAAAACATTTTGTGGTGCTCAGTAGTTCAGCAATGACCAGAAATCCTCTAGGAAATGCAAGCTTGACATCAATACATTCCAAACAAATATTAAACTTGCACAAATTTTGCAATAGAAATTCAATTCACATAATTTTGTGACTCTTGAGACCAAGGAACAAATAATCTTGATGTCCTGTTTTTATTAGCCCTGGACTCTCTCAGCTCCTGGAGAGCTCAAGAGTTGCAAATCATGTACTCAAGTTGAGATGCAAACACATATATAAATTTAGATATATGTCAATCAAAATGCTAGGGAAATTACACACTAGAGACCCAATTTTTGTTTACTGTTGTAAAATAAAACTACATCATGGATCAGAAGATTCAAGCCTCAAACCACAATACTGCCAGAGTGCACGAGAGCTAACTTGACCTCCCTGAACAATAAAATCTAATTACTTGGACACACATCTCATCATTCTAAGGTTTTTTGTGTGTTGTTGCTGTTTGCTTATCCTGGTATATTAGTATATCATGGATTTGCAGTTCAAAGGGAGTTCACTTCTTGAAGATTTAATCCCAAGTTTTAGTTGCCAAGTCCTTTGGAGCTTGCCTCTAGTCGTACAGGCTATGGACATCATCAGAACTCTTCCATCATATCAGCTACTGAAATCGAATATCCATTGGCTTGAACTCTGAAATCTCTCTGGAATTGATATGAAGTCACTCCATAAACTATATGAATTTGTGATTTGAAGTATGGTGTCTGGCTTTGATCTTTTGGGCATTCATGAGTAGTATTGGTCTTATGAGTTTAACTGCTCTTAGTATAGAGGAGCTGTGCACTCAAAAGGTGGTGTTGGGTAGCGGACCTTGTCAGTGCAGTAATTATAAATCATGTAGTCAGCTTGCACCCATTGCAGTTGGTCAATGCGATTTGCGGGAATGGATTGATACTCTTGTGCATTCCACCAAGTACCTGCTCATGACAGATTCAAGAGAAAATTTTGTTTGAGTAAAATTTCCTGTGCCTCAGGGGTGCTCAATCATGACCCTAGACATGATGATTGAAAGGAGTCTAAGTCCTATTGGTGAAAGTTAGAAATGGGAATCAATGTTTGACAGGATTTGCAATGATAATGAGAGATTCTCAGAAGAGATGGTACAAGTACTAGACAATGTTGATATTATATGATCAAGGTGGAAGTAAGTTTACCTGCTTGAGGATAGCTGCATGCAGTGGGATTTGTGGCATCAAAGATACACGAATCCATGCCATAGTTTGTGTAGGAAGACACAAAGGGAGCTTGAGAAAAGTCAATGGGGACTAAGCCACCTTGAGTAGCCCAAGAGGAAGCATCAAAGACACTGGAATAGACATTCATGCCTTGTGCATTTGGGTAAGCCTGACCTTGAGCTTCATGGTTTTGGAACACCCTGATCAGCACATTATCTATGTACAGTCTGCACATCATTGCATCATCCAGCACAGTCCAAGCTCATCTCATGTCAGTATAAGACTTGCTAGCTAGTACTCGACTTTGCCAGCAGCCGCCAATATATAGACTAGTTTTCACACAATAATTTCATGAAACCCTCAAGTCTTGAGTTCGGGATTGGGGTGGTGAATCTGGTGACCAACAACAACAGCAACAAGGATGTCGTTCCAGAACTCTTATTATCTTCATTACTGCCCTCCTTTCTCAAATTTCGAGAGATTCACCAACTGCCCAACTGCACTAGATGGAGGATTGGGAGATGGGAAGAGGGGGATTGTTTGATCACTGTAAGAATGACTAGCACTGAATCTAGATGCAATCCTCAAGTGTGAGTCGTGACTGTAAACGTGCAGAGTGGATTGGAACTACAGCTTACGTGATGGCGGTGGGGTTCCAGATGACGCTGTAGGTATGAAAGTCGTCGCGGGGGTCGAACCAAAGGTTGATCCGCTGCTCTCTGCCTCCCACACCCGCTGCAAAGATATTGGTCTGCAGGACGTAGGGTTGGCCAGTGGAATTCCCCAGAAACTCAAAATCGACCTCGTCATGGCGATCTCCATTCGAAGAAAGCTGCACAGGTATATAACATAATACCATGTCTTGAAACTCTTAGTTCATCGATCACATTAAGAAATTCAGGAAGAAATCAGGAAGAACTTTCTATATTCTAGATACCAAGAGCAAGAGAATCGCAAAATCGACAGATTTGGCATAGCCAATAGTAGATGAATCGATGATGTTTTCAGTCTAAGCTAGACGCAGCAGCAGCGCCTGGATTAGGGTTGGTCCTCATACAGCGTTCCCCGGGGTCTTGTGACTGAAAACCTGCTTGTTCGACTCAGGGGCTTTGGCAACCAAGTTATCATGCCTTGAAAGACTTACCATCAAACTCTGAAACATGACTAATTCACTGAATCCTTAAGTACTTTTCAAGAGCAACATATGATCTGCATGAATTGCGGCCTTCAAAGACGCTGAGACCGGTCGATTTTAATTGAATCGAAGCTTGCGCACAATATTTTGTGTGTGCAGTCTGACGCTAATTATAATATATACACGTGTTGGTACAAGTCTTCGCTCTCAGGGATCGGAGCACGAGTCACGACATACGTTGGTTGCAGAGATCATGAGTTTGATGGGTCAGTATGAATTTCCGCTGTGGAGAGATGAATGACTTACATAGAATGACGTTAGCACACCTGCGGAGTCGTTGGGTACAAGCTTCAAATCCACCCGAAAGGAACCGAACAAGTATGAGTTCAACGACTGCAAAGCAGTGCCTGCAGTTCAATGTAGCAGAAAGGGAAACAATAAGGTCAAAATGTTCTATACATTTGCAGCATGAGCCATGATTTCCCAGGAATTTCAGTAGTTTTGACAGAACAACCGAACAACAGTAATTAGCCAAGCAGCTAGCTCCCCGATGGCGACCTCAACTTCAGGTTCAGAAGTTCCAATGACGAGCAGCACGATCACACAGCAGCTTCAGGCATGGGTCATGAATTCACAAAAATTTGCATAAATTTTTAAACTCGGACATGTAATTTGAGCACTCTAATCAGCTCATTCGCATCTGCAGCAGGCAGCATGGGATTCACAGCACAACAGCAGCAGCTTTCTATCTCGGGATCTAGATACGATTACATATATGGTCGAATCCATAAGCAGCAGCAAGCTCACCACTTTGTTGGGTGACGACGAGCTCCAGGACTTGACCTTGGTTGGAAATCCACACATTGTTAGGTTGCCACACCACCTGGAACTGGCTACTGTACGCCGATTCCTGAAACGTGGCGATCGTTCCTTGCCCGACACTGCCCTTCATCATCATCGCAAAGCACATCAGCACTACCACAACCGCCGGCACCCACATGCGCGCCGCCCTAGCCACCTTGATCGTCGTGCTCGACAACAACATCATCCCCGCCATTCTAGAATACTGATGCTGCAGATCTTGATCACGAATAGTGAGCCCCCGTGCGTCTAGATCCGTCTCCAACCTTCGTTGCAGATGATATATCGTCAGCAGGATGATCTAGACACGATCAGCTAGACGACACTTGATCTTAGAACTAGCTGCATGCAGCGCAGGTGCCAGAGCTAGCTACTACGCGCTTAATCTGCTTGCAAGCAGTTGGATTGTCAAGTAGAACAAGTGCAACTAGACATTGATGGCAGCTGATCGATGAGGCGCAATCCTTTTAAACTCAACAAGGGAGGAGCTACTGCTGCTAGCTAGTGCTCATGGTCGACCTGTACCACGGCTACAGGACTAGGACTAGTCGACGAACCAAATTCGCCGCTGACCATTGTACGACACGAATTGTAGCTACCTAGCTAGCTAGCTGGTGCGGCGGCCAAATTGATGAAGAATCATGGGGGCGAAAAAAATTCCCATTTGAGTACACCAATCGCCAAGATCCTCCCCAGCTACCTCATCGAGGAATAAAGAAAAACCCCATCATCTCTACAGAAATATACGGATCCCAATTAGTGATCAACAACTAGAATAATTGTTATTATTATACAACAACACTCCATCGACAAGACTAGCTACTAGCTAGCAGCTAGCAAGCAGCAGCAAGAACTCGCGGAGGATGATGGATCACGTAGATAAGAACTAGACAACTGATAAGCTACTTCTTCTAACTGCATGGACTGCTTGACATGAGATATCATGATCAGCAGCAGCTTGATCTGCATCATCAATCATCATCAACATGATCATCATAATCATAACACAATAATAAAATTTTCTAGAAAAAACTGCTCATCAATGTTGAGATGATCAACCAATCATGATTGTACCAAAAAGAAGTTGCTTTAAGCCTAGCTAATCTCAGAGCAAAACAACTTCACTCAACCGCAGCACTCAACCGCAGGACACAGAACACTAGAATAATAAACTAGAATCAAATTCCGTTACTGTTGCGATCGAGAATGATGCAGCTAGTTAATAGTAGCTGGCTGCGCTCCACTAGAAAGAATCCCAGCTAGCTAGCAACCAACATTCCCCATATGATTGATTGATCTCCCTCATGTCAGCTCACCCAAATAGATACCTGTAGCATCCATCCCAGGTCCCTCCTGCAACCTCAATTCTGAGTTCCTTAGCTTCTTAGATTCCTTGCAACGCCGCTGCCCGGCCGTCGACTGCGGCATCTTGATGGGATCTTTCCGCTCATGGACATCATCAGTTGAGCACACCCAATTGCAGCAGCAATCCAAAGAAATAAAAAACATTCCTGAGCAATAATTCCTAGTTGCCCTTTTCAACCGCTGCTGCTGGTGGACGGACTTGGTGGCGGTTACCATGGGTATCAAGGGTACCTTTCAAGGAAGGTAGGTAGGTAGGTAGGTCCCAGTTTCCCCTCCCTTGAAAGATATTGGGACCAACCTACTACCTCCCTAGACCTATTGGGTACCAGTGTTGGGCAGTTCTTTACTTTTATGAAGATGGTCCGGGTCTGGCTCTAAAATATAAATTAGAATCACCTTGGTTCCAAGTTCGGTTCTTCAAAAAAGTATTCCAGTTACACTTTTGAAAATCAAACTGGGTTTCAGTCCGGTTCTGTCTAACACAGGTTGAAATCGATGATTAACTACCAATTAATCCTATTTCTAGTCACTGGTATTTCAATTATAGCTCCAATTCCAAAAAGAAGATCAAGTTTTAGTTGGGTTCTTACTCACTGGAACCAGAACCAGCCAAAGTGAACACCTGCCCAACAGTACGAGGTACCTTACAAAGGGAGGTAGGTAGGTGCCAGCCTCCCCTCCCTTGAAATGTATTGGAACCTCCCTTCACACATGGATTTTGAGCACTATTTTGATGAAACCCTGGGAATCAGAAATGAACCAAAGCACCCAAAAAAGGGGGAATACAAGGAACAAAATGGAAGGACCCTGTCCAAGAAGACAAAAGAACCACCTAAGAGGGTGAACCACAAGTGGAACATCAAGTTCCTGACCCCCCCCTCCTTTCCCAAGAAGCATATCAAATATTTTAAGTTTATCAGAAAAAAATGCATTTCGGATCATTGTTCTTTGCTTTTTTGTTTCCCTCCTTTGCCTTTCTTCCAGGACATGAAAATACTCTGTCCTTCTCTTTTTTGGCTAGATTCAGATCATTATTGAACCCATTTTCTGACCTTTTCTCACCATCTACATTGTAGCCATTAATTGGACTTTTGAAAAGTTTTGATGTCTATTTTTTTGCATTTTGCTTTTCTAATTTTTGCTACAGTAGAATATGTGCCATTCCCAACTGCAGTAGGCCTTGATATTTGAATGTGGTAAATATCAATAATTCCATTATACATTAAATGTCAAATTACAGAAAATCACCTTTTTCCAAAAATGAAAGTGAATGAAACTCACTAAGTTACCTAGAGATTGCACATGTATAATGGACCGTGACTATATCAAATATGACTTATTCAACATGAATGTACATGTATCATTATTGATGTCTTCGAGTTAGTCAAAAGCATGTTGTTTACACTGGGTGTCAAACCTATGCTTATCTCTACAAAAACTAGTGCTAATGAGATTAGTGAAGATCAGAAAAGATTAGTGCATGTAGACATGGTTGGCTTGGAGAGTTTGCTGATGAAATTAGTGTTCATCTAGAAATGACCTCACTGAAGTGGCTTTTCTTAAGAGGTCAGCACTAATCTCTTGGAGCATGTCCTTGCTCTTTAGCCCCCTCTTTTGCCTAGCTTGAAACTTTCTCAATTTGTTCACATCAATTTTTCTTTTAGTGGCAAAATTTTGTCAAAAAGAAAAAAAAATTCATGAAAAAGATAAAAACTTCCAAATTCATAAATTTGCATTGTGTAGCTGAAAATATAAAAGGATGATTAAAGATTTGTACTTTATTTCTGGTCTATAGCCTGATTTGGCTAAATCTTCCTAAGGATAATGGCCACTTTTTTACATCTTCCTATGGATGATGGCCACTTTGGCTGCAAACAAAAAATTCCTAAAAAGAAGCCGGTTCACATGGGCTTTTTCCTTTTCTCCAAGTGAAAGTTATCCAGGTAAAACACCTTTAAGCATCTCCAATAAAATAAGCAGTTGATGTGTAAATGGGGGATGATCTTCTCTCATTGGTCTCTTTGAAATTGGGATTGATCAGCCACTATTGATGCAGTACAAAGAAGCTCTTGGCTCTTCAAATTCAGACTGCCAAATTGTTTACCATTTATGCTCAGTTTGGAAACGACATTGGATTGTAAGGAAGGAATCCTCAATGTTCTGTTTCTGAAGGACATTAATTTTTTGTGTGGGGTGTGTTATACTCAAGTTGGGTAACATGTTTTGTTGAATCAATGTGCACGTGTGAATTTCTTAGCGATGCCGCCAGGTAGTTTAATGAAGCTGGGAATCACAGTGTCAGGGAAATTACTCAATTATATGGGGGGAGTCCCCAGAATTCAAGCCCTAGTAAATGATAGAGTGGAGGTTGGAAGGGGAGTTGACATAAAATATTGTTGTTATGCATTCTAAGTTCTAGTCTCTAGACAAAGCAAACTCATCACTAATTTCCCATTAAATCTATCCAAATCTATGGATGTTCTTTGTCGTACAGTTGTTGGTTTTTTTTGGTTGACAACTAAGAAGTTAGAATGCAAAGGAAGTTGCCCCCATGTAATGATGTGCACTACCTTAGTTTTGCTTGCAAATGGATGTGTGACAACTTGGGGCAAATGGTGAATCTATATGGTAAATTGGTGGTTGGTATAAATCTAAATAGTGGGTTTGGAAAGTCCACGTTGCGTGTGGAATGCCAAAATTCCCAATGGTGGTTGGTAAAATGGTCTAGTTATGTTGGTGAGATCAAAAGGTGGGTTGGTGGGTGTACGCACTTTTGATATGTGACACTCAATATCTTTTTGGATATGACACCTAACTTTGTGTTAAGTGTTTAGTCCCTGACTTTAGAACGTTAGGGACTAATGATTTTTAATGTGGTAATTCTAACATGATACAAAAGAGAGTTTAGGTCATAGTTTGAAATGGCATCTTGATAGTTGAAATCTCAATGTAATTTAAACTATTACCTATACTCTCTTCTGATTTTATAGAAACAAAGATCTCTAAGACAACACCGGATCTCTAAGAGAAATCTCCACCATTGAGAAGTTAAACCAAACTGCTTCAAACATTGTAGGGTAGAAATTCTCACATGCCTTCAAACCAGGATTTGACTACTCCAAAATATTAAAATATGCAAGGTTTTCCTTGGGTTTGTTCAGTTTGCTGACTATAATATGATGGATAAAAAACAAATTTTCAAAAAATAATCATTTTCTAAGAAGAATTGTTGGATCAAAGTTCAGATCTAGAAAACTTAAGGTGGTCTCGGCCCCAAGTTTTTGAGATTGCAAGCCTGCCCTGGTTCTCATCTACCAATCACAATGTACCTTCATGTCAACTTTTTTAAACCTTACCTTCTGCTCTCCTTTTCAGGTTTCTGCTCTTCAAGCAAAGTGTCAAAACCCAAGTTGGCCAGTTCTGTCTTTGGAAGTGAACCTCAAGTCCCGGTTTTGACACAAAAAAACATTTTGTGATGTTCTCTGGGTGTAGTTGTGAGCCCAGTTCTTCAAATTTTTAACTCTACGGTTCCAATTTTAACACATTTTTTCAAATTAAAAATCTTTTGAGCATGGTTCAAAAATCAAGGTTTGATTCCATGTACATATTACACATCCCTCAAGATTGAGTATTGTATAAGTACAAAATTTTATAATAAATTAAAGCTGGTGATTGTATAGGTACAAAGTCTTATAATTAATTAAATCCAATTAATTACTTAGACAATTCAACTCACTTTTTTTTAAGTTCAACTTGCTTACCTGAAGAACTTGAACCTTTGTTTGGAATTTAAGAATTCTTTTTTTCAAGGTTCTAGCAAAAGGCCAATTTAACCAATCACAAAAATGTTGTTTTTAAAAATCATGACAGGATTATTCTAAATCAAGTGTATCATTATTTAGTAAAGCATGTAACCAGTTCGGAATTTTCCAAATAAATTGCCTTATTCAAAAATCATCAATCAACTTGATATTTTTAAATTATCACATTACTCTAAACGATTCATTTGGGGCCTACTCTTGCTAATGATGGATACAAAAAAAAAGCCTATTGTGGCCATCTCTATTGCAATTGCATGTTTTCTTGCATGCAAGGGAAGCCCTCCACTCCAACAAACATCATTTTCACCCCCACATGGCAAAAACCTATGAGGAGGTTGGGCAATCAATTCCCAATCAAGCAAAGATGGATGTAGTTATATAAACCCTTGTCATCCTTTTTAGTATTTGGGGCGTGTGTTATAAACCTGTTGGAGGAGGAGGATGAGAACCATGCAAAGAACTGAAAAGGATGCATGTCAGTGGTGATGCAGATTGCATCACTGAATTGATCAAAGAGCTGTGCCAACAAAGTTAGTCACGCACTTGGGTCAGTTACTCAAAAGAGATGTTATCAAATTTCTAGATCTATGAATGGAGATAAGAAAGGTAGTTGTTTTCTAAAGAAGTTCAATGTTTCTATGACATGTTTGGTTGGTGAAGGGTGGGATGGAAGTAGGTCAGCTACAAAGCAATCAAGGATTTCCTCCAAATGCATGCTCATGTTAAACAAGTCTGATCTGTCGACAAGCAAAGTGGACCTTGAAGGAGGAGGAGGAGGACGCTTGGATGGTGGCACTCCACATTTGACGTCCACAAATAATTTTGTCTGGTTTAATCAAGTGCCTGACAACCTTTCAAACAACTACTCAAACAATCCTTCCATTTCCAACACACTAAGGATCCCACTTATTACTTGGCCCTTTCTGACTGACTAATAATTTGTTGGGCCTTCGGCCAGTCAAAGAGGAGGCAGAAGACCACCTAGTATTTGCCTTCTTGAGGTCCATACTACTGGCTCACCCTCTACAGCCTTGAGTGATGTATTGAGCTATTGGGGCTCAGAGTGAACCAGCACCCACCAATGCACCAGTTGGCCGTTCTGTCTATAGGATGGGCTGCAATTTTTTCATCCAGCTTCAGACCCTGCATTAACCAATATTGTACCATAGTCAGCCTTTTCTGGCTGCTGACATTGAGCTTTCTTTTTTTGGCCTTTTTTTCTCAAACCTCACAGCCATAGGTAAACATGCGACCCACCAAACAGGAGTTGGGTAACCAAATAACCCATCAGGCTAGACCAACACTTGTCAACATTCGTCCATCAACCTACCGGTGTTTTAAGAAGTTTACACTATGGAATGCCCAATATTAACTAACTGTGTTCGGTTATCTTAAATATTCCACATGGAATATTGGTTTAGTGTGCGGCTTTGAGGGGGGAGCAATGCTTGGTAGGTAAAAGAAAATGAAGGTTGTTAGGTCTTGATCCATTTGGTCATGAGAGAGGAACACCACAACCTCATGCACATAACTGAAAACAAATACAATGAATAATATTTTGGTAATGGTTTGAGTGCTTGGTTATAGGTGTCCTTTTAAACATATTAAGGGGAAAACAAAAGCAGTCTTTTCAAAGCCAATGGTTAGATTAGGGTTGGGTTGGATTTGGTTTCACAAAGCAGTGGAACTAAAGAGAACATTTGGTTATGGGAATTGGTTTAGCACATTAAGAGACATGCAATTGCTCATAAATAAACTCTAAATTTTAACAATAATGCATTGCAAGAAAATCAACAAAGGACAACAAATTTTTGAGTCCTCCAAAAAATTCCATTTGTTAGTCCTCCAAAGGATGTTCCTTTCTAGATTCCTCCTATGCAAAAGCATTTTACATTCTTTTCAAAAATAACTCAATGCAAAATCAAGTTTAATCTTAAATTGAAATCAAAACATTTGTTCGATCTTTGTAATTTTTTCTAAGTATGTCATCTCTAAGAGCGAAAGTAGAAGAGTAACTCCAACTTTGAAAAATATAGAGTTGTCAATCCAAGTAGAGAATGTAGGAAAGGATAGGTCAAACCTGAAATTTTATTTGTAGAAAACAAGTCTAAAGGAGAAATCAAAGCATGTAGAAGAGTAAGAACCAAGTCCACAAGTAGATTTGCAAAAACTAAAATTCAAGGTCAAAGTGAAGCATGTAGAAGAACAAGAACAAAGTTCACAAATAGATTTGCAAGAACCACATCTCAAGATCAAAGTAGAGAATGTAGAAGAACAAGAATCAAGTCCAAAAGTAGATCTATAGAAATTATATCTCAATGAGAAAGTATAATCTATAGAAAAAGGATCATCATAAAAAATAAGGACAGAAACCATAGATCAAATTTATAACCAGAGATACAAGAAGTACTTCAACTATCATTGGAACCAACAATTTGTAGTCCAAAATGCTAGATCACAAATATTCAAGAGAGCAAGGAATCAACTAAGTTATAAAAATTATTCTTATAAATTTCTTCCCACAACCTACACATCAACAAAAGATGTCAATTTAATGTGGGAGGCTTTTGCAAATTTCTACACTCTCATGTATTCTTCTATTACACTACTTGAACATGCATTAACAACTTTCCAAACTTACTACACTTATTCGATTCTTGGGTTGTTTACAAAAAAGAAAAGGGCATACCATTGATTGGGCCAAATTGCACACCACCAAGTTCTTGGAGGCTAGGACTAGGAAACACAAAATAACCATGAACTTGACTTTACTTCAAAGGTGACGAAACAACATGTTGAACCTACAAGCAATAGACAAGGAAAATATGCCCCTTGAACTTGCATCAAAAAACAAAACATCAACATTTTAGTTGAATTGAGCCCTTGCAAGAGAGATATGTGGACAAATGAAACATTGCAAACAACAAGAAAATATTGTTGAAAAGAAACATTCCTTAAGGAGGGTTAACAAAACATGGAACTTTTTTTTTAATTCATTTTTTGACTACTTGAATGGAAAAAAAAAAAATAGTATGGGGCCTAGAGGTGTGTTCAAAGAAGAAGAGGATGTTGAAATGATAATTAAATGGATGTTAGCTATGCAAGAATGTGGACTATATATATATTAACCTACAATAATTGAAGATGAAGGTTACAAAATTAACACAAATAAGAATTACACCATTCTGAGATGAGATACAAAGCAATAGTTGTTGGTATTAATTTAAATGTAAATACCTAAAATTAAACATTTGCCAAACAAAGAGGTTGGAAGTTTACAAAACACAAGGATTAATACATAATTCTTACAAATTTTTCTACTTTAACCTACAATGATTGTAAAAATCAACACAATTATG
>Ga0116230_10001584_pt1 | contig 21756 bp, 12 predicted proteins | sample S1TSphfallax_3_FD_88678 | JGI IMG/M metagenome (GOLD analysis project Ga0116230, IMG submission 88678) | Host-associated microbial communities from peat moss isolated from Minnesota, USA - S1T2_Fd - Sphagnum fallax MG | ecosystem: Host-associated > Plants > Peat moss > Unclassified | place... | reverse complement strand
AGTGGATTTTGGTCTTTGTTTACAAATCGCACAAAGGCATTTCCAATTCTAATTAGTAGAAAATCATGTTGTTGATTGGGTTTTCTTTTTTTTTAAATGAAGGAGGTAGTTTGCATATTTGACTTTTGGTTTAAAAGGTTAGATGATTCCCCAATTTTTGGTTGCTTGCAAAGTGGAATATTAGTTTTAGTAGTTCATATTCCAAATTCCTATATGGATGGTGAAATATTGTTTGATAATCAATGCATTTGTATGAAATCAATAAATTAATAATCATTGTTTTCATGCACTTGAAGTTTACTTTGGTTGTTGGCTCCAAAAGGTGAAATTCATATTTCATATTTCATAATAAGTAAATTTCTTCCTATTCAAGATTAAATGTTCAATGCATATGTCTTAGTATGTTTCAAACTAGGACTATTATACCTATTGGTGGCCATTAGATGATTTTATTTTCTAATAAATAATTCTATTCAATTGTTTTGTGCCCCCCAAGTTTTTTTGTTCAATGGTCCACCAATGGTTTATGAGATACAATAACTTTAAGGATTGTAAATTCTTTTGTTAATCCTTTGTAGAATTCAATGATATAAAAATTTAATAGATATTTCAAATTGTGTTATTTGATTTTGCTACTGAATTGTTTATTTTATGATGTTATGCAATGTTTTAGTTTTGCACCCCTCTTTTTAATGTCTTCTAGTTCTTAATTCTAGTGACCACCATTTTTATCTATTCTCATGTATGTTTATTTTTCTGATGGTGAAAAAACTTTCTTATGAAAATTTGTTGTTTCAAGACTTTGTTTGGTGCCCACTAGGTTGAAGATGTTATTCTATTTATCTTTAAATTCTCGAAATTCATTGTTTTTATTTTTAGATTTTTCAAAGTGCGGAATTAATTAAATATGTGTTAAATGATCTTAGTCAAAAATTCAATTTTTTTTAACTTACTTCCAATTTATTTCAAAATTTATTTAAGTAAATTAAATTTTAAAAATTAATTCCACATATAAAACATTATATTAATTTTTTTAATTTTTTATTTACACAATAAATTCAAGTACTATATTTGTATTAAAATCTAGTTTTGAAACTCAAAATGAAATGAATTTCATTTCTAAAGTTATGTAATTAAAATTCAAATGTTTTAAATTTCAAATTTGAAAGACATTACATTAGTTCAAAAATGTATGCCAAAAATCATAATGAAATGTCTTTGATTATAATACTTGGTTATTATGTAGTTATGTAATGACATTAATTGATGTACTTAATTCAAGTTCAATATCATTTTTGCACCTTTGTTTTAATAATTTAACATTTTTCAACATTAGTAATGTCACACCATCAAAAGTAGCACTAAAAATCACAATTTGCATAATTATGACATTCTTGGTGCGAGAATGTTATGGAAGCCCAAAGAAGCAAGAATTTTAACGAATTTTATAGATCAACCAGTGTAATTTGGTGAACATTCGTGGGTCAAGAATGTTTTGACAAGGTGCTAAATGAAGAATTTTAAAGAATTTTAATGTGCAAAATGAAGAATGTCATCACTAGGACAATTTGTCTTATCATGTATTCAATTGATTTAAAACCTTTTCTAACTTGATAATTGGAATTAAGTTTTTGATTGAAGTTGAGACAAAACATTATGAACATATATCTAGTGGATCACTTAATGATGTAGACCAAACCACTACAAAGAATAAGACCACCACCACCTAGAACACCAATGCCAAAAACAAAGTTACCTCAAAGAACATGAATACCAATACCACCATGAAGAACACAAATAGTAGGGTCACCACAAACAAGACTTGGAGAACAACTTGTGAGGAAGGAGACCATCAATGTGTCAAACAAGTCCTAGAAGAAGACCAAGACCACAACCTTGAATACCACGAGCATGAATGTGAAAAAGAACACCAGCAAAACAAAGGTGTGAAGAAGTGAAAAGGAGATCATGAAGAAGAAGAAGAATGGAAAAGAAATGAAGAACACCAAATTGTAACCCCTAACCCTTAAATGGAACTGAAACCAGTTGTTTTTTCAAAAACTTGTTCTGGTTTTGAGTTCCATCCCACTTTAGAACTGCACCCGAGTTGGAAGTCCATTTAAAACCAAGTCTGGACCCGTGTTGGTGCTCCACCCGGTTCCAGAACCTACCCAACTAACACTGGTTCTTGATTCTTACCATGGCACCAGTGTTAGGGGGCCCTCCAGCCTTGGGTGAACTAGCATCTACACTGATACCATGGTTCGCCCCCCTCCCTCCTGGCCGCCACTTGCACAGCAGGGCCCGCCGCAAGAGAATATTAACTTCCGACATGGAAACGGTGAGAGGGGTTGATAATGCTTTTTGCTGCTACTTCCACACTAGGGATTGTCAGAGTGGGACTTCTGCCAGATGAACAAGTGTGACAAGAAGGCATTTGCCAAAGCTTCAGAAGAATCAGATTTCCATCCAGACAACAATTCATGCCAAGCAGACAAATTCCTTGAGGTTCTAGGATCACCTCAGCCTACCAACGTTGGGAACAACTAAGCCATATCATTGGGAATTCTGGGAACAAATTTTGGCATTCATATGATGACACATTTGGGAATGTTGTTGGGAAGTTTGACACAAGTTTAAAGCATTTTGGGGTTCATTGCAAACTTTTGGGAACAAACTGGAATAATAAAGAGGTCCTTACAGTCACCCTGAATTGGACCCTAGATTGATCCTGTAATCCCTATTTCATCTCGAAATTGAGTGTAACAGTAAAGTGAGCAAAACCGGGTATCATTTAAAGAAAGATTTGCAAGCATTTGAGCAGCAGGTAAAGTAAATCCAAAACTGGGGGTGAAACTCCTGTGAGGACTAAGTTAGCTGAGAAAGCATTTTGGTCCCTTCTTTTTTCCTGTCTACTTTTTTCAGCCTTACCTTTGATTTCATCTTCAGTTTTAACAAAACTGGTGATAAGTACCCTCAATTTGGGGTACTTGCAGATAACTCTAAATGGAAACAATTTTCAGACTTTTGTCAACACCGTTTGGAATATCAATTTCATTGGCACCTTGGTGTTGTGTGCTAACTACTAGATTGGCATTCATCTCTTATTTCAATACTAGACTGATGTGCAACTGAAATTCAAAGCCAATAAAGAACACAAATTCATAAAATGCAAACTCCAATGCTGAATCATGTTTACTTGCTTTAGATGCTCTAGAGATTGAAAACACAGAACATGGAATTAGGACCCCACTATGAAAATACCGTCCAAACCACAAAAGATTGGAACCCATTTCAAACTAACATGAGTATGACCAACATACATGTAGCTTCACATAGGTTTGGGATAGGTTAATACAATTAGAACAACTTTGGCACCAAACTGGTGTGACACCTCTTGGGAAAATATTTAATTTGTGTGTGGGACTTAACTTGAGTCAATATTATAGTTGTAATTTAATGTGTGTACATGCCAATGGGGTGACCCACTTATGGTCAAAATGGCGGCTAAGCTACAAGGAGGTAGCACCAGGTTAGCTGGTAGCTAAGGGAAGTGGTGACAACGTGGTAGGACTAAACATGATACAGGGGACATGGTTGGTGGGCACTAAAGTGTGGAAGGAAGTGACAGTGAAAATGCCCCCAAAGACAATCCCAAAGGAATGAAATAACACGATATCTAACGACAACATATGGAGGTGCTGGTGTGGTCGTGGGGTGCTGGATGCTGAATTTTCAAGAGACTTGTACTTAGTAGGTTTTGACATGACAAATTTTTGTTTTGGTCTGTTTCCTTCAACGTGCTAAAAGTCCATCAGAAGAAAGTGCCGGTGTGGTCATGGGCTGCTGCTGGGTGGTGAATTTTCAAGAGACTCGTACCTAGTTGGTTTGGACATGACAAATTTTTGTTTTGGTCCATTTCGTTCAACATGCTAAAAGTCAATCCCAAGAAAGTCCAACAAGGGGACCATATGCACCAGGGACTTAGAAAAGAAGTCTTGTTTGTTGTTTGTTGCACGGCTGAAACACAAAAGAATGGAGTCTTTTGCTTTGCATCTCTTTACTTTCCATTTTCCCAGTCTTGAACCTAATGCAAAAGATGGTGGCTGCCGAATAGAATGGGCTGCATATTCTATTGCCTGGACACACGATGGATTAAACAATCACACTTCTAATGCACCGTAACCAGCTTTAGGGGCTGACATGCTAATGTACCTCTTCCCGGTTGGACATAAGATCAGTTACATCGCATACTAACATATCTTATTGGTGGTACAGTGCTAGTAACCTATCTCATTCACTATGTGTCCATTCTGTATGTGGATGAAAAGTGATTCACATCAACTTAACTTGGATAAAATGGGTTTTGGGGCTGCTTCTGATTCCAAGTCCAGTTCTAGCTGGAGGCCAGCTGCTGGTTCTGATTCTCAATTTCTTTTCCCAAAATTTTGAAGCCATGGTTTGGTCACCCAATTAGTAACCGGATTGGGAATCAGAACTAGAACTGGCCAACACTGGTGTGAACAAGCACATAGACTGGTGCCATGGTAAAAACTAAAAGTTTCTTTTGGGTTGCTTTCAGTTGTCATTAAATAGCCTTTTCTAGAATTAAATCACAGCCGCTGAGTTTAAATTTAACATTTTATAAGCAAGGTTTGTATGACTTAGTTCTTAACTAACCCCAACTGAGTTGACATAAGGTTTCCCCTGGATCATGTAAGGATAGGCAAATAGTAAGGTCAGCTTCAGTGCACAATTGTCAAAATAAATTAGTTTTAGATAATGAGGTCATTTTGGCCCCTTTGAATTTAAAACTTTTAAGGTTTGGAACATGGGGTATTCGTCTATTGTCCATTATTTTCTCCCTTTTTTTTTCTTTTGGGTCAATGTAGCAATTACATCACATATCTTGAGATTATTCAACAATGGCTCAGTTGTAACTTGTATCCTTAAATGGATGCATGAAATATTTAAAGTCCAAAAGGTTTGGAAAGGCAAAGGGAGGGTGAAATCGTAGAAAGCTGATGTGCATTGTGAGATTTGCTGATTTCTTCACCAGCAACCTATGTGTGCCAACTTGTATGTGAGTTGTAGCTGAGTAGTGATCTTTATGCATATGCAGGGTTGCAGTTTGGAGGAGATGAGGCTTGACTTGTATGTGACCTTGTTGCATGATTTTAAACATATATATAATTAAAAAATATGGATCAATTTTCATATTTTCATTGGTCCAATTTGATATTTTAAGAAGGGTGCAATTTTTTTAAGGTGTATCAAAATTTTGTTGTAGTGTCATTTTTCAATTTTTTTATTTAATCTTTTTTTATCTGAATATGATAAAATTTATATTTGTAATAGTTTAAAATATAATTGTTTTGAAATTTTTGATAATGTTTTATTCATTATTTTGTTTGAGAATCAAAATACAAAATAAAAAAAGACTACAATAAAAACTAAGCATCTTTCATCCTGTGTGATACACGAAAGATACACCTTAAAAAAATTTCCCCTAGAAAATTCATTTGAATTACAAATCTATATGATACACATCAAAATTCCCATGAAATTTCTGAGAATTCTCTTCATCTGATTTTTATAATCAATTTCCACCAAATCTGACAAGAACCTAGTAGGGTAGTCAAGTAGATGCTCTCAGATAGTTAGTACATAGGTAAGGTTGTTAGTAGGTATGTAGGTAATAGGTAGCAAAACAGGAACTGAGCTGACCAGTGTGTGGTTCCCTAAGGAACCAGAACTGAATGGAATTTAAGTGTTTATTGTCCACCCATCATCCATCCATCCGGCTATCCATCATGGTCTGCTGGTGGCTGTTGGTTCGCTAGGCCAAAACTGGCATGGCTACGACGAGGCAGTTGCCGCCGTTGTTGCCGTCTCATCAACAAGAGACCTCTCTAAAGCTAGAGACAATAATGCTACAGAATGAGACTCTTGTGCAGATAGCTTACAGAAAAATTAGCTGAAAATTACAGAAGCTGATGATACTCAAGTTGCCGTTATCATTTCGTTCAGCTAATCACACAACGGTGAGATGATCCAGACGCCGAGCTGATGGACGTCCGGCCGAAGCTTAGCCGCAGGCAGCGAGTGGCTATCCAGAGAGGTCGCTGATCTGTCACTTACCCACAAGATAATATCCTTTTGCTACATATAGAAAATAGTGGGTATGTAGAGGGAATTAAGGACGTGTCTACTGTCTGTTCGCGCCTACAAAGAACAGACAGCTTTGTAGACTTGCTTTCGCTAATTGCACGACTACTTGCCGTTAATGGGCGGAACGGTCAGTAGACGTGGAAGAAGGGGTTCAGAGTGAGTACATGTGTACCTCGCCGTTGCCCGCCTCCTGCAATCTTCTGCTGTTAGTTGGTACTCATAACCCTAGTTAGCTTGCAAGTAGTAAGTAGTCTGTAGCTAGACCTGCTGTTTGTTCTGTGCAGAGGGAGCCTAGAATTCCTACGTGCAGCAGCAGTGGCCTTGACTGCGGTAAATTGCTTCCTGCAGCTTTGACGAAGATCAAAAAGTGCAAAGAGTCACATGGTAGCAATCACGAGAAATATATCCCCCTGTCAGTGCATTTTACTTGGTGCGCGCGCTGGTTAATTGGGTTGATGGCACTGGGGGCGGGTAGAGCTCAGAGGGGGGATGTAAAATTGATGGATTTGAACAGAACTGCAAAAAGCAGACTGGATAATCGCTTAACGTGACGATGATCCGTCAGTTCGTTCACAGACTGTGTGTGTTGTATGGACAGCGTTTTCATCTGTATGGGCTGGCTGGCTGCTGCTGCTGCACGCGGTCAATGTTGATTACAGTAGCCGGAAACTTCTTCGGAGGAAATGGTACACGTCATGAGCTCCCCGCCGCCGTCAGGTTTGGATAGAATTATTTTTAGAGCGATTATCAGAAAACATCATGGTAAAGCTTGCTTTTGTTAATTTACTGCGGAGAGATAACGACCTGGTTAGACCTTATTCATAAAATTATTACCCTTGGACCACAGATCAGTAGATTTGAACTACAACGACATTTCAGAAGCGATATGAATCCCGGTTACTAGTTGACAAGGTTTCAGATATGGAACCCTAATTATGTGGCTCCGCAGTACTAGTACAGGGAGAACTACCGTAGAGAACAAGTTGACGTTCTTAGAAGGAAGAGATATATGGACCCAGTTAATTAGACTGCGCAATGCTGCATTTTTGGATTCTAAAGATCCAGTGTGATGACATATGGCGACACATTCATGCGACAGTTCATATGTATGTCTCACAAGGTGTAACACAGTACGATGCCTGCGCCACTAAGTTTGGGACCCACAGATGGATGATCAGGTGTTGATAATCCTGTTAAGTTCATATCGATAGTGTGCCTGCAATTAGGACCCAGCAGCAATGTTGAATTATCATGCTACAAGACAAGGTGACGACATGCATTGGGCCCATTTCTCGGCAGTGCCATGCACGTCTTCTCTCTTAAATGTTTTTTGGTGAACGAGGTTGCTGCTGATTGGTACTCTCTGGTGATGAGTTATGGACATGATGATACTTCTGGGCACACAATTAGTAAACAAGCTTATACAGCAGAGCATCCCAGTTGCAACTGGGTACCAAGCAGAACATCAGCCCCCATGAATCAAGCTGTTGTGAGGAGATCCATGCAAGAGAGGCTTGATCAGGAGGGTCTGTGCAGATCAAGATACCAGCTATAATCATTAAGCAACCTATACATGGGTTGCATGTAAAAGGGTTTACCCAGGTTGGAAAATGCAGTAATTAGGCATTATATATGCCACCAGCTCTATTGCATGGGACGGATCACAAACCTGCAAAGTTTTTGCTCAGTTTGTATCCAGTCAAAGAACTTCGACCTGACCTATTGTAGCTTAGCAGCTTAGTGCAGTTCAGCCCTGGTATCGAGGCGCTTGATCAAATTCAAGGCCCGCTAAGTATAATATTGGCATAGTCGATCCTGCAACTATTGCAGCGAGGATCAAGCTATATATATCTCGTCCAGAAGTATATACTCATTGACACACGGAAAGTGTTGTCTTCTTTCTCAGCAAAAGGACAATCCATCAGCCATCAAGAGAACATACCCTCATGAATGACAGATGGAATCATCTGCGGGTCAAAGTGAAAGGGACAAACAGTCTAACATGCACGAGAGACTATAATTCCACCAGTATTTTCCAAACAAAGGAGACGTGCAACACACGCATGATCAAACTCAGATTCAGATACAAAATCTTCGTAAATGCACACCAAATGACACATAAAACAGCCTACAAGATGGAGAAGAAGAGAGCCTGGGTCAAGCAGCTCATCAGTCAAACAAATAATGTCTGAAATCAACACATGAGATTGTACTGACAATCAAATCAGCTGCTTTAGCCCTGGCCTTGCTATGATATTTGATTGCTGTTAGATGACTAACGAATATAAGATCTGAACTGTACAAAGTCAAGCTGTAAGTAAGCAGCCAAGTTATGCAGCAAGCCAAGCATGACTTGTGGGCAAAAGTGTTCAGTAAGTCAATGAGCAATTTAGCTCAACAGAAGCTGTAGAACCTGTCATTTTCCAACTAAAATGTTGGAATCCTGAAAGCATGAATATGGACCCACGACATTTTAACTGCCATTAAATTTTACATGATTTTGAACGAACTTTCAAGAAGATTAAATGATCTAATTTTATTCATCACCTTTGAAACTGAACATCAGTAGAACACATATCCATGGTCACGACCAAGGTCACTACCTACTAAATATCACAAACTTACAGGAAAATAAGTAGTTGCAGGAGGAATCCATTCAAGTTGCACAATAGCATCATGGATATAAATCAATCGCAAGATAATTTTCAACTTTATCTCGTTCTAAGATCCTCTGCTTTCTAGAAGCTTTTAAGCTACTATTGAACGTGCTCTGACATCAGCTTTCATTCGAATTGCAAAACAAGAACTTACTTCATGCTACATTCCTTCCCATGTATCACATACCCATGACTCTAATTTTCTTGGAGCTGTGACTAGAGACAGGAACATGTATGTAATAAGGATCAGGTTCAAATTCCCAAATCCATTATTTACTCAGATTGTACGCTCTAAGTAAATTGGACTCACAGTTCTACATGGAGGGAAAGGAGCACCTAGCTAGGCACACTCTCTTCCATGGAAACACTTGATTGAAATTCCCCAGCTGGATCTCGTTCTTGCGACCCCGCCTTTACAATGCACCAGCTCGTGCACATATTCATGACAGCTTGTGAAGATTGCTGGCTCTGCACTATCCCAAATGAAACCCCACAACTGATAGATAACCCGTAACAAAATGCAGTTCAAGAACATAACAAGAATTTAGCAAGCATAAATCTGAATCTAACGCTAGATTATCCTTCAACCATGAACATACATGGTTCAGCATTAAATCCTCAAATTCCCAAACCAAATTCTAGAATTTCATAACTGAAATATGGTATGTACAAGTTCTCGATTGTCCTACCAAGGTGGTCACTTGTATTATCTCAATTTGCAACACTTAAACAAGGACTAAATGGGTCGCCTGGTCCAGAAATAATGCTAGGTTCAATGTGAGATCGTTCAAAACTTTCAACATTTCAAAACGCACTGGCTTCAGAAATCTTTCACAAACCATGAGTCAATTCAAAAGATATAATCAGATAAATGCAAACTTCAAATCCCATAGAAACAAAGCACCAACAAATACGGCCAGCAATATCACGCTAGCTAGGTGGAGGTGCATACCTGAGAAAGTGACGATTTAACATGTTCAAAATGTTGAAGGAGTCTTGAATCTGCATTTGAGCCAACTAGGTTGAAACATAACAAAGTCTGCATATCCTGAAGTAGCATCCACACAACAAAACTAAATTAGGAAGAATATAAGCAACATATCTAATGAACTCAAAGATGGGTAAAGATGAGCAACATGGCTACTTAAATCCATCATACAATGTAATGGAAACAACATTCAAACCTAGGCATTCACTTTGAAAACATTTTTTTCATCATAAGTGATTAATTTTGGTTCTTGCAGCTAGCTTCCAGGGTCGTGTGATCCAGCCATATTATGCCCATTGAGACTTGGAACTAGCTTTATTTCCACCCTTTGTAAACCAGGAAATATCTTTTGTATCAAATAACTTGGCTGCATCATCCAATTTACTTACTGTGGTTAGGACTGGATCACCTTATTTATATGTGAAAGCAACACATTCTACATGATTAATCTATAGCCAGTTGGAAAGAAATTCAACTTAGAAATAGAGTAGAGATAGGAAATATACATGAGCAATGATCCATAGCGTGGAAGGCAGGCAACTTTTTGTATTGAACACTAGCCAGAATGGTACTCTCAACTTGCATAATTTTGTACAACAGCATCATGCTTTGTTTCATACAAGTCGATCGGGCCTCGAAAGGATGAAAGAAAGTGCGTACACAATTCACCATTAGCAGAAGGAGATCACTTACAGGCTTGGCGATCCCGAGAGCTGGAATCATACACTGTAAGGGTTTTAAAAATCCGAGCACTTCGAAGAAAGCACTCCATCATTTCATGAGCTAAACTTCACAGTTGCGCAGCTCTTCAGCATGGTGAAAGAGCCAGCTTTCCATCGGGAAGCTCTCAACCCTACCATCGAATGATAGCAATCCACCTAAAACATTGATCTAACAAGTTCAGTTTACCTCTGTTGGTTGTCGGTGAAAGTTACCCAAAGTGAGCTACAGATTCTAGAACTCTGTAGATAATCTCAGGCCTCACCTGTCTGTTTGAGAGATGACTAACGTTGTGATCGGTTGTCCATGCTAAGAGATCATTTGGTACTCGCCGTAGGTTGCCGAATCATGACCAATATTTCAGTACCACTGAGCCCATAACACAGCGAAGTCGGGACTAGAAGAGAGAGAGCACAACCCCCGCGAGAGGAGGAGCAGGGCATGCATGCAAGCATGCGTTGGACCTGCCGCCGGCTTGTATTCATCTCCAGGACTGTGCTCTCTCTCTTCGACTCCATACATCTCTGTCGAATAACACCTTCGGTGAATTCTCTGGCCCCGCCGAGGTAAGTCACGTTATCGGTTGTCGACGGTAGCCTGTCATGAATCGAGTCGGCTACACAGCGAAGTCGGGACTAGAAGAGAGAGAGCACATCCCGAGAGCATGTCGACATGCACGCGAGCATGCGTGAAACCTGTAGCTCGTGGCCTGTGGTAATCTGGGGCTGTGCTCTCTCTCTTCGACTCCCTACATTGCTGTCGAATAAAATACTTTTCGTGAACGCCGGGCGGACTGATGTTGTCGGTTGTCAACGCTAGCAGCCTCATGTGCGTATCACCACCCAGTCACAAGAGCCGTCCAGTACACAGCGAAGTCGGGACTAGAAGAGAGAGAGCACATCCCGAGAGCACGCCGGCATGCACACGAGCATGCACTCCATGTCGGCGGCCTCTGGGGCTGTGCTCTCTCTCTTCGAGTCCCTGCATCGCCGTAGAATCAGATACTTTCAGTGGTGAATTCTGTGGTCGAACTTGACCCGACTTCGCTCACTCGCCAAGTGCTCCCAACACAACCCTTCCTGCAAGCAAATCCGCTAACCGTACTTCTTTAGTTTCGATAACTTCGCCGGTATCTAGACGGCTACAGTTCTGAAACTTGATCCTCATGATGACTCCATGACAGATGGCGGAAGGCCAGCAAAACTCTTGTCTCTCTCTCTCTCGTGTCTCTCTCTTATGATCTCTCCTACCTTGGGTGCAAGGAGACGAACGGCCACTGCACAGACCTGCAACTTGTAAAATACCCGTCGATGTCTCCAGAATCATGGACGGCAACGTGAGCAGACGCGACAATCCACCGGCGGTCCACGCTCCATGTCCTTCAACATCCAGAACAATAAAACCATGGTTCCTGCAGGAAACCTAGACTTCCACTTTAGTGAATCACCTCATTTACACTAGAAATGCAGGAAAACACTAGGAGAGTGTACTAGGTGCCCAGCCCTCAGTTCCAAAGAACATGTTGGGCCGCTGTGCAGAAGAGGCCCAGTTTGCACAGTGCCACACTGCAGCACATACTGTGATCCGACATCTTCATGTGCGGCCCAACTGATGGCACATGGTACGAGCTTGTCTCCCGGGGGCAACAGTCATGGTACTCGAGGAGCTAGACATACACAATCAATACCACCACACTCCAGGAGCAAGCATGGCTGACCCAAAAACTATACTTCTCAGGAAAGCAAGCTTGCAAACTCAGGAGGTGGCGGAGCTAACGAGGAGCCTACCTAGTCCATTGTCACAATCTTGTCATCGATGTGAATCAAATGGCAATTTCCCAATTCGTTAGCATGAATAAACATCTCTATAATATAACATACACAGGGTTTTGTGCAGTTAAACAAACCTCGCACTCACCTTCATGAGTTGGAGGATGGCACTCTGATACATAGATCTGAGTGCAGAGCCCTTGACCCAGTAGCTTTAAGCTAGATTTGATGATAAGAGACAACAAGATAAAACCCTCTTAAGTTTCACCATGAGACATGCATCCTTCTTTCAGGATCAGTTTCGTGCAGCGTGTTTGCTTTGTGGGCAACACTTACTAGGCCGCCGGAGGCGCGGGGAGGAACGGAGAGAGATTGAAGAGTGCAAAGCAAGCTGGGAGCTTCTGATGGGCTCGACTACTACGTTGCCAGATAGATGGAATGCAGCCAAACTGAAGGGGGTATTTAAAACAATGAGGAAGGCCAAGAGCGAGCTCTCTTCTAAGCTCAACCTTTTTTTTATTGATATATTTTAGCCAAAAAGGGAAATTCGAAATTCAGAAGTGAAGTAATTTTGGAGATTTTCAATCGCCAGGATTGAGGGAAAACTTAGTCAAAATCATCCTATTTTTATATTTCTGGTTTCAGTGAGTAGCTAAAAGTGTAGAAGGATGATCACAGTTTTATACTTCATTTATGGTTTATAGCCAGATTTGGCTAAATCTTCCTAGGGATGATGGCCACTTTTTCTACAGCTTCCTATGGATGATTGCCAAAAGCAAAAGTTCCTAACAAAAACACTGCTCCAAAGATATGTGTGCCATCAGCCTTAAAGGTACTTTCTGCCCCTTTTAAGGGCCCAGCTACATACAGCACCTGCACTGCTAACTTCACCAAGTCTTGAGTGAGGCCTCTTAGAGGCTATAAAAAACCATGGGTGCGTTAAATTGAGTGTGGAACGGCCAAGAAGTGCAGTGTTCTAGAAATAAGTGCCCCAGGGGCATATGATGTACAAGTTTGAGAACTTGATTTAGTGATTCAGGTATGGGATATTTATAAAGTTTAGAAGCAACTAATTTGTTTTTGATATTTTTACTGGATGGTACCAGTGTAGTTGCCGGTTGGCCCAACCTTCCTTGGCCCCCCTCCCCCACCCATAGGCCCTGCCTTATTTTTTTATGATAACAGTGTAGCATGTGTTGTTGACTCCAGTATGAACTGGTTACCCAACTAATTTTTCCTTCCAGAGCAATTTTTTGTAATTTAATTGAATTTTCATGTAAAATTACTCAAAATTCAATATCTCCAACACCTGAAATTTTAAAAAGTTCAAATTGCCTTCACTAAATCCTACTCACAAAGGGCTTTCAAATAACACCAAGAGTCTGCCCACATTTCCTTATATATATATATATTTTTTATTTTTTTTATTTTTTTTAATTTAAATAATTTTATGGTGAAGGCATTGTTCAATATTCAATAATTTCTCCATTGTACGTTGAAACATTATGAAACAAGATGTGTTATACAGAATGGCCCTGCCATTAATTTAATATCAACAAGTGATATTTATGATAAATCGGTCATAGCTAGGGGAAAAAATAAGATTATTTTATTTAAATGTACATCATGTGGTGGTAAAAGAAAAAAAAATCACGATTTCTTTTTTCAGTTTTTAATATCACATTAATTATGAGGAACCCAAAAGGTATCTCACATTAAATGATGACATGTTCTAGGAACGTATTTAAACATTGAAAATTTTGTTACCAAACCAAAACCAACAGTGAAATGTCATAACATGATTTTTAATTTTTTGCAAATCTAACGAATTTTTTCCTAAAAAAAAACAGTGATCAAATATTCTCTTCTCATATTTATTTTTCATATTTGTGCAAAATTTCAAACCAAAAAAAAAAAGCTCATCATGGCATGTGTATTTGAATGTTTTCAATCACATTGTCGCATTTTGAAAGAATTACATATTTTTTTTGCCTACGATGGGCGCCATAATCATTTTTGAAGAAAGTATTTTCATATTTAGTTTTGTGATTATGAATTTGATAACAAAGTCAGTTGGGCTGGGTGCACATTTGAGGAGGTGACAGTGAAAACAAAACGTCAAAAGATGAATGTGAGATTTTTGGTTGTTACAACCAAATTAGGATTGAATCATCTCACCTACTTATAGGGGGCAAAATCCCTTGAACCTACTATATTTTATAACGATTCTCAACACAATATCCCTGCCTTACAAGGCAGAGGCAACAAACTCAGTGCACCCTTCATCATGAAGGTTTTCCAACAGTACCAATGGTGCAACAAGAGGTGTCGTGGTTGATCTCAACACAAGAAGCAAACAAATTACCTTCCTTCATATACAAATTTATGTAAATTATATAAATCATCCACGATAATATTGAGAAATACTTGATTGAGAGAAGATTGGGTTTAGTTTTTTATGCAATCTTTATGTCCAAAGTAATTATATAAAGATTAATCTGTCTATATCTATGATATATATATAAATATAAATGAAAGCAAACAACAACTTTTTGTATACATTAAACTCAACCAAAACTGACTTTTTCTTTGTACCATTATTATGGTTTGTAAATTATTATATGGTTACCAAATTGCATTCATTTACATGATATATGGGTGAAAATGTGTGTAATTTGCACATGATCCTTATGGATTAGTATTTATTGAATGATTTCCTCACACAAGTAAATTTTCATCATGTGGTTAGGAGGTTGGACTAACGGCACCTGGAACATACAAATGATCAATACACTTGTACAATGTTCAATGACAGATTTACAAACACAATGCACAGTAAGAATATGATGAAACTTGACTATATACTTATTGCTATATTAGTATATTATAGTCTCATATTAATTAGTTGTGGAAATCCCCAATGTTCAATCTTCTTTGTTTTGTAATTGGCATCTTTGATTAGCTCATCACAATTAATTTAATGAAGTTTTTGGATAGTCCCAAAATAAATACATTGTAGTCTCTCCCTTTGGACTCTTTATATATGTTGCAAGAAATGGCCAAACTAACTAGTTCCCATCCCAAAAACAAACAATAACCCCCCTTCATCCATCGAAAAAAAATTGAGCTCTTTGCCTACCTGTGTCCTTTGCCATTTTTGGCCTAGGCTATTGATAGGGGCATGAAGTATGAGTGTACATAGAGGAAGTGAACGGAAACCAAACCTCTCTTGTCATGAAGCCAAAACTGAAAAAACAATTATTTTGATTCCAAAAATCAATGAACTATATCATTATCCTAAAATTGCAAATCATTCCACCAACATATGTTTCAATGTTACTATCTACATTTGTTTATTTATAGATATGGTAGTTTTTTCAATTGATACATATTTCTAAACTTCATTATAAATGAAATTAACATCTTTAACTATATTTTCAAAATCACTACAATTATTAAACATGAAATATTCAATATATTTTTTGGGGGGTCTAAATTATTTTTATTCGTAAAATTTAACTCCACATTAATATTTTAAAAATCTTATTTTGAACTAACATCCTTTTTGTAAAAATGTCGGTGACTCCTTTTGATATATTGTCTTTGTTGTAGGCAAGGTACCATTGTACCTTAAAGTCTCTTGAAACTATGATATTGAACCATAAATAAAAACTCTTGGGAAATATTGGTTTGCTTTGAAACATCAAGGTACCTATGGAATAGCAAAAAGGTCATGCAAGCTTGTGGTAAGTTGTGGCTCCATCCAATGAAAATGTAGTACCCAAAGAAAGCAACTTCTAGACTGAGGAAAATGTTTGGTGAGATTAAATTTACTTGTATTTACATATGATTCTTCACAGGTTTATCAATTGGCCAATGGACCTTGGGTTTGATTGTCCATGCATATATAACCTCGAGTCATTGAAACTTTGTGAAGTGAAAACATACTGGTACAGAGCCCTTCAAATGCCTGTGCTGGATGTGAAGACCCCACGCTCAAACTCTTGAAAGCCCAACCCCCATGTCAAAAGCTCAGGTTCAATGTAAAAAGCCCATGCCCCATGTGCAAAGCCCAAGTCCAAGAGGACTTGCCTCCACAACAATTGTGGACACAAAAAAGATTTGGGGAAAATTGTTCTTTTCTTTTAGACATTTCTTTACAAAAACCTATATGGTGAATAAAGGTGATAAACCATAGGCTAGGCCTCTTAGACTTGGGCCCAAGCAATTGACCCATCCCAAGCTTTTTTAACATCGATAGAGCTTTGGGTTTTGACATGACACCCAAGTTATTGACCTCAAGCCTAGGCTTTTGACATGTGTTGTACTAGTCTGTTTGAACCTTGCAAAAGTTCCATGACAACCACATCTGCATGGATAATTATACCTAGGATCCATTGGGACAATTCATAAACCCTAAGTGTGTGAAGAACCTACCTGTAAATTTGAGCTCACTTAGCATTTTCCTTAATCTACAGGCTTTTTTATTGGCATACTAGATTTTTATTGGATGAACATGAATGTGTCATAACTTCCCACACACATTGTCTTTTGCATATTTGAACATGGATAATTAGATCTTGGGTCAATAAACTAACACAATACAATACAAGGGGCTTTGTATTGTGGTTCATACTTCATACTTAATTGTCAATGCACCCCCTTTAAGAAGACATTCATTGCATTTTTCTTATATATTGAATATTTTAACCTATGAAATACATTATTGATTGTACATTTCATATACACAAGTTACACAATCAATCTTGTGTTGACATGTCATTTAACACAATAAGTTGTTTTTCAAATTGACAACAAGATTTTGAATTTTGATGGCTTTGCAATTCCATTCACCATGGCAATGGAGATATATTTGTACTTGTGTCCCCACCATTCATTATTCACAAAGGTTGCACTTAATCTTCGAAAGGATGTTACACACCATTTAATGCTTCTAAGGTTGTGTTAATCATATGCAACATGTTGATAACAAACTATAATGTGCCCATCCTCACAAAAATGATGGTTCAATCATATGCATCACTTGCAAAAGTGATTTCGAATGTAAGTTCATGATCTCACTTGGGACCCAAAGTTAGAGATGAAATCATGTTGACAAATCCCATGAATATCAAACAAAAATTCACTAGAGAAAAAAAAAACATAAACAAAAGGTCATCATGTAGAATTGCCCATTTGGAAAAGGAAAAGAAAAAATCAAACACATGAACCACTTGTCATGAATCATGTGATTTCAGTTGGAACCCAAAGTCATAAATAGTTGTCAAGATATCCATTTGGAAATCTCAAATACAATAGTACCTTGGCAATTTTGACACATGTTTGTCAAATGAATAATAATTTTGAATTTTCATTTTGACAAATAGAATACTCTTGAAGATTTCCCTTACAAAAATAAATTAATTGAAATTTTTTTATAAAACAATTCGACATTTTTGAAAATAATGTAAAAACTTTGGATGATTTCTTCTTTGATGTTGTAGAGCAAGTTACATGCAAGATTGACAATCAAGTGGGGCTTCCATGGAAGATCCCACATGAATGGGCTATCATGCATAACACCTTGCATGAATAGGATCTCACACGTAACACCCTACCAAGTTTCATTATTTAAAATGGTATTACGTCTTTTTTTGTTTTATTTGTAATAGATTAAACACAGCTATGTTAGCTCACAATGTATACAATGTCAATAGTCTTATTGTGTGGAAACACAACAATGCACTAAAACTTAAAATCAATTACAAGTTGGATCCACATCAAATGCATTTATATTGTTCATCTACATAGCTCATGTATAGATCTACCAAGTTATGGCTTCTCAAAATAATCATGAGCTTTGATGTTTCTCATCAATGCAACAACCATCCTTGGGTCAACAACTAGTAGATTAACATTGTGACAATGAGAGATTTGATGTTTGATACAATTACTACTACTAGATGCAACATTATGTTGTGCAATTTTCTTTTGTTCAATATCTTCATGGTACTTGTTGATCATGTTAGTTATATAGTTTTGCGCAAAACTTTCCCAAAAACTTTCATTAGGATTTAGTGAATATAGCAAACTTATTTTGAATCTGCATAAGCATAATTTCCTTGTCTTTAACAAAAAATTGCTTGTCATTCAATTTTATAGGTGATTTAGCAACTTTTGCAATTAATCCACCTTCCAAATGGTTTACTTTTTCAATATCAAAATGTTGCTACACATTAAAAACACCAAACAATGATTAAAATTAAGGAAAATTCAACAAAAACTCATTTAAAAAAACAACAATTGAAAAACAAAACATGTTGAAAAAATACTCACCAAAATAACACAATGCTTGACCATTTCATCATCATAAGCTTCATGATATGTAAAAGGTCATCCATCAATGCATTTACTGGTGATAATATGTTGGATCGCCATTTCAACCATACACTTGTCATCTTGGTTATACTTATAGTAAAATTTAACATCTTTGTGTTTTATGTGCTCCATCCTTTGTTCAATAAATACTATAGTTTACTCCATTCTCATTATGCCAACACCATGTTTTGTTTTGTTTGTAATCCATTTCTTTTTTAAGATCCTCAAAATTAGATGTAATGCATTTGTTGTAGGTGCAAGAGCATTTTTACCCATAGGTGTCTTGAAGTACCAAATTTGATCAAAGGCCTTGATCCCTTAAAGTTAGAAAAAAAGATGAAGTCTTGGCTCTATGTTTAACCAATTTGGTCAATGCTGCACTATGTGTTTGTAGCATTCAACAACAATAGGATTTGGGCAATCAACAAGTTTTTGTTGGAAGTCTCCCCACACCTATTAACATCCATCTTCTAATTCTTGTTTGGAAATGGTGTACCTACAAATCAAAAGGACAACAAAGTTGCAATCATAATAGATCAAAACACAAATGCAAACATGAATATAAAAATTACCTTGGGAAATGCCCATGAAGATCATCACGAATGGAAAAATCAAAATCATCTACATTTCTCATTTCTTACATGGTTTTGATAAAGAAGGATCTTTTACATAAGTACATGACCTCGTTGTTGAAACCTTGAGGTGTATTCAAAGTGCACTATTCAAATTGCAAAATGGCAAGCTCTTATGCATGAATTAAAACATCATTTTTCTTAATAAATCTCCCCAAGCCAACTTTGCTAGATCTCAAAACAACTTCATTATAAGCAAGCTTAACCTTGTAATATTGTTTATCAATAAGGATATTGGAAGGTTTTAATGGTGCACAACTTGTTTCTAAAGTGTGTTGCTTTTCATGAGCTCGGATTAAACAATCGAAAGCACGAACAAGTGATTGAATCGTGGTTGGTGGATATAAGCCATCTTCCAACATGAAAGATGATGGCTTCCAACATGAACATAATGAACATGTTTACAAAAGGCCTCAAATTGTTCTCTTCTAATAGTTTTCTAATGCTCTTAGTAAGAAGAAACCCTTTAAACTTTTGAAACTCATCAAATGTTTTTGCTGCCTAAACTTCCACATGTTTACCTTGTTCAACATGATCAAGTTTGGTTGGTTCCAAATCTCAAAATGTCCTTACACATTCAAATCCAATAGTATCAACAAATGTTGGAACATGATTATCTTCATCTTCAAATGAAAAGTAGTTAAGATGGCTTTCATTGAACAATACAAGCTTTGTAACATCAACAATTCTCATATTATCGCTCATAGTTAAAGAAATTAAAAAAGCATAGCAAGCTTAAACATATTGCGCAAAGGAAAAACAAGGAAGATGAGGAAAATGAAAAATATATTAGGAAAAATGGAAATGGACATGCAAATAAAGATGAATCCACAAGTTGCATCAGTGAATTGCAACTATTAGTTTTTTAAAAATCATCTAGGGTTTTTACGCTAGGGAAGTTTTTTTCCTTCAAGTCTTTCGAGACTTTAATCCCATCCTTTCAAGCTCCCACCCTCACTTCAAGGACCTCAATCTTGGAAGCCCCTTGTGGAAAAGACTTCCCCTATACATAATTTGTGTCTAACTTGCCAATGTACTATGGTAGTGGACTAGGCAAGCATCCACCTCCCCCCTCTTCTATTGTGCCCTCTCTTATCATTATAAGATCATATGATTTTAAGCTTTCAACAAGTTCAATGAGTGTGCCAACCAATGTGTTTTACTTGTTAGGGTTGTTGAAAATCATTGTAAATGAGTTCTTGGACTAAACATGGAAATTTTGTGGCTGGAGCTATGAGTGCATCCTCATTGGACAAACCTCATCACACTTTGATAGAAAGCACTTTTTGTTTTAGCAAGAAAGGCCATTTGTTAAAGAATCCTCTCCAAACAAATGAATATCATGGACAAATATTGTGTGTAAACTATGTGAATTTTTCTTTGCATAAATTAAAATCAATTTGAGAATTAATGGGGCAAAACAAATCGATCATTTCAGAGGTACTCCCCTTTCCTTATTTGATATGCTTCTACACAACAAGAGGGGGTTTGGGAACTTGATGTTCTCTTTGTGGTTTCCCCTTCTTAAGTGGTTATTTTGTCTTCTTGGACGTGGGTCCTTCCATTTTGTTCTTTGTACTCACCCTTTTTTGGGTGCTTTGATTTATTTATGATTGGTAGGGTTTTATCAATCGATCTCTCACACAAAAGCATTCATGGTTGTTGAAGCCAGCCTGAAATTTGATGCCCTCATCAGTCCTGTTGTTCTTTGCCAGCTAAATATACTACTATTTTAGTAATGTTGGCAAAACTAGAAATTTCACATCTTTCGTCCTGTATTTGCCATTACTGTACACCCATTTAGAATGAGTAGGTATGTCATCTGGGCGTTCCAACAATTAACCCAGGTGTAAGTAATTGCATCATCAATGTAGTCTTCTCAGGGAATTCATTGGCTCCTTGATGAGAATGAACCTGAAAAACATATCATCAGTGAACGACACCTATTCAAATGAGACAAAACATTGAACAACCTTCATCAAGGAATAGGGTTGGACATTAATCTGGATGAAAATCTTCCGGATTGGCTGCTGAGAGTAACACAATGTGATCAGATGATGAGGCTCACTCCAAGTTTTAAAACATTACAATAAAAACCCCCTTCATGTGAATAAAGAAATAGCAGTTTAAACGGAAATATCACATAGGTTATTAGGTAATTCTAATACCACCAAGACACCATCATTTTGAGCCAGGATGAACTAGTACCTTCTCTGGTACCTTGGCCTTCTTGAGCGAGGCCTCCTAGAGGTCATATTTCACCAGGAAAAAGTTGAATTTGAACTCGAGGCCACTGATTTTGTCTTTGATGTGGATCAGCCTTTTTTCCATATGCAAAATCTTGCCAAAAAACGAAATTTAAATTCGGAAATTGAGTGATTTTGGAGGCTTTTAATTGCTAGAAGTGAGAATCAAATAATAAAAATCAACATGTTTATATT
>Ga0116230_10001582_pt1 | contig 21778 bp, 12 predicted proteins | sample S1TSphfallax_3_FD_88678 | JGI IMG/M metagenome (GOLD analysis project Ga0116230, IMG submission 88678) | Host-associated microbial communities from peat moss isolated from Minnesota, USA - S1T2_Fd - Sphagnum fallax MG | ecosystem: Host-associated > Plants > Peat moss > Unclassified | place... | reverse complement strand
TTTGAATATTGGCTGCCCTTCTTGGGGTAGAAAGGACCGTTTATTTACCCATGGTAACCCAAATCAATACCACGCTACGTGGATACTCGTTCCTACAAAAAGTGATGGTTATTATAAGCTTAAGCTTTTCAGATATACTAAGGATGATAGTCCTAAGGATTGCGCGGGGCGATCCATGTATGTTGAGTACGATAAAGACATAGAGATTACTTTATCATCTCGGATTCAGGACACCTACTACATAAAGCTTCCTGGATTAGATAATAACAATAAAGATTATCCTTTTTCCACTCTTTGCTCATCTAAACAAACAAACCCTGAAACCGAATGGCCTCAGGTGCTTGGTTTGCGAACGGATAGTAGGCTTAGGCTTATTACCGATTTATCGAGCTATGAGTGTCTATGGAGGTTTATGCCAGTTTTAGAGTATGTCGATCTAAGGATGGAAGCAGAAGAGTTGTTAATTCCTGAAGACCAGGGCATAAGAAGAGAAAACCGAAAGCTTCAAAGGAAGGAATTGATCGATATTACAGCTTCGTGTCTTTCTGGTAATAAGGCCGAGTACAGAAAAGACTTTACAACTCAAGCAACATACTTTAGCACTTTTAGATTCGTTAATATGACAGGCTTGCAGTTTATTAATTCTGAAAGTGTACAGGCTTCTAAAGGCTTTTCTGAAATTAACCACGAGAGCAGCACAAATTTTCAATCATATACAAATGCGATATCAGTTCACGGGGGAGTTTCTTTCTTCGGTTTTTCAGCAGGTGGTGGGTTTGAACACAGTAATACAAGAGGTAGTTACCATGAGTCTGGAAAGCAACTTGGTAGGTATGGTGATATAACAGTGACAAAAGGAAGAGAAGAAATTACCACTGAAAATAGGGAAACAGGTTTCGAAATAAGTGCCCAAAGAACCGATATTTCCTCTCACTCCCTTGCTCTTTATCATGACTGCAAACCAAAGGCTAGAAAAGTTAAATTTAGTGGTGTAGCAAGTCATTATATCGAAGATGAAATCAGCAATCGTATCTTAAAGGCAAGGTTGACTGCAACAATGTCTCGCGAAAGAAGTGATGGACAAATTGTTGCTAAGCAGCCAGTAAGTGCAGCAGTAATTGAGCACATTATAAAAAAGCTTGGATATCAGTCTAATATGCTTATTACCTCTCGAGGAGAGAAGAGTGATGATTTAGGTCAAGTAAGTAGTTTTATAGAGGTTTACATCCCTATAGAAAGCACCATAGGGATAAATAGAGTAGAAACAGACATTAATGTAGAAGAGGTCTTTGATGAGGGGTCTAGACCCATTAGCAAGGATGAGTTATAAAAAACTGTGTGATTCATATGGATTAGTTGACTTCCTCCATTCTTTTTATGAGCCATGCTTGCTCTTCGTTTAAAAGTTTAGGTAATTCTTTCTGTTTGCGCCGGTAAGCTTCCCATCCAGGTTTCTTCAGATGGCGCCTAACTGTCTTAATATCTATGCCTAAAGTCCTGGCAATTTGCCGCTTAGACATACCTTTAGTATAAAGCTCCTTAATAACTTGATGGTGATGTTCTTTTAACGCACTTTACCCCCTAAAATAGATAAATTATCCCTTAGAACGCGCTCCATCCATGGAGTTTTGGGGGATTGTAAAAATTCTAAATGTATGGCTAGAGAAAAATCTTCATTAAGCGCAGAATTTTCCTTTGATGTTGTGTTGGTTGGCTAATCTTAAAAAGTTCGACACCCTCTACAGTTACTTTATTACGAGTAATTTGCTTGAGGGTTTCAATAATATTCACAAATGTCCATCGCCTATTTTTCCCCTTGCCCTCTTGCATAAGTGGCATCAATGCTTGCTGCATATGCCATTGAACATAATAAGCCAACATGCATAAGAACACATGCGCTCGAATCCGGTCATCCTTCTTGTGATATATGGGGCGGATTTCCAGTTGCACTGTCTTAAGATTACGGAACGCCTTTTCAACCCCTATAAGCTTTTTGTAGGACTGAACAACATCGTGGGCTATCATATCTTCAGACTTAACCGTCGAAGTAATGATATAACATCCCTCCAACTTCTGGTCGTGCTCAATGGCATCCCGGTTCAGTTCCCATATGACTTTATGGGAACGGGATTTATCTGCCTCTTTGTCAGCCTTGATTTTCCAAGTGACGTACTTGCCCGTCTTGTATTGGGCCAAAACTTTCCCAATGCGGGTGCCTAAAACTTCAACGGCTGTAGATTGCTTATAGGCAGCTATTTCTTGAAGCTTGGTTTGTGTCTTTTCAAGTAAGGCTTCCCGTGTCTTGCGGTCTTTTTCAGCCCTAAGCTTATTGCAGCACAAACAATACCGCTTTTGGGGATTATCAGGGTCTGTCACCTCACAGATATTCATATCATCAAACAATTCAAACTGGATAACGTTACGATCTAAAAGCTGCTGGATATCTGCACGCGTTAAGGCCGTTATGGAGTGGAAATTTTCCTTTCCCTCAAGTTCTTTGAGAGTATGTTGTGTGCACATTCCTCGGTCGCCAACAAAAACGATCTTTTGAATCCCATAAAATTCACGGATCTCACGGATCTTATCTTGAACTGTCGAACTATCCTTGGTATTGCCTGGAAAGACTTCGACGCCAACAGGGCATCCTTTTTTACTGCAAATAAGGCCAATGACAATTTGTTCATGGCCTTTTTTCCCATCGCGGTTATATCCAAACTTTACCAATTCACTTTCATTGTACTCCCCTTCCAAGTAGCTGCTGGTAATGTCGTAAAGAACAAGACACCCATCGCGCAGATGTTTTTTGGCAAGCTTTTTTTGAATAGCTTGTTGGCGCTCCAGCAAGCGATCCAGGGGTAAGTAGCAATGCTGGTCAACATCAACAGCCCCCTGAATTCCGGCAATTTCCCATAAGCTTGAGTTATCTTGCTGATGACAAAGTGAAAGTTTACTTCCCGCATAAATGATCCTTCCAGCAACCATGGCCAGGACAGCATTAACCCAAGGTTCTGGTTTTGAAAAAACAACTTTGTCCAGACCTGTTTTTTTGATAATGGCGTGAACAGCAAAGCTGGCCCCATACTCTTTGCTTTGAATGATTTGGAAAGCTTGAGGGGAATCGGCAGGAATAACATTTTGTCGAAAGGCGTGCTGAAGCAATTTGAGCTGGGTGAGCGTGCAGCCTGTAATACGGCCATGCTGCGTGTGTTTGTTTTTACCATTATCGTAAAAAGAGGTTCGTAGAATCCCAACAGGATTTTTGCGAGTTGTTTGTATTTCGAGGTGTAAGTTACCGCTTTTTGTAATCATGGCCATTAAATACCAATAATATCATTATATGTCAATAAAAATTATCAAAAATGCATGGCCAGAAAATGAAAAAACTTAATGCCTTATAACCATTGCTCTGTAATGCCTCTATCCAAAAATTAAGCTGTTTTTAGGGGGTAAAGTAACTTTTAACATTGATCCCTCCAATCGTGATGACTGGAAGGTATTTTGCTTGATTTCTGATTCCTTTAACATTTTTTCCTCCAGGGCTTCTGGTGGGGGAATTTTCGATTACCAAAGTGGGGGATTTTTACATTACCATTGACAAAAAAATGGGCACAAGCCAAATCGCGCCGTCGTAAATTGCAATGTCCTGTTGAGACACTTTTTGAGGAAAAAGATCTATGATCATTTTATATGAGATCAGCTATAACTTGGTGGAGGGGTGGTGCAATTATCGTGGCGGAATTTTATCTATGTGGTTCATTTACCATGGCGGTCGACACGCCAGCACCAACGGCTCCTGTGGCTATCATAACCGTGCCATCAACAGCTACTTTTTCGAGTGCGGCTTGAGGTCCTTCATTTTGGGCGGTCTTGATAAGTTCGTAAACCTCATAGGCTGCTAGTCCCACGCCTACAGCCAACATAATGGCGTTGTTTTCAACGGCGTTTGCCCCTGTATGGGCAGCAATGCTCGCATCTTGGTTTAAGAGAGCAGCAACCGTTGCACCACTGAGCTTGGCAAACGCCAGCTCACTGGATAAGGCATTATAAAGTTCGAGCTGGAACCTGCCATCTTTGAGCGAGCGCTCTTCTTTTTCAGCTTGGGCAATAATGCTGATCGCCTTCTCCTTGGCAATTTCTCGGTGCTCATCCATGACGACTTCTGAGACAATGCCCCCAATAGCCCCGCTGATTAACCCTTTCGTTGTGGGGCTGAGCATCCATCCAGAAATACCCCCTAATCCGCCATGTAACGCCTTATGCCCAAAGTAGCCTATGGGACTCCTGGGATCACCATAGATGCGACCAATATGATAGGCAAAATACGATCCTATAGTATTAATGCCTAGACTCTTAACGCCGCTTTGCAAGGCTTCTTCTACAGGAACACGGCCAATGACACTTTGCAAAGGCGTTTCAATAACGGTTTTCAGGGCATTAGCCTTTAGAAAGTCCATGAGCTGAACGTGCTTTTTAGGATCCGTCAGAGCCTTAAGACCTGGGTTCATTTCAATTTGTAAACCAGAACCAATCGTATGACATAATCCTGCAGTGGTAACGGTTGTAGCAAAGGATCGCAGGGCATCTGTTGAGGCCAGGCTTTTTAGAGTTTGTCCTATATTTCCATGATTCGCCACCATCGCTACAGCAACTTGTGAACTCAGATTACATACGCCAGCTGTGACCATACTGGCAGCCATTCCTGCTTTTACACCTAATGCTCCCACAAGATAGGGAGCGACAGTGCCAGCAGTTGCTAATGTCGCCGCTAGGGATACCAAAGCCAGAATACTGGGGTCAACTTGCCCTGAATCGATAAGCTCAATTTGACGTTCTTGGCGCAAGATTTGTTCGTAGAGTTCAAGAGCGGGCGCCTCAATTCTATGCGTTAAGCTATGGATTCTCGGTTTGACACCTGTTATGGACTCTTCAGAAATAACTTCCACAGAACCATAAGGGTTTTCAAACATTGGCACGGCGCCTATTTCATGAAGAGGCCGAACGAGATAGGTCGCATTGCCCCTCTTTTCAAAATAGGGTACCTCTTCTTGCCATATTTTGAAGTCTGGAAAAGAGAGATTCCTGCGCGCTTTAAAGGAAAGGGAGTGACCATTCCCCATAACCTTGGCATGCAGCGCTGGTAAGCTCATGGTATTGAGGCTTTCCCACTGGAGGGGTCCTTGCGATACCATAGCGGGAACCAAAATACTCTGGCGTTGTATAGCTCCCGTCTCAGAACAACTGCGGAATGATCCTCCTCTTGAAATGGCATAAGGGTGAACAGAGGCGCACACCATAGGCATGGTTTGCAAATGATTGCTTACCACCATGCTCATGCCCCCTTCACCCGTGTTAAGATGACCCCCTTGCAAGAGGTAACTTTCCATAGTTGGCGCTAAAGGAACTTCACGATGCGGAAAGATATCATTGGCGCCTGCTTCCGCTCCGGAACAAAGCGTACCTGCATGGAAGTATCCACTTAAAGTGGTAGGATAAGGTTCTGAGCAGGTATGCGTTTGTGTCCAATAGGTCGTGTCTTCAACCAACCCCCACCAGGATCTTTTGGTTCTTTCATGATGCGTTGTGATCTCCCAAGATCGTTGGAGTCGTTGTTGATGCGTATGGCGAACATCCCAAATACATAGGTTTTCAACAACGATACGCCCACTGTTGTAATGAGAGTGAAGGTCAGCCCAAAGATTGTCGATATGAACCATTCCCAACCTATTGGTCATGTGCTGCAAATGCCACTCCCATGTATCTCCCGTGATATCGCCGCCCCACCGAAGTTGATATGGCGTTGGACCAATGATTTCTCTACCAAGATAATCTTCAATCGCTAAGGCTGGGCCTTTCGCATATTCAAGAGTTTTAATCTGGTTCAGCGTATGCCCGGTAAGCAAACCTTTTACTCCTGCATGGATATATCCTCGGTTATTGATGCAAGCTGTGGGTGTCCCCTCCAACGCAACGAATTTGCCGGTAATAACCCCTGGTCCTGGCAGAGGTTCATGTTTTTGCGCTTTAGGAGGGAAGAATAATTGAGGACTGCCAACATTTTCACTCACTATAGAAGGCGCGCTATAGTCTGTCATGATAGAGCAAAGAAAGGGATGTGCCATGTCCGTTAAGGCTTTTATGAGTTGATCTGGTTTTTGGGGAGTTGAAGGGAGTAAAGCTGTCTCTTGAGTATGAGGATCTGCCGCTTTTAACCATGGTTGTGCCAACTCAAACGAAAGATGCCTAATGAGCGTATAAGTTTGCCAGGGGGTCAAGGACTCATAGCCTGGTAGGTAATTACAACCTGTGCTCTTTATTAATTTTTGAATGACAAGACGACTTTCTGTCAAAGGATCGAAAAGAGGTCGCATCGTCTTTGGAAAACTTGTGAAACCATTGGGCGTTAAAAAAACTCTTGGCGCTAGACCTTCCTCAATTGCAGAAGCAAGGAGCATGGGAGCAAGAACATAAGGTCCTGTTGGACAACAATCAGCTCCTCCCTGGCCGGAAAATTGGTCAGTCAAGCTTGGGTTCCTATCCAACACAGGAACAAAAGAGCTATCCGCAGGACCATTATCAAGCTGTGTAAATGGGATCCGAATATAAGGCGCACTAATTTGCCCCTGATTATAGACAGGAGATGCTTCAGTAAATTTAATTCTTTCGCGACCTGCTAGAGTAGGAAACGCGACTTGCCCTGTATAATGAGGATGATTTTCGACAGATAGGTTACTGACAAGACTCTCCATTTTCATTAAGGTCTTACCAACAATATCTTTAGCCGAAATTGTTGACTCGCCAACACACCGTCCGCCACGTATGCGTAACGTAAGCTTCCCATCTAGGGAAAAAGTTGCGTGCTCACTGGCAGGTATGAGGTGACTGATGGTCGTGCTGGGTATCATGATTCCCCCACCTGCAGCTATAAGGCTTTGATAATGTTTGGCAAATGGATGAAGATATGGTCCATGGTAAAAGAACCGGGCATCTATGAGACCATCACCCAGAATATCAAGTGTAACGCCATTATGAATGACACAGCTGGGGTGAGATGAAGATAGGGGAGCTGTACAGGTAAGACCTTGGGCCCAAATACTCCCTCCATTAAATTCAATCCAGGGCGCATTTACCGATAGGCTTCCCCCATCACTTCTCCAATGGCAAGGACTAAACTCCAACCAGGCCACCTTAGTGGACCCTAACATGGGTCTTCCATTGGACATTCCGGAATAGGAGATATTACGGGTCGTTGTTTTTTCTTTGTTGTGTTCGAGACCATGAATAACTTCATCGCTTGCGGCTGCGCCGACTCCGCTATACCCATTAATATTGCCATGTAGGAAATGAAGCCTTCCCATTGTCATTGTGACTTTTCCTTGAGGACTTTTGAGGACAGCTTTTGGTCCACCGACTCGGCCAAGGATAAGTTTGGAGAACTCGCATAGGAGATCAAGACCTTTGCCGCCTGAAAGCTCTGTCAAGACTGTTAAAGGATTTTTAGCGCCTCGCAGAACTTCCACTTTAAGGAAACCTGGCATTATGAGAGGAACTCCTAATGTGCCCCCTTGTTTTAATTTTAAATGAGCAAGATTTTTTGCGAAAATATGTTCTGTACCATGGAGAATTGTTCCTGTTTCTAATATTAGTGTATCATCGGAAGTTAGAGCCTCATGTAATTCAAGTTCTTCACAAATGGCATCAATGAGGGTTGCGGAATGGATGCGTCCCCGTGAGGCAAGTTTTAGGACATGGATTAATAATTTTTCATGGCTAATAATGTGGCCTTTACGAATGATTAAAGTAGGAGCGATAACACTGACCCTTCCCCGTGCGCTTTCACAAGAGCCATAATCAGCAGAATCTTTAGCCTCTTTTTCTTGATCAAGAATGATCGGTTGGGAATAACTTTTTAGACTGATCCCCTTATTAGCTCTCAAAGGGCTTTCAAGAATTAAAGGCTCTGTGGCGTCCTTACTGAGTATGACCTTAAGAGAACCAGGTAAAGACAATGGTTGGTTCCAACGGCATCCTTCAGTTAGGTCAAGGGTTAAATCTTGTAGATAAGTTAGCGCCCTTGCACCTTTTGGTAATAGGGGGATCCCTTGTAAATATAAAGAGGAACAAAGGATCGAATCTGAAATAGATACAGGTTTGCCTTTTAAGGAAAGCTCAGAGCAAGGTGTAGTCGAGGGTTGATAATCTAAGGTTGAGCCTTGAAGATCAATGATATTTGCGGAAAACCACTTTGTACCTTCTAGTTGATAGGTTCTGGCACGTAACCTTTCTTGAACTTGCCAGGTGGCCTTAGCTTGTAAAAAGTGGGATTTTGCTTTAATCGAACGGGCTTTTAACGGCTCATCCGTGATGAGGGAAGAATCAACCTCAAATGTTACTTCCTGATCACTGCTTACAGGTCCATGGAAGTGCGCTGTTCCACTTTTGAAATAGGCATGAGATAGTTTTAAACTCTGCGTCTGATCAAGAGTTTCAGCAGTGACTTTTAAAGAAGACTCTTCAAGGATATCCTCATTGTCAATCGGACCATGAAGCCGGACATCTTTTCCTTCCAATTCCACTTCAGCGTCATCAGCCATCAAGTGCCCTCTTAAATATAGTTGCGCACCATAGAGCTCTGCTGAGTTTGAAATTCCAAGAGTGGCACTTTTATCTTGTTCCAAATTTTCATGAGCTTGCAAAACCAGATTATGGACATTAAGAGAGCGATCTTGGCGAATATGGTGAGCTTTTACAGACACACCATAGCTTTCGAGTTCGTCTTGTAAAGTCTCGTAATAAGGTGAACCAAAGTTTACATTTTGCGCCGAACAAACATCCACATGGAAACATCCTTTCATCCGCTCTAAGAACATATCTCCTGTAGCATCAATGCGAAACTGGAGTGTTGATGTTTTGCTCCCCTGCCAGGCTAGTACAACACCAGTGGAAGTATTTTGAATGGACCATCCAGGCAAAGAATCCTTTGAGTATGTTGGAAATTCTTTCGGTTCCTTAGATATCTCTGCAAGATTCCACGACCATTCTCGCTTTTGTCCTTCTGCGACTTGATGATGGTAAGAAACTTTAAGGATATGATCATGAGGTAATGAAGGCGTAGCAGCGTGCTTAATGTTCCCTATATTCTGAAGCATTAATTCAATTGAAAAAGTTTCGTGATCGTGTTTAGCCCAAGCCCAAGAAGGGAACACCGTGTAGAAGGTGTGCATCACAATGATAAATCTTACAATCAACTGTTTAAGAAAAGTCTTCCACGTATGCAATGAAGGAGAAAAAAAGTTCAATAAGCAATTCATGTTAAGCTCCTTTTATACATGACGTTTAACAAGCGCCAAGCTTGACGCACCCCCCTCACCAATCTTATGAAATTAGTTAGGAGGTTCAATGAGGCAACAACTTTATTGGTCGACTTGAATATAACTTGTGCTCACATCTAAGTTACGGCAATAAACAGCGCCCGTATGTACTCGAATGCTCATCGCTCCTGTCATTCCGTAATTGCTAGAATATTCCGGATGGCCATCACCTACCTTAACGATGTAAGGCTGCCAGCCCCCGCTTGGGTGATTGACATGAACAGTGTCACACCGAAGATAATGATCCCATCCCATGGTAATTCGAGGATAATTGTGGCTCAGAGATATCTCGCCTATTTTAGCGCTCCCTCCAACAATATAAGATGGAGGGGTAATTATATCTTCTCGTTCTTGGCGAAGATCATATTGGCCTGTCATAACCCACATATTTGTAGGAGTTTTAACATTACCCGTAATTCTAACGGTTGAGCCTGGAGGTCCTTGCAAAATAATATCCCCTCCATAAACCTCAAAATCGTTATACAAATTCGATATGTATTTAGAATTCAGCATCATTCCCGATAAGCTTCGCATAAAACTCCCATTCCCTCCGGTATAAAATTTATGGGTATGGCTTTTACTAACGTTTAGCGTTTTGCTTATGAAGGTTGTTGTCAGTTCAGTTTCTATGCCGTGACCATTCGAAATTGCTTCACGCGCAGCGATAAGTAACTTACCTTTTGGCGCATAAGCTCCACCATAAATGTTATAAAATTGGCTAAATGAACAAGCATTCAATTCGGGGTCTGTAGGATTAAAGGTGCAGTCTCCAGGTTTCTGATATCCTGGCATAGCATCTTTTCTAACTCCTAAAAACACGGAACCTCCTCGACTTTCAATGATTCCAAAAGTTTGATCGTCAATACCATTTTGAACAACAATGGGTGTTGTGGTCGTCATGTAAAAGTGCAAAGGAGTGCTAATTCTCTCAATCGTTATCTTAAATGTGGGATCAATAGAAAACTTAACAAAGTGGGGTTGGCCATTAACGACAAACGTACGCTCTAAAGCCGTTATTTCATCACTTTTTCCAAATATAGAGCCTTCTATAGCTCTTATATTATAAAAAATCTCATCAATATAGAGAGCTGCATCGTCCAACCACTGAGCAGAAACATCAACTGCGTTACAGTACTCCATTATGATACCCGTAAGCATAGCAGAAATAGACGATCTCTGATATTTTCCTACCAAAAGGTTAACAACAACATTGCCAAAGGCCTCTTTTTCCAACGATAAAGCAAATTTTTTTGCTTGTGGGTCACATTTAAATCGTAAGGCATAAGGAGCCCCTTCGCTTACATCAAGAGGCATGATCTGTTTATTAGGCCACGTGTCTTCTTGGTTAATATTTAATATTTATTCCATGAAAACTCAAAAGCGTTTCCATTCTTACTTTAGGCTCTTGTTGTTCATATTTCTGTTCCTTTTCTTCCATAGCAGAAGTGGGTGTGAGAACTAATCCGATAACAACACTTATGGCCCATAAGTGATATAGAAACTTCCTGGAAAAAAGAGACTCACTTAAAGTATGGAGAAGTGCTTTGATGCCTTGATTACATAAAATCTGTATTGAGGTGTTTTTGGACATTTTTGATTGTAAGCTAAATAATTTTTTAAGAGCTGTTGTATTCATTATTTACTTCCTTCTGCTTCTGTGGAATGCATGCCTCCTTTACATCTAGAAGTTGTAAATAAAAAGATTTTAAGATCAACACCTCAGATTGTCCATATTACCTTAGTTATGTTTACGTAAAAGTAGCTCAAATTAACTTATCTCCCTGGTTTTTCTTTGTTTTATATACTTTAAATGTTTAGGAGAATTGGAAATTCGCTGCATATTTGCCCTGTAGAAAAAGTGTCGCATTCATGTCGCAAAATTCAATGCGATTCGTAATACGCTGCCTTATTGCAATGTCGTGGGGTAGTATAAAAACAAATTCTAAAGTAATAAAAGAGGAGAGAAAAGGAAGAGTCAGATGATGATTTCAAACCTAAGGTTCGATCTTTGACTGATGCCATAGTTCATGCGATACCAATGACGCTATCGCCAACATCCTGTTGCCATAATGGGGATCAGGTACTTGATATCATTGTATGCCGGCCTTTACAGCACAAACCTTGAAGAAGATAACATTTGAGAACAATGTTGATAATAAGATTTTTTAGGAGGAGAATGGGTGCAGTTTACTCCACGTCGTAGGCCGCGCTCAGCCGCGGGTGGGTTGCTGGGGAGTTACAGATAGGTAAGATAATAGTGTAATGTTTCTTGTAAAAAAGCTACTTTAAAGACCGCCCATTTTTCTCCATAAGACGTAAGTTGTCTGGCTTAATACAGAGGGGGATATAGGGAGGAGGGGCTACATCAAGCCCCAAATCATTCTGAAAACCTTTATCTCCCCCTCCGTTTATGCAACTGTACCTATTCTGAAATTTCAAAAATATTTTTTCCGTAGTTTCTCAGCAGCCTTTTTTACAAAGAATTGTCTTTGGTCCTCAGTTAATTTTTCAGAATTTTCTATTAACGCTTCTCCAAATACAATGGATTCTGCGATCGATGTCGTGATGCCGTAATTCACATGTTGAGGAAAAAAATAGAAAACACTGAGAGCCGTTAAAACAGAACCGCAGCAAAATACAGCTGTTACCCAAATCTTTCGCCAAGTTATTTCCCACTTCTTTTCATCGATTAAGGCTGTCGCCCTAAAAACAGCTTGCTCGACCCCCTTTTTAAGCTGCTGGGCTTGGTTGCCGGAGCCTTCGTTAAACCCTGCCACAAGGGGCGGTATCATTTGTGATACCATCATTTTGATACTACCTTTTTGAGCGTTAACGACCTCTTGTTTTAATGCGGTCTTAAGAGTTTTTATTTCCTCAATCTCTAATAATAATCTCTCAACGCATGTGGCTATTTCTTGCTGAGCTTCCCCTAACTTTTCAATCTTGATATCAAGAGCTTTTTCTGAACGCTCCATCTTTGATAGTAGTTTTTCTAAATTATTCATGACAGTTTCCATGAATTACTCCCATAACTCATCAATGCGTATGTTTTTTCCTTAAGAAATTTCCATTAATTGGTTATCTCTATTTTTTTGGGTTTTTGCTTGTCTATGGGTTTCTAAATCTTCTTTCCAATGCTTTTCCTCATATACCTCTTGTGACAGATCAGCAAATGTCCGAGCTTGTTCATCCAAATACGCTTTCTTGGTTTTCTTGATAAATTGTTCTGCAACGCTATCGATGCGTTCCAATAAAAACACCATCTTAACGATCGGCAAATTTCTGGGATATTTAATGTAGGCTTCTAGAGGATTGAGCATTCCCAGGTCTGATTCGCTAACCACGGGACGTACAACCCGTTGTTCTGATAAACTCACGCCGTCTCTATACGAGTGTTCTCCGTAGCTCAAGCTCTCTATGGATTCTAACATTTCCTGCTTGCTAAATGATTTTGAAAGCTGCTCGGCTGAATGACCAAAGGATTGCAACCCAACCTTTGTTCCCGCCAGGTCAAAGATTGTATCACAATCCTCGTATCCATAAATCTTACGTACCTGGCTATAGTTCTGCATACCAACAACCAGCGACCCGCCATATTTACGGATTTCTTGTAAAGCGTCCGTTAAACAAGGAACGTAATTTAAAGAAGCCAGCTCATCCATAATGAACCAAACCCTTCTTGATAAATCTTCACGCATGGCCATTAAGGACTTGATGGCAATACTCAGCCATCCTGTCATCAAAGGCCGCAAGACATTACGTTGTGTGGGATCACAACAGATAAATAGCCAACCTGTCTGGTGAGGGTCTTGCATCCACTGCCGAATAGAAAAGTAATGCTCAGATGTTTCCAAATATTTTAGGCTCCACAAAGCCGCTATTAATACTGCTCTGATGGAATGGGCCATTCGGCCAGCTTCCGGCTCAAAGTAAGTAGCGACATTCGTGTTCTTAAATTCTTGCACGGCTTGGCTGAGTGGTTTTTGCAATAAAACACTCAACAGTTCCTCAATGGTCATTTTATTTTGGTCTTTTAAGTTCTGGGCAGCTGTTGCCAACATTTGCTGGGCTGCCTTAACCCAAAAGGAATCTCCTCTTTTCTCAGGTGGAATTAAACTCTCCGCAAATTCCATAAAGTCATAATCTTCCCCGCATTCCGTCCACAAATTCCAACTCTGGGACCGCTCATCAAATGGGTTGAGAATTTTATCGGTTTTAGAGTTATAAAATCGCGCAACGTACCCGCCCGTTGAATCAATAATGACCGTCTTTTTCTCTAAGCAGCGGGTTTGTCTTAAAAGCTGGTTAATCGCATTGGTTTTGCCTGATCCCGTTCGTCCAATAAGAAGCATGTGTTCGTTTTCAAAGGCTCTTGGAAAAGGAAGTCGCCCTAATTTGACATCGTGCTTGCCAAACTTACGCAGTTTGCCCTTCATGTTCTTCCAATGCACAACGGTTAAGCCACTGAGTAGTTTTGTTTGCTTTTGTAAAAACCCCCTCCAAAACCAACCTCCGCATATAAGGATAAAAAATCCCACCATAAACCATAGGGTCATCCAAGCATCATCCTTCATTCGGTTTTCAAAACCTTTTGCCCGTATTTGGAGGGAGGGGTTTTGTTTGATGTCCAGTGAGCGCACACTATATTCTCGGCTATTGGGATGACGATAGGTTTGCGTTACCGTATCCTTGTTCCCAGACAACGACAATTTCATATCGGCCCAATAATAAGACATCAAAGCATAGCGCTCGTAAGGCGTATAAGAAAACCAGGTCTTGCCGCTCCAAAAGAGCAATCCTGCAAGCGCCGTTAAGATCATGGTTATGGTCATGACCTGTCGCAGCATATTGACGTTATGCATGGTGACTTGGCCGCCTCTTGTCAGTGTTTTCATCACGTGCTCTCCTATTTTTAAATGGTAAACGGCTTCTTTAACCCCAAAACATCCGCCTTTTTTGCCACCAAATAAATCGAGAAAAATGAGCGATTTTTACTATTATTTTTTTAATTATTTTTGTGGTACGGTAAGGACATAAGAAGAGAACGCCGGATAAGAGAAAATGCTTATTACCACAAAATCCTTTGAAAAACCCTTTGAACTTGCAAAGAAAATTCTCAAGTTTATCTGGCGGCATTGCTTTACGATATACGTCCTCAGCCTTATTGTGCGTGTTCTTCTTGCAGGACATATATGTATCCTGACAACCTGTGTTTTTCTGGGTGGCGCAATAATTCTTGATTGGGCTAAGCAATTCATTAAACTTACCCCTAACCCCAATAGGCGTCATTTGCAGAATGACCCTTTTTCTAGTTTTATTAATAGAAGGCATAATGATTATCGAGGGTTGGATCCATGTGTTCCTGGAACACCAGCCTTTTTTGCAATACGCCGTGATCAATATAGATAACCTCATTTTTGCTGTGGTTTTCCACGAAGCGCTTTGTATGCTTCGGCATCCATTTTATCGGGTTCGATAAGCTTACCTGCCGCTCTACCAACTACTGAACCCCCTTCTTGGTTCTTGACCTTCTTCTGCACTTTAGAGCCTTTCTGTGATATATTTGAGGAACCTTGGGTAATTTTCTGATCAGTTTGCTTTATATTTTGGTCAACATCGTTTCTCAATACTTCTCTTCGCTCAGACATATGAGTGTTAACCACTGACGACGCTTGTTCTTCAACTTTATGAACTGGATCACGATTAACTGTGTTAATGTTTTGTCTTGTCTCGTTGTCATAATGAGCTTTGATCTTGGAAGGATTAGTGGTCATTGGGGCTTTTGGTGCTAAACCCTGCTCTTTCATGAATTGGCGAGCATACGCTTGCACTAACTGTGGTTCTGTAGCCATCATGGTAAGAGCACCTCTCATACCGATTACCTCGTTTGTACCCTCTTTGTGTTGTTTAGCCAGCCAGTCCACAAATTGTTGAGTAAAATTCGCATTAATTGAAGCGGAGTTTGCTTGGATATGACTCATTTCATTTCTATAAAACTCTGCCTCACTAAAGCTTTTTGACGCTTCTTTTCTTTGGCTCATGCCTTCTTCGTAGGAACCAGCAACTTCCCTAGCAAATTTTTTAGATTCTTCGTCTGTTAATGTATGAGAGAGGGTCTTTGCAGATTGTGAGGCTCTTCTTGCTACTTCTTGAAAATTTGTTTCCTTCATAAAGTTCTTGGCTGCTTCTAATAACTCACTATCAGAAGAACTGGTTGATCCCTTAGCCCCGGCTGAAACATTAACAAACGCACCTCCACCCGCCGTAATAGATCCAAACAACTCTGCGCCCTTTGTAACATCTATCTTGTGAGCATCAGAAAATTGTTTTATTAACCTTCCCGTTTCATTTATATCTTTTGACTGTTCGGCGCTTACTCCCTGACTCACCCCATCATTCATTGATTGAGAATTGCCTAGAGACTTGCTCAAACTAGCTAAGGTTTTATAGGCATTGGAGAAGTTGTTAGCTGAACTCTCCGTAAAACTCAGTCCGTCTTGATAGCTCTTCCCGGCTGCTTCAGCGGTCTGTGCCATGTCGTTATCGGTTCTATTGAGCGTTATGGGTACGTTAGAAACAGCCACATTAGCCACTTGCGATCCATCGGCCATGGTCGTGATCTCTGTGCGCCCATCCGCAAAGTGAAATGACCCCGCTTTATAGCTCGCTGCTCGGCTGAAAGCCAACATGTTGGTGTTGGCCATTTGCACATTGCCTTCGGATATGTTCCCAAAACTGTAATTTCCGGATACGGCGTCCCCGGCTGCTTGGGCTGCTGCTCCTTGTCCAACCCCACCCAAGTGAGACGCCATATGCACAAATGAGCCTACCCCCTTAACCAAGGCGACGGAGATGAAGGGCACGCTCAACGATAAAAACCCCGCTATGGCCGCAATATCCGCATTCAAGTTCATGAGACCAACCGAAGAGGCCATCGTTACCCCATCTGGATTTGAGGTTGACAACATCGCGATGGTTTTCGCGCTGGCGTATTTTGTCATGATAAAATTGAGAACGGCGTAAAGCGGCCCCCACATCTGCAACCAAAGCAGGATTTGCACCCAAGACAGCAAGATTCTCCATCCAAACGGCAATACCGAAAGCGGCACGATAAATATAAATACCGCATAGGCGAGTGCCTCTAAGACGGCTTTCATGGCCATTAAGCTGTCACTTGCCATAGCTCCTAATGTTTCATAAGTCGTTCTTTGCTGAAGGTAAGCACGGCGCGTTGCAAAGTTAGGAGAGTTGCCTAGAGCCGTTGATTTTTGCTCAATGCCGTCTATGATCGAATAGGTCATCATTTGTTGCTTGAGGATTTGATCTGCGGTTTTTGAGATCCCTGTTAAAAAGGCATAGCTGATCGGCAAAAACTTCAAGAACTCCGCCTTAGCAGTTAGAGGGTTCGTATGACCAAACAGTCTTATTCCCAAAATGCCTTTCGTTTTATCGAGTTCTTTGCCCCATACGGCGTTAAATTTCTTGACTCCTTCTCGACAGGTTATAATCTGGGGAATGGTTCCTGGTTCGCCTGGTTTGCGAGGCTCTCGCCATACAAACGCTCTGATAGGCGAGGCATTCGAAGAAACAAGGGTCCAGATATCATCCGTATGGCGTAAATCTTCGAATGTATACTTACGACCTAACATGGCGTCATAAGCAACGCACTGACATACGAACTGGCGCATGTTTTCCGCCATATCCTCATTGGTAATGCGGAATGTGCGCGCTTGCTGAATTAAGTTGGAGGCCATTAAGAAGCCAGATTTGTGATATTTGAGATCCTCAACATCCGCAAACACCCGATCAACTTGTTTGGTGATCTCATAACCAATCTGGGTTATAAAGTGGGTAACGCAAGCAAGGCCGTAAGGAACGTTATCGATCTTATCCCGGTAATTGCTGACTACGTCATGGACATAAACCTTGGATGTTGGCACAAACAGCAAGGGTGGAATCAATACAAAAGGTACAATGGCCTTTCCCCAAGCTTTTAGATAATCTCCCCATACGGAATAAATGGCTGACCAAAACCCACTAAATATCAAACTAATGCGCATAAGGGGATCATAAAGGGTTCCGGTATTTGAATTCATGCACATGGCAATGGCGTCAAATACGCCTTTGAGTATTTCTCCGTTTCCAAATGTTACGATCTGATAGTCCATTTTCTGGCTCCTTGATCAAATTCCTGCTTCTTAATAAAAATTCGAGTCAGCCGCCATGCCGCCCATCATGATGTGCAACTGCTTTTCGATGGTTTGGGTAGCTTCTACAAAGGACAACATACTATCCATATATTGAAAGGTGCTGTTGCGAAGGGCTGTTATCCGCTTCCTGGCAACGTGCAAGTTATGTAGGAATTGCTCTATGTGACTGTCATTGACTTGCACGGAGCGCAGTTGGACAACGCTATCGTGAACGATATCGATGACTTCCATGACGTACTTGTAAAGAATATCGATGGCGATTAAGTCTTCGTATTGATGAATGTCTAAGGGCGCTTGGCCCTTACGGAATGCCGTCAAGACGTTCAACATTTTAAAGATGGGCAGGCGCGTGGCGTTGAAAAAGTCTTTTTCTTCAGGCTTTGGTTCCCCATCCTCGTATATCTTTTGCACGATGGATTCTAAAATCCCGTGAACTTGCCCTCGTAATGAGTGGGGTTCCGAAAGCGTGATGCTGGTTAATTTGGGTTCTAAGCAAGCTTCATCATTGCAAACATATAAAAGCGTCTTGCCTCCTATAAGCAAGCCGTTGATCACATCATCTTTATCTGCATATCCAATCAGGTTAATGACCTGATGCGATTTATCTGCTACGGCGCCGCCCTTGAAGTGGCTTGTCTGGGGTTCGCCAGAACGCACAATAATGGAACCGACCAGCGTTAAAAATAGCTCGGCAAGCTCTTTATCTTGCCTCAAGAACGCATTAGCTTGAATGGCTTTCCAGGCCAAATTAAAGTCCCCGACGAACATATCCTTATAGCGAGGATCGGAGCTTCCTCCCTTAATCACCCGTCCCCGGTCTCCGCCTGCACCACAGTCATGACGGCTTGAAGCATAATCCGAAAACATTCCCAAATTGGTGCCCATATTTTGACATAAATGCTTGCTGGCTTGATCTGACTTCGGCCATACGCCTCCCAATAACGTCGCTCCCATCTCGCAAGAGTTAATGTTGGCTTGATTGATTTGCGTGGCTAAGTTTTGTAGCTCATTCATGATGTTGTAAATTTGAGGAGAAACGGTTTGGACTGCCAACATGAAAGCGTAAGCGGCTGTGGCCGAACCAATGTTGCGAGCCAACTCCACCAACTCTCCTGCCTTGATATAGGAGAATGCGCCGCCCCAAGCATGAATGCCTCCGCATCCTGCGCGATAACCCGGCATTTGAACAGTTGCTAATTGCGCATTGCGCACCCCATTGCGAGCAATAATGCTGCCGCCACTGTAAAATCCTGCGGTTTGATCTTGGTAAGATCCAGGTGATGTCACATTACTGGCTATGCCAGCGCTTTTGAAAAAGGCCATCAGGTCTTTACCGATGCCGGCTTTGCAAACAGATATGAGGGAACAGGAGCCAGAGATCAGAAAAGCAGCCAAAAGAAAGTGAATGATTCGTCTATTAAGTTGCCTGATCATGACCGTGCCTCCCTTAATGTCATGATGCGGTTTTCCATTTCGTCTATGGCCGTCAAGCCAAAAGCAACCGGAATAACGGTCTTTGTCTTAGGGTTAACGGCATAAAGGGAAGGCAATACTTTAACGTCCCACGCTTTATAGAGGCCGTTATCCGCTTCCGCGTCGGGAAACTCTGCCAATTTTCCGCCATCAACGCTAATGGCGATCACGTCCCACCCATAAGTCTCAGAAAAGCGTTTAACGATGGGCGCGAACTGATGGCAGTAAGGGCAATTCCCAGCAAAGAAGAAAAATAAGCCATTTTCTTGGGAAAGTGCTTGGATTGTCTTGCGGGTATGCTCCTTTTTTAAGTCCATGTGGAGATGGATGGCTTGTTGATTAACCGGGGAGACAAGGGTATGGTCCAGCTCAGGGTTTTGAAAGACCGTCTGCATCCAAGCTCTCGAAAACGCTTTGGAGCGATCCATCAGGTCTTTTTGCATTTCTTGATAGGCTCTAACATTTTCAGGGGTGGGGTTAACCCAAGCGGCGTAAAGACGTTTTTCAATCTGTTCTCTATAATTCTTAACCAACTCTGTAGGCGTTTTGGGTGAGAGCAAAGAAGAAGCTGGGTTATTTTGAGGCTCTTGAGATTCCTTTTCTGTTTCTTCATCGGGTAATGGCAGGGCTTCATACCAATGCCAACCTCGGTCATGGTCTTTAAAAAAAGACTCAGCATGGATCTGAGAAGATAAAAGACCGCAAACCATGAGAACGTTTAAATGCAAAATTGTACGCATCTTTACAGTCCTTTCTTTCTCAATTTTTCGAGATCTTGTTGAGCTTCAAGGCTAATGGAAGGCTTGGTTAAGAGTGTCATGTTGCTTTGAAGGCGTTCTTTGCTCAATGTTTCCAAAGATTGGCTTTGGTCTTTGACAACCATCTGACTTTGGATATCTTCATAAAGCTCGGAGAAATTAATCCTGGAAAAATCAATCTGGGCTAGTTGCTCAGCTGACAATCCTGCGCAATTGGGTCCTTCTGGATCGCCAAATCCGATCCCCAATTGGGCGCGGCCATATTGGTGGATAAGACGCGCCAGTTTCGTTCCAAAACAGCAGAATGTCGTTTTTTTGCGAATGCACGTTTTTAGAATAGGAACTCTTTCGGCACAGTATGTTCCAACTTCAAGACACAAGTTTTTATCCCGCAGTTTTCGCAGTTCTTTTTCAGCGTCATCGCAACTCGATAAATGTAAGGACAGGCCCCACCCTTTACCTGATCCGCAGCAATCTCTAAAGTTGACGCAGTTGCGCGTACACCGCCGATCAACGCCACGAAAGATAACTTTGTAGTTCCTTAAATCATTTTGTGCCTCCCTCAACACGGACATTTGGCTCATGACGTTCATCATCTCGTCATTGGCCTCATAGGAAGAATCAGCGCAATTTCCTGATAAACAAAAAGGGTTGGATTTATTGGTTGATTTATAGGATTTGCCTCTAACTAGCTTTTTAGAAGGGCAACGGTAGGTTTGCCCCCACAATACGCACTTATCCGCTATTGTTTCCTTGCAAACCGAATTAATCTGGTAGCATCCTTTCTCACGTAATCCAGAGCAAGAGCTTTGAGGGGCCTTAAAGCAAGCGTATTCGCACTGTTCTTCGAAATGGTCGCGGGTTACTCTTTGCCCCTGGATCGTGCGGGTTTCATTTTGAGGACTTTTCGTGAGGCTTACATAACGACACAGTCCTTTTTCCGTCAGTTCTTCTAAATGAAGACAGTCATCTACCCACTCTTCACGAATAAGCTCAACTTTTTCTGGAACATCGACTTCTCTGTGACGACATCCCGCACAGTGTCCTCGATAGGCATAAGTCCGAGAAATTGGCGAGGAAAGCTCATAGTGCCCAGGACAATAGGGACTGATAATTTTATGTGCTGGAATAATCTTAAATTCGATGACGAGGCGCTTCTGGCATCTTTGGATATATTCTTCCCCTCCTTCTTCGCAGTTTATAAGCTCATCTTTAGCTTCTTTTGATTCTATCTTTTCTTCCTCGAAATCTTCTTTTAAGGTTTTTTCAGGATTTTCTATGGCCTCATGAGCGTCAACAAACAAAGGGTCGGTGCTTGGGTCAATCTTAAAGCTTTTCCGGTCCTTGGCTTGGGCTAGTAAATGTTGTGACGCCTCACTGCGCTTTGATTCTAATCGCGCTTCTTCGCTCAATGAGTGTTTATCCAGGTCTGCTTCCTTGGGATGATCCGTTTTAAAGCCAGGAATATCGCCAAGAGAAGTTAATTTGGCTGCGGTTCCTACGCCGCCTAGTAAAGAAGCTGCTAAGGATTGACCACTTTGATGCGCAGAGCTTTGAGAGCCACTTGCGCATGCGTGCATGAAGCTAAGGAAAGCAATAGCCAGGAAATTCATACCCTTTCTCATGGAACAACCTCTTGGGAACTTGTCGCAACTTTCTGGGCAACGAAGTCTAAAGTAACGTTGCCTTTCACTCTCAAAGGAGGTTGACCGTCTTTCAGAACAATAAAGGTTGGCGCGGAAGTAACCTGGTATTTCTCAAACAATTCAGGATCAATATCGATGCTTATTTCTAATTCCTTCAATCTTTGAGCTGTCTTAACAAAGCTATCGTCAATAAGACCCCGCATGACTAACACAGCGTTATGCTTGTTCGCGTCAAAATAAAGTTTCTTGAGCGCTATTTTGGGTATGGAGAAGGACACAAATACGATTATTTGATCTGATTGGCGCTGAGGATCATTGGAACC